>PVMS01150930.1_pt1 | contig 11178 bp, 10 predicted proteins | sample 1853461 | NCBI WGS metagenome assembly PVMS01 (sample SAMN08582032, study PRJNA380276) | Marine sediment metagenome, whole genome shotgun sequencing project. | isolation source: ocean sediment barecode stripped | collected 2017
CCGGCGATTCTGGGCAGACAACTATCAGCCCTACAGCGCATCGGTCTTCGTAGCGGGGAGGCGACTCGAAGGGCTCAGCGGATCCAGCAGTGTGTTCGAACTCGTCGCGCCGGGAGCGTATCGATGGCTGCCGATCAGCGGCCCCCAACCGATCGCTCTGGACGGCCATACCCTCGGCGCGGGAGAAGTCATCCGGCTCGCATCCGGCGAGCACGTCGTCGAATTTCCGGAAGATGTGCCGGGTGGAATCCTGGTATTGGCGCTGGAACAACCGCCCGGGCTCGCACCCCTGGCTTTCTACCCGGCGAACTGAGATGCGAATCGCCTTCCTCACGAATGCGCCGGACCGCTGCCGAGGGATGACCGTCAACGCAATCCTGACAGCCGAATTTATCCCGCCAACAGCGCGAAGTCCGCTCACCTGCCGTAGCGAGCGAACGCGATCGTGACGGAAGAGGCCACAATGCCTCACAGAGCTTCCGACTCGAGATGCGACCGGCAGGGCTCGTGCCCGATCTGCACATCTCCCGGACATTGGTGCTTTGACAGCCCGTTCGCTGAAGTTCACCAATGTGAAAACAAGGAGTGCACCCATTTGTTTGCGGTGGGCGTTGATTCCAACCGCGGCGTCATGCACGCGGTGGATACCGATTCCAAAGAATCGATTTACGCGGAGCGGAACGAGCGCCTCATCGCCTTCTGGGAATGCAGGCAGTTCGTGACTGAAAATTCGACAATTCTAGACGTAGGAGCGGGAACCGGCCACCTGCCGCGTAGCGTGAGAAGGCGATCTCCAGGAATCGAAATACACTGTGTCGAGGAAAGTGAATCCCTCCGAGATCAACTCGACCACCAGGGTTTTACGGTTTCGAAGAATCTGGATTCGATCTCGTCGGATCGCTTCTTCGATGCCGTGTTGCTAATCGAAGTCATCGAGCACGTAGCCGATCCGGTCGACTTCCTGAATCGCCTGAGGGGGCACCTCAATCCATCGGGTCGAATTTTCCTGACGACGCCCTGCGGAGAACTCCGGAGCGGAAGCCGAGCCACGAACGCCTATGACACGCCCGAGCACGTCCAGTTTTTCACTGAGAAATCACTACGGCTTGCTGTCAAGAAGGCGGGCTTCCGCGATATCCCCTTTGAATACATAGACGCGCTCTATCCGTGCAGCACGAGCGCCCTGCCCTTTGCAATTTTCAAGCGGTTCGCAACGAAAATTGCAAGGCCAATCTTCGCGAAGTTCCAGGGCCCTCGTCATCTGACGGGATTCATCGAGCCGTAGAAAACCGTGCTCCGTATTCCTCGCAGGACCGCACCATCAACGCCAAGAGGGGACCCCATTCGGAAGCTTCAACGGCTCGAGGCTTCCGAGCAACCGCGATAAATCCTCTGGGTGTCTGCAAGTAGCGATGCAGATGAAGGCGCCAACGCTTATCTCAAAACGCGCCGCGCCGAGACACGACCGATCCGATGGTACGCACCAGAATTGACAAGTCGTGAGCCAGCGATCGACTGCGGATGTAGTAGAAATCGTATTGAAGGTTCTCGTGCATTGGGAGATCCTTGCGTCCGAGAATTTGCCAGAGTCCGGTGATGCCGGGTTTGACGGACAGCCGTCGGCGCTGCCACTCATCGTAGGTGTCAACGATGAAGGGCATCTCGGGCCGTGGGCCGACGAGTGTCATCTCTCCCTTGAATACGTTGAAGATCTGCGGAAGCTCGTCCAGACTGGTGATTCTCAGGAAACGCCCGAAGGGCGTAATCCGCGCATCAGATCCGTCCTTTGGCGCAACCGCATAGCGCTCGACATCGGAGTACATGGTTCTAAATTTCTGAATCTGAAAGACCTTGCCGTCGTAACCAACGCGCTCCTGCCTGAAGATCGCAGGCCCTGAGCTCTCTCGGACGATCCTTCGAGCGCACCACAGCATCAGCGGCCCAAGCACGATCAGGGCGATACTGGCTCCGACGACGTCGAGCGCGCGTTTTGTGGGTTCGTATAGCGGGTGAGTTTGTTGGCGGCCCAGGCGAACGAGCGGAAGGTCGTCGACGAGATCGATCGGAGTGCCCGTCGTGAGAACCTCGAACAAATTGGTCACGACGCGAAAGGTCACGCCCAGATCTTCGCAATCGAGCACGATTGAAAGCATCCGGGTGTGGCTCAGGGACGGCATCGCCACGAACACCTCCCTTACGCCTTGATCGATCGCGATTTCCCGAACATCGTCGATATGTCCAAGTACCGGGTAGTTTGCAACATCCTTCCGTTCTTCTTCATTAGAATCGTCGACGAAACCAACCACCCGATAACCGATCTCGGGGTGATCCTGGAGCTTTTGGAGCAGACGAATCGCCGAAACTCCAGTGCCCGCGATCAGCACGGGCAGATCGTGTTCTCCGGAACGGCGCATTCGATCTTCGACCTTGTGAAACGCGATCCGACTCACACCCTGCAAGACGAAGTTGAGGCCGGCACAAGCCACCACCACGAAGCGGCCAAAATGAAGCTCTCTGAAGAAGAAGCTGATCGACGCGACCACCACCAACCCCAATGCCACACCTCTGAATAGAGTCTGGAATTCCTCCACCAAGGTGGTCATGCGGGTGCTGCGGTAGATGCCAAAAGCCCAACAGGAAAACATCCACGGACCGACGACCAGAGGCAGCGCGCGGAAGTAGACGTCGAAGGAGTTGATCGAGGTACCGAGCGCCTCGTTCAACCCAAAGCGCAGCCAGTAGGCACCGATCCAACCGATGGACACAAGGATGGTGTCCGCAAAGATGTGGAGACGGCGGATCGCGCTGAGGTCGACTCTCGTCATTTCTGATTTCGGCTCTCGAGGCGGGCAGCAGGCAGACGATGGATCGAATGCGAAGCTCTCACCCTTCGCAAAATCGGTCGGTGAGAGGCTCTCCTTGAGGTGGCTGGTAGGCCGTGTAACAAGAAGCTCGGCGCCAGCCCGGCGACCGGGATCGAGGGGGGGACCCAACGCACTCAAGAGATTTCGCGCTGGAATATTTACCGTATAATAATCAACTAGTTACGGATTATTTTACGTGCTGATGAAGCTGCGCTCTGGCCGCGTTCAGTTGTCCGACCCGACGCTCCCCAACGGCCTGCGAACCACGCGCTTCGCGGTGTGCCGATGCCCACATCACTCAGTGGTATCCCAGAGGTTGATCTTCTCACCCGGATCCGTGTCCAGATCGTAGAGTTCACTGAGCGTCTTCCCCGACTTTGTGACCGTGAAGAGAGCCTTGAGCGGACCCGCTGTCGCGAAAACGATGGATACGCCTCGACGCTCGAATTCGCTGAAGACCATGCTGGAATCAGGTTCGCCGCTGGAGCGGATCGCAGGATAAAGATCGCCTGCCGGGAGGCCAGCGGCCTGCAGAACCGTCGGTACGAGTTCGACTCCACTCACAGGCTCTCTAGATTGAAAGCCTCGAACCTGATGGGGCCATTTGATCAATAGTGGGACACGAATCGTTTCATCGTAGAGGCTGTTGCCATGACTGAAAAACGAGTGCTCGAGAAATTTCTCGCCGTGATCGGAGGTCACGATTACCAGCGTTTGATCCCACTGCTTCGACGCCTTTAACAGAGCGAAGAGTTCGCATATGTAGTCGTCGATATATTCGACGCCACCCCAATACCGAGCAAGCAGGTCGTCCAACTGGGGCTGAGGAAGAGTCAAATCAGCAAGGGGGGTATTCCAACTCCTTACCCTCCGCAAGAAGATCAAAGTAGGGCACAAAGGTCTCTGGTGTCGATCGGTTGGATTCGTTCTCAGGATCGTCTTTGTATACGTAGTAGGGATAATGAACATCCATGTAGTGCAGAAACAGATAGAAAGGCCTCGATGCATCCCGTCGATTCAACCAGTCGCCGGCCTCACTATTGATTTGCGGTGCTCCCGAATACAAGAAGTGGCGATGCCGGACCAGGAGGTCCCACCAGCATTCCGGAATGAGTTTTTTAAAGAGGGCCGATTTGAACGCAATCTTGTTGTTCTTCTGCCAATAATAATCGTGCCCTTGTGAAAACCCGCGCCTGTGGCTCGTCAGATAGTTCGCGGAAACACCGGCCGTTTCATGCCCGACCTCATGCAACCGCTCCGCAAGCATGACCGGTGCTTCGGACAGCGCGCCCTTATTGGTGTCGATCTGTGAGGGGTAGCGGCCGGTGAGCATCCCCGACACAGAAGGCCGAGTCCAAGAGTAGACGGAGCGGTGTTGGCTATACGCGGTCGCGGTCTCGTCGAATTTCATGAGACACGGGGTCTTCCTCAATCGAAAAGCTCGCTCGAGAGCTTCTTGCGTAAGCGAGTCCAACACAAGGATGACCACATTGGGGAGTGGACTCACGGGGCGGGGGAAGGGGCGATCCTCCGTTCGCGAACGTCAGGAGCCGTCCCGACGAGCCCTGCTACCGCGAAGCTGGTCACGACGAACACGACCGAGGAGAGACGAGCGAACCAGGCGAGTCTTCATCGAAGGTTGTCCTTCTTGCCGGTAAAGACTTGCGCCGCAATGCCAACGAGCGCCCCGATGATCCCGCCCACGACGGCTGCACCAACGACAATCGCAATCGAGAAGTATACGAGTGCGGTTTCAACGAGAATTACGTCATGCCCATGCCGAAACACAAGGGCTATATCAAACGCTGACAAAGCTACCGCGAATGCAGCACCAACAAGGAACCCGACGCCAGCTAGTCCAGGTCGTTGTCTCTTGCCTGGGTTCATCAATCCGATCTACCGCCCGCAGTTGTGCGTAGATCAATACCCTGCGAGAACACCCTGACCAGCTTCTGCGCTTTCACCATCACCCAACCGCCACGAGGATAGCTGCAGTGTGATCTTGAAAATCGACTCGCACATTCCTCACCAGCGTAGCTTCTCCAGAAGGGCCTCGTAGGGTGTTTTACCGCGGTGTGCACCATGGAATGGGTCCTCAGTGTAGAAATGCCCTAGGAGTCTGACTCGAGATATCCGATCCAGATCAAGAGTGGAAGAAAGCCAGCCACCTTGAAATTGAGGAAGGAATTCGAAATGATAAGATTTGAAGAGCATGAGGGCATGGCGGCTGTCGATGCTCCCGAAGTGCCCTTCTTCAAGGCCGCTCCCCGGGAACGAAAGATCGCGGGATTTTTTCATCGATAAGCTTGGTCGCGGGAGCCATTTTCGCGATTGGCTTGGAAAAACGCCACGATATGATTTCCTTGTCGCCGGACGTCTCTCCGCAGCCTCTGGAGTAGATTACATTGAAAAAAATCGCCATGCTCCTCATCGGAAATATTGATACCGATGGAAGGGTCCAAAAAGAAATCTCTTCACTCAAGGCCCGTGGACACAGTGTCACCTTGATTCAATGGGCCTATACGGGCGCCAGAACCAATCAGGAACAAGTGGGCATCGACATTGTTGACTACCCCTATGTGCTCGTCCAAAGTGCCACGGCGAACTTTCTCAGGCAGATACGCTTTAATTTTTTCGCCCTTCGGCATCTCAAGCGACTTCTACCCGATATTGTCCAGTGTAACGACCTCAATACTTTGATCGCCGGCTACCTGTTCCGACGTCGCGCACAGATTATTTACGACGCACATGAGCTACTCCCGGAAACCCAGCAAGGCCTTCGAAAGCTAATATGGGGTTTTCTAGAACGGATTCTGGTGCCGGCCTGTCACGCGTATATCCAGGCTGAAAAAAACCGTCGTACTTACTTCGCCCGGAAATATCACCTCCCGGAATCTTCTATTACCTTGGTGGAGAACTTTCCCTTGCGCAGATACTCATTTTCCGGCCGGAACCACCTCCGCGAACGATTCTCTATCCCTGAGGACAAGAAGATCGTCCTCTATGCCGGCCTGCTGGGAGCTGGGCGAAAAATCGAGAATATGATCCAGTCCATGTCGCTGCTGAAACCTCAGTTCGTTCTGGTTCTCCTCGGGCCCACATTTAAAGGCTATGACAAGAAGTTGGTAGATCTGGTTGCAGACCTGAAACTTCAGGAAAGAGTCAAGTTCCATCCGGCGATTCCGAATACGCAAATGCTTGACCACATCAATTCTGCAGATATCGGCCTGTTCTTCTACCAGAACATCAACTTGAACAATTATTGGTGCGCCTCCAACAAACTGTACGAATTCATTTTCTGCGGTAAACCGGTCATCACCAATGATCATCCTGGCCTGAAGGAAGTTGTGGAAAAGAACCGACTGGGAGCCTGCCTTTCCGATTCCACCCCCGAACTCATTGCCGCCGCAGTCAAGCGAGTCACGGAAATGGAACCAGCTGCGCATGAGCCTTACGTGTGGGAACGACAAGAGGAGAATTATCTGGGGCTTTTCACTTAGAAACCTCGAGACAGATCCGCCACAGCGACCCCGATGTGGGCACTCTCTCTTCAGCTCGACCAGACCGAAACGCACCAATCGATTTTTGCGAGAACGCGCCGAACCCGACGTTCTCGTTGTTGGTGTTCAGTCAGGCCAGCGCCTTCATCACTCCCTCCATGAAATTTCGAGTCATCCTCTCAATCGTGTACTTCTTGCCGTCGTCCAGTGCGTTTCGCTTCATCATCGCCAAATCATCGGATTGCATTAGCTCCAATACGGCGGTTGTAAAATCGGACTCCGTCGGCTTGCTCATGATCCCGTTGACACCATTTTTCAAGTACGCAATTTCCGGACTGTGAATTCCGCAATCCGTCGTCGCAAATGGGATACCTACGGAAAATGCATCCAGAATGGAAAGACCTGTCATGCCCGGATTCAGGAAGACATCTGCCTGCGCCAAGTACTTCACCCTTTCCATTCCATGCACGGCGCCTATCCACTTACACCATGGATTGCGCTGGCAAAAGGCCTGAACGTGATCAGCATCCGATCCATCTCCGATGATGATCATTCTAAAACTAGGATACTGGCGATGAGTGTCCTGCAAACTATTCAACAAGAATGGAACCCACTTCAATGGGGATAGTCGAGCACAAGAAATCCCGATCCGATGGCTGTCTCGGCGGTCCTCCCCAAAAATCTCGCGAAATTGATTCGCAAGTTCATTTTCGGACAGAGATCGATGCACCTCTTGCAGCTTGTGCGTGTCGATGGAATTCTGAACGACTGTGATTCTCTCAGCGGGAAATCCGCAATCCTGGATGGCCTGCGCTGACAAATCGGTATACGCGAACCAATGATCCACCTTGGTAGTCCAAAACTTCTTCCATGAATCTCCCAGCGAATGCGGTTTTTTGGAGTTCACTTGAGCCCCATGCCCCCAAATCGCCAACTTCCACGGCGTGATCCTCAGCAGTCGCATGGCGATGAGGGGGTAGAGATAGAGCGCTGCGTTGGCTTGTTCGATAATCACGATATCTGCATGTCGAGTCGCCTTCAAAGCGCCGCAGAGCCAATACGCTTTGCCAGAGATTTTCTTGTTTCGCGATTTTCGAATGAAAGGGAGTTCACCTCGCGCATCGATGAGGCCTTCATTTGGCCATGGTTGACCGGCGAGAATCTCTAACTTGAAATCTCGATCGCCTAGTGAACGATCAAGCGAACGAAAGAAGGGGATGCGATAATCAGGAACTACCCGCTGGAGTACTGATACTCTCATCATTGACGCCGCACGGCTTCGTCGAACAGCTTCGCCAGATCACCCGTCAGGTGACGCCTTGAATAGGCTTCCATGTCTACCTGCGCGACGGAGTCGGCCAACATGCCATTTTTCCAGAGCTTCCAGAGGCGGAGCATTTCGTCGGCCACCGCGCCCGGGTCGTCAAAGGCCACGACGCTGCCGCCACCGGTTTTGCGGAGCAGCCAGGCATCGCCGCCGTCGGGCGCTACCACACCAATGATCGGTTTGCGGGCAGCCAGGTACTCGAAGGTCTTGCCTGCGATCACGTCTTGACCGGTGGTGATGGTCTGCAATAGCAGATTCACGTCCGCGCCACGCATATACCCCAAGCTCTCGTCGTGGGGCACCTGCCCCACGTCCATTACCTGCTCCTGCACTCCATGGGCCGCGATCTTCGCCTCGTGCCCCGCCATCCCGCCGACGAACTGCAGGCGGAGGTCATCGGCGACTTCCCGATTGCAGGACGCGCGCTGCAGTGCATCGAGCAACACATCTGGGCGGCGTCGGGGATTGAGCGAACCGACGTAGCTCATCAGGCACTTGTCCTGTGGAACCGATCGAAGCGGCGATATATAGACTTCGCCCGTGTGCCCGTTGGTGATAGTACACATCTTCGTTGCTGCTGAGCCGGGAAAACGCTCCTGCATGGCAGCCATGGTGAGCGGGCTCGTAAATACTGTGCGCGACGCGGCGGTTAAAATGGTGCGCGCCCACATTTTCTCACAGGCGGCCGTCAAGCGTGAGAAGGGCATCCACAGACTTCCGTACGTCCACGGGTCGCGAATATCTACCACCAGCGGTTTTCGTAACAGCCGGGAAGCACAGTACCCGACGAGCAAACTACGCGAACTCGGACTGGTAACCCAGACCAGATCGACGGAGTCGCGCCAGCCGATCTTCACCGCCCGCTGCAACATCGGCGCGCCGATGTCGAGGTGGTAGTGGAAGAACCACGCCAGCGTTTTCCACAGCCGCATGAGCAACGGTGCAGACTCGGAAGGGAAACTAGGATCATCGGAATCCGTGGGTTCGGGTGTGGGTGCTACCTCCGGATTCGACCCGTCTCCGGTTTCGGCGCCCGCGGTTCGCATGGATCCAATCACCCGCTGAAGCATCGCTTGCAACGTCCGCAGCAGGAGGGCGATCTTCGGACCCAGCTCGTGAATTCGCTCCAGGCGAATGCGGCGATCAAGCTGCTCCAACTGGGTAGGATCCACCGAGTCCGTGGGCGTCGGCTCTACCGACACCACACTCGGTAGGTGGCCATATTCCGGTAGATACTTTGCGAATTGGAAGGCTCGCTGGGATCCGCTCAAGTTGTACGGCGGGAATGTCACGCTGATCATCAACACGCGGCGCATCGAGCACTCCCTCGGAGCCGACCAACGAATCGGCAGTGGCGTTGCTAGCGCTTCTTGAATCTGAGTTCAAGTGACAAGGCGAGCATACTCGCCAGCACTCCACGCCCACCCGGCGTGCACAGCCACACCAACAGGTAGACGACGAAGTAAACGATCAGACTGATGGCCAGGCTCGCCAACACACCCGGAGTTGACACGAACCGCGATGCATGAACCGCGAGAACCGACGCACCCGCGACGATGGAAGCCACGCTTGGACGCCAAATGGCAGACCACAGATCACGAAACCCGAGGAAGCTCGTCTGATAGCAGTAGGCAAGTCCGGCGTAGCGCAGCACGCATTGCGCCGTACTGAAACCAATCGCCACACCCTCCGGCCCCCACAACACCCCCACCCCGAAGGCTACGATGTAAAACGGCGTGGCGATGAGTCCCCAGCGGAGCTGACGGTCAGTCTGGTTCAGGGCCACCCAAACCCACCCGGCCGCGCCGTTGAAGGTGCCGACGAATGCAGCTGGCACGAGCAACCGGAAGATCACTGCGGTGTCACCCCACTGGGATCCCAGAACCAGCAAGACCAGTTCATCTGCGGCCACGAAGGTGAAGACGACGATCGGCATGGTGATCGACGAAACCGCCTGAATCGCCTTCCGGTAGTAACTGCGGAAGCGTTCAGGATCGTCTTGTAAGCGGCTCAAGGCCGGAACCACGACGCCAGTCACAGGTGCGGTGAGCTGCTGGATGGGCAGCATCAAGAGCTGGTAGGCCTTGGAGTAGAAGCCCAGTGCGTCACCACCCCACATTTTTCCGATCAGGATGTTATCGAGATTGCGCGCGAAGAAGGCCAGCAGGCGAGTACCCGTCAGATTACCTCCGAAAGCCAACAGCGCGGACGTCGTCTCATCACCACGGCGCGGCGAGCCGGGGCGCCAGTCGCAGATCAGCCACAGGCCGAAGTTCATGATGACGGCGGATGCCAGGCTCATGGCGACGAGCGCCCAATAGCCGGCGCCCAGCAGCGCTGCGACGATTCCTACGGCGACGGAGCCAACGCTCGAACCCACACGAAGCCACGCCAGCGCCAAGAACTTCATCTGCCGGCGCATCAACGCCTGGTGTTGCACCGAAATGCCGCTGAACAAGAAGGCCGTGGCGAGTACGAGGGTGATCCCAGTCAGGTCCGGCTCACCGTAGAACCAGGCCGCGACCGGCGCGAGCGCAGCAGTCAGAGCGGTGCTGCCCACACCGATGGCCACATTGACCCAAAACATGTAGCTGACCTGCTGCTGAGAGATGTCCGTGCGCTGGACGATCACGGCCCCCAGCCCCAGATCGCGGAAGAGTTCGATCAGTCGGGTAAAAGTCGCAACCATCGCGAGCAGCCCGAAGTCGGCAGGCGTGAGCAGGCGTGCCAGAACCGCCACGCCGAGCATTCGTATCCCGAAGAGGCCGCCTTCGGACAAGACCATGGCAGCGCTTCCCCGCACCGATCGGCCCCTGAGATCCGCCTGGAGGTGATCGATGTTCAGGTAGGCGGCGCTGCTATTGCGTTCGGTGGAGGCCGGGCGCTCGCCGTCATTCATCGGGGGACGCAGCGGGTGTTGCGCTTTTCACTACGGGGCGTCCGGCACTCGACCGATGAATGTCGTTCGGGGTCGTCAGCATGGCCCCCAGTTGATCGACAAATCCGGCAAGATCCTGAACTTGTCGAAGTGGACAGGCATTCATTTGTATCGTAGCGCCGAGCTTCTGCCGGCGCGCCTGCGCCAGCGAGCCACGGAGCTGGGGAAAGGAATGTGATGCTGCCCGAATCAGAAACGGGTGCAATCCCGTGAAAGTCTGTCTGATCGATGTCCACCCCTTCTGCGATCGCAGCGCAAGGGAAATTCCGCTGCTGCTGGAGGCGGGCGTGGAAGCCCTGCTCGTCTCGCCTGCCCGCGACGGCGGCGGACGCCCGGTGGGCATTCCGCCCGGCTGCGAGTGGCAGTCGCTACCGAGTGGAGTGAAGGGTCTGCCGGTACTGCGACAGCGGCTCGGCCAATCGAGGGCAGACTGCGTGCACAGCCACTGCAATCCCGCGGCCATCGCGAAGGTGTACCTGCTCGCGCGCAGCGCCGGGCTTACCTTCCATCGGGACTTCAACGAAATCATCATCCACCACGCTGCGAAGG
>PVMS01013758.1_pt1 | contig 11177 bp, 12 predicted proteins | sample 1853461 | NCBI WGS metagenome assembly PVMS01 (sample SAMN08582032, study PRJNA380276) | Marine sediment metagenome, whole genome shotgun sequencing project. | isolation source: ocean sediment barecode stripped | collected 2017
TACCCGGGATATCGATGCGATAAACCTGCGTCAACGCGTCATCGGGATTAGCCAAACCTTCTTCAACCGCGGCTATGGCGGCTTCGTAGGAATCAAATGACCTCAATTCGGAAGGATCATCAAAATATTGCATACCCATCATGTAGTGGTACTTACCGAGTTTCTTGGCAGTCATCTTTTTACCCGCAGCACCGCAGGCATCGGTCTGACCCAGACTTTCCACCAGGGCCTCATAAACGGGTTGCATGTCACCTTTGAGACGGTAGCCATACTGAATATAAACCGGGTTCATGAATGATATTTCAACATTGCCATCGGTCTCGGTGATACTGACCCTTTGACCTGCAGCATAGCCACCACGGTCTGAAACGCTGGCAATCTGCTTGAGTTCGTCATTGGTCACAACCAGGATATTGGTACCGTTGACCGGTGAGTACTGGCCGACGAGTTCAAAACCGGCGTCGTCCAGTTTAGCCATGGTCGCTTCGGTTTTATCAGCCAGTGTCCCCGGTCCGGCAGATGCAACAATAAAAGGTTTGTAATACGTATCATCAGCCGCCAAAGCGACGGTGGAAACTGCAATCAACAGCAGCAATGACAGGGAAGCCATGAATTTCATCGGTAATACTCCATGTTCGGAACCGGGGGGCGGTTTGATTATTAAGAAAATGTAATATACACCTTTTTCAAGGTATTGCACGGTTAAATCGCATGAACAGGGGTCAGAGTGAAGTGTCCTGCGTGGGGAATTTCTGCGACAACCAGTCCAGCACACAGGCAAACACCTTGTCTTTTTCCGGCTCATTGAACATCTCATGAAAAAGCTCATCCCAGACAACCAGCCTCAGGATATCTTTGGGAGCATCTTTGGCCCATAGCGGTGCCGCTTGTGGATCAACCAGGCGATCAGCACCCGATTGCATCAGCAGGGTTGGGATCTTTAGTTCAGCCGCCCTGCCCTGGATATCCTCGATGGCTTTGGTGATTTCTACGTACCAGCTCGCCGAGACCTTCTCCGAGACCAACGGGTCATCAATATAGGCACGCACCACGTCCGGATCACGGGAGATGGCGTTGTTATCCAGATCACTCGGGAACAACATACGGGGTTTGATGCGAACCAGGACTCGAACCAGCAGATTGAGTATTGCAGGTGGCCGCGCATCGGGGTGGGTGCCCAGAGCGGGTGATGAAAGCACTGCCCCATCAAGATCATCCGGGTAATTCAATGCATAGGTCAATGAAATCAGGCCGCCCATTGAGTGACCCAGGATGGCAATGGGCAAACCCGGATGTCGTTGCTTTGCGTGAGAAAGCATAGCGCTGACATCATTGGCATAGTCACTGAAATGGTCGACGTGCACGCGTCCGGGCTGGCGGCCATCCGAACTTTGCCCGTGACCACGTAAATCAAGCGCATAGACCGCCCAGCCGTGACGAGCCAGGAATTGACCGACTTCTGTGTAACGGGCGCCATGATCGGCAAGCCCATGGATCAAGACAATCACCCCTATCGGAGAATCCGGCAGCCAGCCTTGCCAAAAAAGCTCAATGCCATCGGATGTTTTTAGATTACCGTTGTCGTTCATGTCCTGGTTCGTACACGATCCACTGCAGCCAGCCATTCACTATATAATTTATCACGTTGCGTCTTGTCCATTGACGGCTCAAAGCAACGGTCCCTGACCCTGGCGCTCTTAAGCTCTTCCGGATTGTCCCACAATCCAACCGCCAGCCCCGCCAGAAATGCACTACCGGCCGCCGTGGTTTCAACCAATTGGGGTCTTTCTACCGGCACACCGAGCAGGTCTGCCTGAAACTGCATCAGGAAATTGTTGCGCGAAGCACCACCATCAACGTTGAGTGCCGTGAGTTTAATACCGGAGTCTCGGTTCATGGCCTCAACGATATCGCGTGTCTGGTAAGCAATCGATTCCAACGCTGCGCGGACGATATGTGCCTGTCCGGTGCCCCGGGTCAGACCCAGGATGGCACCGCGTGCATCCATATCCCAATGTGGCGCACCCAGACCGGTAAATGCCGGCACCAGGTACACGCCATCATTACTTTCAAGCTGCTGCGCCAGCGATTCGCTTTCACTGGCGTCACTCAACAGACCCATCTCATCGCGCAACCATTGAATTGCGGCGCCGGCTATAAATACCGAGCCTTCCAATGCATATGCAGGCAGGCCCTTGGCGTCACAACATATGGTCGTCAGCAAACCGTGCTCACTGTATGGGCGCTCGCTGCCCATATTCATCAATAAGAAACAGCCGGTGCCGTAGGTGTTTTTTGCCTGGCCCGCCTGCCAGCAAGCCTGACCATACAGAGCCGCCTGTTGGTCACCCGCCATCCCTGCGATGGGTATTCCGGCTGGCAGCCCGTCGCAGGAGGCTGTTTCCCCAAAAATACCAGAACTGGCTTGCACTGCCGGTAGCAGGGCTTGCGGTATGTTCAGCAACTCACAAAGCTGCGAATCCCAGCAATGATCGTTGATGTTGTAGATCAGGGTACGGGAAGCATTGGTTGGTTCGGTCAGATGCACGGCACCCGCCTCAGAACTTCCACCGGTCAGGTTCCACAACAGCCAACTATCGATGGTGCCGAATGCAAGCTCGCCATTCTCTGCACGACGCTGCAAGTCCGGATCCTGATCCAGAATCCAGCGTATCTTGGTGCCTGAGAAATACGCGTCCATCACCAGACCGGTGCGTTCACGGAACAGTGGCTCCTGTCCGGCCTCGCGCAGCTTCTCGCATATCGATGCACTTTGCCGGCTCTGCCAGACAATCGCACGATGCACAGGCTTGCCTGTTTGCCGGTCCCAAATAACCGTGGTTTCACGTTGATTGGTTATCCCAATCGCGACCAGATCACGGTGATTCATACCGGAATCGGCCAATGCTTCCACCATGACCGTTAGGCTGACCTGCCAGATTTCTTCTGCATCATGCTCAACCCATCCCGGTTGCGGATAGTGTTGTTTGAATTCGGAGTAAGCGCGGCCAAGAACCGTACCCTGTTTGGAAATCACCAGTGCCGTTGAACCGGTGGTTCCCTGGTCAATGGCGAGTACGGCAGACATTTCAGCAGTATATCCTTCCAGTGAAAAATTAAACAATCTCAAACCACGGTATTTGTGAGACACTTTCGATCATCATGTCCCCATTTTCAACACGCAGCAAAAATCCTGTAAAAGTCGATGCCATTTTGTGGGATTTTGATGGCACATTGGCTGATTCAGCCGCCAAGAACATCGCCATCACCAAGCAAATCCTGGCAAAGGTGGCACCCCGTCTGACCGGCAACAATCTGCCACGCTGGCTGCAAAACGTCGATGAATACCATATTGCCAACCATGGTGCTGATCACTGGCGGGATTTGTATGCGGATTTCTTTGGAATGACGCTGGCTGAGATCCTGGCTGCTGAACCATTGTGGGAAATGTTTCAGGCAAAAGACAATACCGCAGTGACCTTGTTTGACGGTGTTGTGGATACCATTACCCGTTTGTCACGTTTCCCGCAGGGTATTTGCTCGGCCAATGCTTCGGGCAATATAAGGCAGATATTGAGTGAACAAGGCGTTGGTACAGCCTTTCAATCCATCATCGGTTACGAAGATCTTGCCCACCATGAACAGAAGCCTAACCCTGACGGCGGCCTGCTGTGCTTGCAGGATATTTTCGGTCAATCCGCTGAGAACATTTGTGGAAAAACGATCGTCTACGTTGGAGACCATGTTGCGGACGCCATGTTTGCGCGTGGTTTAGGAGAACGTCTGGGGTCTTCAAATACTGTTATTTCGGTTGCCGTGACCTATAGCGGAGCACGTCCGGAACATTGGGCCGTGCAAGCGGACGAGGTCATTGACAGTCTGTCAGAGCTGATCGACTGGATTGACGGATAAGCCCGCAAACAACTGGTTTGCAGGCTATCTGGAATCCGGGAGTCTGCAAGGTGGTGTTGAACACACCGCGACAGAATCAGCATTAGCCACCAGGGCGATCAACGCTGCAACGCCAATGACCCCTAACACAATACTCAATATATCGGTTCCCTCACCACTTTTAACGGCTTCAACCTTCAGGCTAGCCATGTTTTCATAGCGATAAAAATGATTGGTGTTGCCCAGGCCATCCGCATTGATGACCGTGACCCGAAACTTGGCGGTCCGTTTTTCAAGGGTTTTCACTTGCACCAGGCTGCCGTAATCAACTCCCCTTGGCGGTGAATGCTGCATGGCGCTTTCAATACTCACCGTGTGCAATGATGAACAGGCAGCCAGATTGAATGTCAGTAACGCCAACAGATAGTGCCGGAAAAATCTCGCTCGATTCATGAATTGCTCACAATGGACACAGATATTGATTCCAATCTACCCAAACTACAGCAAACAGGGTAAAAAATGTAGCTGCGGAGTTTCAATCCTGAAAATTCTCTTTGATTCGGCTAGGCTTACGCCATATCAAACAATAATCCTTCAGGGAGGATGGCATGCGCAGGGTCTCACATATATTTTTGATTTTTCTGGCGGCCTACGTATTGAGCCTGGTGCTGCCCCCGGTTTGGTTGTCTGCCAGGCATAGTTGTTCAGCCAGTGGATTGCTGTGCTGGAACTGGCTGGAGGCGGTCGCACTGAGCGGTGCCGTGGTAACGGGCATGCTGGCCTTATATTTGTCATTCACGCGTAAAGGCCCTGTTACGAAACCGGGCGAAATTTCTCACGCGTCATTCCCGCAACAGGGAACGGTACAGGTGTTGGTCTGGTTGCTAGCAGCACTGACCGTGTACATTATTCTTTTCATCAAGGTCCTGGTACCGGAAAGCATCGATGAGACCGCCACATTCTGGTTAATGATCCTGGATAACAATATCATTCGCGAAGCATCGATAGCTTTCCTCGCGGCCGGCATCGGCAGCACCGTTTCAACCATGTTCTCCTACCTCAGACATGCGAGCACCAACGCCGACTGGAAGCAGTCACACATCCCCTGGTACATCCTGCGTCCAATCCAGGGCAGTGTGCTGGGTATCATATTTTACTGGCTGGTCCGCGGTGGGTTATTGGGCCTGGTTCCAAACCAGGACGGCCAGGGTTATATGGACCTGGATCTGAATGGTCTGGCCGGTATGTGCGCATTGGTGGGTATGTTCAGCCGGCGGGCGATGATTAAACTACGGGAGACCTTCGTGGTCATTTTCGCAACCAATGAAGATCAACATAAGAAAGAACATACAGACAAACCTTACGAACCAGAAGACGGTCTGTGAAATTCTGTAAATTCGTAATAAGCCTGGGCCTGGCGTGCCTCGGTAGCGCGCAGGCTGCCCTTATACCTGGCGATAATGACCTCTACATCCGCGTAGTCGACGTGGGCGCGGGTTTGTGCACCATTACGCGTGCGCCGGGACCCAGCTTCATGGTCTACGACGCCGGCCACTGGAACAACCACCGCTGCCATGATGCCGCTGTTGAAATCATCGGCGACCATGATATCGACCTGATGGTCATCAGCCACAACGACGGTGACCACCTGGGCGATGCAGACATGATCCTGGATACATTCCGGGTTAATAAAATCATCCGCACCGGCTTTGAGCGCCGTGGTAACAAGGGTTGGGAAAACATGAACAAGGCCATCGGTAAGGAAACCCAAACCGGCGCAACCGTTATCAACCTCGGCACCGAGCCAATGATTCCGGGCGCCCTGCTCAACCTGGGTGCGGCAGAAATCGTGGCAGTGCGGGGCTATAACAGTTGGCCGCATGATAAGGTCGGCCTCTCTGTTGGAGAATTACGTAATGTGATCAGTATCGTTTTGCGTCTGACTTACCAGGGACAATCCATTTTGTTTACCGGTGATACCGTCGGCCGGAATATGGACATTGATGATGACAATCAATGCAAGTATGCGGAAAAACTGATGGTGGACGCTGCAGCAGAGGTACCCATTGACGCCAGGGTCATCATCGCGCCGCATCATGGCTCGGAAACATCCGGCAGCACCTGTTTCCTCAATGCAGTCGGTGCGGAGTTCGCGATATTTTCTGCAGGACACACATTCAAACACCCACGTGCCGACGCCGTTGACAGATACCTGGATGCCGGAGTAGTTGCTGCAAAAATATTTCGCACTGACCGGGGTGATGACGAAGGGGTTAAAGAATCATCGTTGCAGCGGGTATCAGGCTGTAAGGACCGTTCCGGCGATGACGATATTGAAATCGTGATACGTCAGGATCACAGTGTCGAAGTTGAATACCGCTTACCGGTAACGCCTTGTACCGATTAAATCCTGACCAGTTCCACCGGTTCATAATCACGTTTCGAGTCTCTGACCAGATCTGCTTCAACCTCTCGCCGGCGCAGCAGACCATCCAGTCCCTTGTCCTGCCACAGGCGTTTCATACTGAGGATTTGATCCGCAATGCCATCCAGGTCGCCAGCAACAATCAGCGCTTCTATGGCTTTCATTTCGCGTCTGGTTGAACCGCTCTTACGCGTACCCCGGTTAAAGATCAGCGACAGTAATGCTGCCTGGGCATCGGCCGGCAACTTCTCGATACCCGGATAGACCTTCAGACATTTCTTTGCAAAAGCCGGCAGCGATGAGGTGTAAAAAACCCGTCTGGCACTTTCGAGTGCTACTGCTACGGCCCTTATCGATACCAGTTTGACCTTTGACTGGGCCTTTTCACCCTTCAGCCCACAAACTTTTTCCAGTTTCTTGAGATCCGCATCAGCAATCTTGCCGCCCCAATCACGACGCATGCGTGCGATCGTCACAAAACCAAGGTCATAACCAACGCCAATGGTGACGCCACTATCACCCCCGGGCCAGGTTGGGTGTTTAAGAAAGCGGTTGTAATACGCCTCGGAACTGATTTCGAATTTGACCAGCCAGTCCAGCCCGACTGAGGAACAGTTGAGTCTGAGTTTTTCTTCGGGGGGGGTACTGATCCCGGCCATCAATCGTTCGATAGCGGTCAGTGTAGCTGGACCGACAACACCATCAGCCTCCAAACCAAGGCGTGCCTGAATGACTTTAATCCGGTCTATGGTATTCATTTTGTTTGCGATCCCTCTACGCAAAACACTATTTCAGGCTGATAACGTATTTTATGCAGGGCCAACATGCAAGCGCACAAACAAGCGGACTCCGCATTTATGCTAAATTGACTGATCTTTTTTACGGGGAATTTTGTGGCCAGCAGCAGGCGTGTCATGTCGATCGACTTTTTTCGTGGCCTCGCAGTAGCAGCCATGATCCTGGTCAACAACCCCGGTAGCTGGTCGCATGTCTACCCGCCGTTGTTACACGCGCAGTTGCATGGGTGGACTCCAACAGACCTGATATTCCCATTCTTCTTATTCATCGTTGGTGTGTCGATCAGCCTGGCTGGATAGTCTGCTGTTACCAGGTCATATGTGGTCACATTGAAAGAATGGCTAATGAATACCTTCTTTCTGCCCTGGCTCAGCCCAATCAACGCTTCGCTGGCCTTTGCCCTGTGTTTCGTATTTATCTCCTGGTTGGCCATGTACTGGCTTTACCGAAAGAATATCTTCATCAAGGTTTAGACCTTGTCGTTTGACACCTGTTAATTTGATTTCTATTTTAGATACTTATTAAAAAAGGCAATCGTCCTTTCCCAGGCCAGGCTTGCTGCCACATCATCGTAACGGGGTGTCGAATTGTTGTGAAATCCATGTCTTGCACCCGCGTAAACATGGGCTTCAAACTCGACTCCGGCCGCTTTCAGGGCAGCTTCATAGGCTGGCGCACCGGCGAGGATCCTGTCATCCAGTTCACCATTCTGGATGAGTAAGGGTGACCTGATTTTTGCAACATCCTCAAGCGGCGCGGCCCGACCATAAAAGGGTACACCAGCGCCCAGGTCCGGAAGCCGGGTAGCCAGCAGGTTCACCACCCCGCCGCCATAACAAAACCCGACTGCGCCAACCTTGCCGGAACATTCAGGATGAGATTTGAGGTGATTGAACGCAGCGATCCAGTTTTCCATCATTGCGTCGCCATCGAGTGTCCTTTGTTGCTTCCGACCTTCATCATCACTGGTCCAGCCACCAAAAGAAGTCAGTGCATCGGGTGACATGGCGATAAAACCGCTGGTAGCCAACCTGCGGGTAACATCTTCTATATATGGATTCCTGCCGCGATTTTCATGAACCACGAGTACGCCAGGGGCCGGTTTCTGCAGACCAGCGGGTTTAACCAGGTAGGCCTGCCAATTGTCAGGTGATGGATAGACCAGGTACTCACCCTGAACCCTCGGATCGGTTTTCTCAACCTCCGTTGCACGGGCATAATCAGGTACCAGTCCACTCAGTACCGACGCCGCCGTCAAACCTCCCAATGAAAGCAGGCTGGCTTTCCGGATAAATTCACGACGATCGATTCCACCGTGTACGAAGGAATCAAATAAATCCAGAATCTCCGGAGCATAATCTTGTGCAGTTTTTGTCGGCCTGGCCATAAATCACCCCGATTGTCGTTAATCCAAAAAATCATTGCTGTCGCAAGGTGACGGTATCTCCCCGTGAATATAATAGAAGCGGATCCCAATCATCAGCGATGCAGTCCTCCGCCCAAACGGGCTCAACACCAATACCCAGAAAAACCAGCATAAACCCTGCCAACAACATTGCGGTGCGGTTATTGAGACTGTCGATACGTTGTGCTTTCATACCATTAACCATAGTACAATTTTTCAGGACTAATTTTAAACGATTATTTTTACACCGACCCCAAATGTCCATACCTCTAACCATAGTACAAAAATCGGGATTTGCTTTTACACAAACCACGATTGTCAGTTAATCTAACTTTTTCCATGCAGGTGACTAACAGAATGTTTGGTACAAAAATAATCAATGGATATATCAGGGCGCTTCCGATTTTACTGGCAGCCCTGCTGACAACCGCATGCGCGACACCCCAACACGATGTGGTGATACGTGGAGGATCAATATACGACGGTAGCGGCAGCGCACCTGTGATTGCAGACCTTGCGATTGACGGTGACAGGATATCTGCTATCGGCGATCTGTCCGGCCACCATGGGGCCACCGAAATCGACGCCACCGGCATGGCGGTGGCACCGGGTTTTATCAATATGTTGAGCTGGGCTGACACCTCGTTGATCCAGGATGGCCGCTCCATGAGCGACATTTACCAGGGTGTCACGCTGGAGGTTATGGGTGAAGGCTCTTCGAGCGGCCCATTGAACCCAAAAATGAAAAAGGCACTGGCTGAGCGCCAGACGGACATCAAATATGATGTCGACTGGACTACCTTTGGCGAAGCCTTCCAATATCTTGAAGACCGGGGCATCTCGACCAACGTGGCATCATTTGTTGGTGCTTCCACGGTGCGTGTTCACGAACTAGGCTATGAAAACCGCGACCCTACCGATGAAGAAATGCAACGCATGTTGCAACTGGTGCGCGATGCGATGGAACAAGGCGCGGTCGGTGTTGGCTCTTCCCTGCCCTACATCCCGGCACCCTATGCATCTACCGAAGAATTGATCGCCCTGGCCAGCGTGGCCGCGGAATATGACGGCATGTATATTTCGCATATCCGCAATGAAGGTGATGAGATTTTCGAAGCACTGGATGAATTCCTGACCATCGTTCGCGAGGCCGGCATCCGCGGAGAGGTGTATCACCTGAAAGTCTCTCACAAGAGAAACTGGGACAAGCTGGATGCGGTCATTGATGTGATTGAACGAGCGCGCGCCGAAGGTCTGGCGGTGACCGCCGATATGTATACCTATAATGCCAGCTCAACCGGTTTGAACTACGACCTGCCAACCTGGGCCAAACAAGGTAACCATCAAGAGCGGGTTGCACGACTGCGAGACCCGGAGGTGCGCAAACGCATCATTGCAGAAGCCGAGATGATTCCACCTGAAGACCTGCTATTGGTCAGCTTCCGCTCCGAAGGCCTGCGTCACCTCACCGGTAAAACCCTGGCTGAAGTATCGGCAATGCGTGGCACATCTCCGGTCGAGACGGCCATGGACTTGATCATCGAAGACGACAGCCGAATCGGCACGGTACGATTTACCATGAGCGAGGATAATATCCGTCAAAAGATCGCCCTGCCATGGATGAGCATCTGCTCCGATTCCGCTTCGCTGGTACCGGAGCCACCTTTCACCAACTCTCAACCTCATCCGCGCGCCTATGGCTCGTTTGCACGTTTGCTTGGAAAATACGTTCGCGAGGAGAAAGTAATTTCACTCGAGGAGGCCATCCACCGACTCTCCGGACTGCCAGCCAGCAATCTCAAACTCGACAAACGCGGAAAACTGGCTAAAGACTACTATGCTGATGTGGTGGTATTTGACCCTGATCTGATTATCGACAAAGCCACTTTCCAGAAGCCCCACCAATTGGCTGCCGGCATGTTGCATGTTTTCGTCAATGGCGGGCAAGTGCTACGCGATGGCGAGCACACCGGCGCTAAACCAGGCCGGTTTGTGAAGGGTCCGGGCTGGATAGCCAAATAGTGTCCGTTTATTTCTGAACTGGCGAGATACGCAATACCAGCGATGCCACCAGTGTCGACATAAACATAATGCTGAACAGCGGCAGCAAGGTACCGGTGTGCATCAGGCTGACCAAAGTTCCAACTAAAGCCCCCAATGCAAACTGGGACGTACCCATCACCGCATTGGCTGTTGCACTGTTTTTGGAGAAGCAATGCAGATAGCTGGCCATATTATTCGGCGCGATAATCCCGATTGGGCCTATCGAGAACATGATCAGTAACACATTACTCCACAAACTCAGATTTCCTGTTATGTATAAAAGCAGCAATAAACTCACCGCGATGAGCTGAACAGTGATTCCCAGCTTGAGAAGGTGGCGCGAGCTATAGCGGTCAAGCAACCTGGCATTAAGGCGATTGAAAAACATCATTACGATGATATTGGCACCAAACAGAATGGGGAAGTTACCGGTACTGACACCGTAGTATTCAATATACATAAACGATGCTTCGGTCAGAAAGGCAAACATGCTGGCAACGATAAACCCCTGACAAAGCAGATAACCGAGGGATTGACGGCGTGTAATGATCATCCTGTAGATCAGCCCGCAGCTGGGTAAAACTCTTTAACAGAACAGGAGATCACAGATGATAA
>PVMS01071427.1_pt1 | contig 11174 bp, 8 predicted proteins | sample 1853461 | NCBI WGS metagenome assembly PVMS01 (sample SAMN08582032, study PRJNA380276) | Marine sediment metagenome, whole genome shotgun sequencing project. | isolation source: ocean sediment barecode stripped | collected 2017
GGGCCCGCTGACACTGACCGTGTGACTCATTTCGAGTAATTCCCCGTCCCGCTGCCAATCCGACGCGTAAAAACGTTTCACGACGGTCGTTGACGCATTGGTGTCGAGCGTCCGGTCTTCACTCGGTCCCGTTACCTCTCCAACGATCAGGTCGATCCGTGCTACCTCCGGACTGTCGCCATTGTGGTTGTTGCCATGCGAATCCCTTGCACGAATGCGTACTTCAATATCGCCCGGCGTAGACAGAGTTATGGTGCCGCCAATTTGGGCCGATCCGGGTTCGTCTTCGTCTTTGGCTGCACTGACATCCAATTCAGAGATGAGATCACCGGTAGTAACGAAAACCCTGCCGTTGCGAAGGCTTTCCAGGATCGATGCGTGATCCTTCCTAGCATAAACATACGTCTTTGAATACTGGCCGGGCCAAAAGGCGACGCCGCCATAAATATAATTTAGATGCGAATCGGAGTTGGCCGTAATCCACCAGCGCCGGCCTTCGCCGAGCATGGCGTCCCAGAATCCCCCCAGTCGTGCGGACATCTGGTCAAATCCACCCATTGTCGGGTACCCAAAATACCACCCGCGGGGGGCGGAGTTTTCGCTAAGAGGCCCAGCCTGGTGGCCCGGTGCACCCTCCATGCCTACAGCAATATCGGGTGCCGCATCATTCCAGTTGCGAAGTTCGCGCGGCTCAGTGTCACCGTATTCACCAAGCCCTTCGGCACTGCGGGAAGGGTGATTGGCGATGACCACCGGCTTGTCACCAAGGTCCTTCATTGTCCGCAACGCTTCAATCATCCTGTCCTCCTGATCACGTTGCCGCATTTCCTCCTCGGTCCATTTTTCGTATTTGTCGAAGCGTGATTCAAGGTCGCGCAAGACGTTCGACTCCTCACTCGTATACGGTACGATGATGCTCGAGTGGTCGGCTGCCGGAGTATCAAGCTCCATACCGTAGAATTGAATCACTTCGGGCACGGCAGCACGGGACAATTGGAGTTCCGGGTATGCACGTTCAAAATTGATTTTACTGTGATCCGGGCCACCGTGATCGGTTGCAACTGTCCAGGCGAGGCCAAAGTGGCGCGCCATCAGTGCGTTCATTGGAATCGGGTTGATGCCATCACCGCCGATGGAATAGGCGGGGAGGTTATCTTGATCATAGGAGACACTGTAGTGGCTGTGGATATGATGGTCTCCAGCAAGCCAACGCTCTTCCGGCGCTCGATCGTCTATATCCTGCATCCCACAGGAAGTCAGTAACAGTGCGACATTGACAGTGCTCACGGCCTGCACAAATCGTTGCTTTAAGTGCATTCAATCTCCTGAAATCTAATTGCCCGGACAGTTTAGCTCCTCTTTGTTCAGGTGTCCTTGTCGACAGGCCCGCTATTCTCGGCCAACTCAATATCCGAAATTGGCATTGTGGAGTAGCAGCTTACGTGGAAAGTGGTATTGACAAGTTAATTACTCAGCGCAAGCTAATTTGAATTGATACGGCCCGTCACGCTGTAGCGCGATTCCAAGACGCAAAAGCACGCACTCGGAAAAACCGGTAGTTCTTGGCTGAAACAAGGTGTCGGCCAAGATTGAATAAATTGTAAACAGCCGCATGTACAGTCAAGAATCGCTGAGCCTGCCGCATTGATTTAAACTGACGCATGACCCGCTCTCGAACTCGCGTTGGCTGATGTGAAAGTTCTGCCCGGTTATTGACATATTGGCTGGTGTCGTGAATCGATTCCGGGATGAGCTCTCGATGCGCGACGCCGTAGCTTCTCAACTTGTCTGTCACGATCTTCCGCGGTTCATCACGATGTGTCTTCAGTAATCGTTTGAAGAAGCGCTTAGCAGCATTGCCGTCGCGCCGCCTCTGCAGAAAGACATCAACGACTTCTCCGTCCTGATCGACAGCTCGCCACAAATAGTGTTGTTTGCCATCAATCTTCACGAATACTTCATCAATGAAAAATGTATCTCCATAGCCTTGGTGATTTTTCTTCAAACGACGAGCGTATTTCGGTCCGAACTTGTTGCACCATAGCCGAATTGCCTCGTAGCTAACGCTGATTCCACGCTCAGCCAGTAAGTCTTCGATGTCTCTATGACTCAGGCTAAAACGATGATAGAGCCAAACAGCATATTGAATGATTTCCGGCGGAAATCGGTGACGCTTAAATATTGTGGTTGGTCTCTTCATCCAACAATTACGCTTTAACGCCACTTAACTTGTCAATACCGTTTCCACTACTCCGGGAATCTCAACGCCCTGTAGGTAATAACCGACTCGCCTTCAACAGAGCCGGTGATTTCGAAAACCTTCGTCCCATCTTGGGTTATCTCAGTTGCGAGGACTTCAGGTCCTCGACCCCACCCAATAAGCGTATTTCCGTTCGATAGTCGCTGTGCAGATCCGGCGGCCGTGGTGTACGCATTCTCTTGTGTATAACTCCACACAAGCGTCACCTCGAGCGCCTGTTCATCGACTGTGTATTCGACGATTCGGGTATGATCGCCACGTTCAGCGCTTATCGGCCAGCAGTTTTGCCCGTTATCAAAGATCAGGAGATTGCCATTTTCCAGCCTGGTCGCCGTATGTTGTCCACATATTTGAGAAAACGGATCGCCGTTGAAATTAAACTGGTTTGACTTTCCTCCGAGTTTCCACATTACCTGGCCGCTTGGACGCGAGATCTTCACCACCTGACTAGTGCCGCGGGCAGAGATAATGATGTTCCCGTCTGAGTCTACAAAAACGGAGTTCACGTGAGCGTATTCGGCGCGTTGTGGATTGTAGAGTTGGTCCTCGTACGGCAACTGATCCCAACTGTTCCACTCGAATAGTACCTGCGTCGTCGCGCGATCGATAATCTGCACCACGGAATCTTCCACAAGCTCCTCAGAGGTCAGTCCGAAAGCAGTCATGTCTCTGATGCCGCCATCATAGGCGATCAACACCAACTCATTGTTGGGCCGAATAAGGAAGTCATGGTGATCGGTATGGCTGAGACCAACGGTGGTAATCCGTTGAACTTCATTGAAATTCGCATCCAGGACAACTCGCTCGCTATTCCGGCGGCCCCATTGATTTCGGGTTCCAGTCAATCGTGCATACGAGCGCTCTCCGGTCTCGGCATGCCACTTGAAGTCGAGTGCAAACTGATCGTCAAATCGGTAGAAGATCGGTACTCCGTGATTATCCAAGATGGCAACATAGTTGACGCCAGGCCCGGTGAGACTCACATACAAGGGATCTGTGGAGACGCTGTCCTCTAGAACAGTGACACGTAAATCTGGAAAATTTGAAGGTAAATAAACGAATTCGTAATCGACGGAATCTTCCCGCGGTGAAGAGCGTCTCTGAACCGTGATTTGGACAACGTCGCCGACCGTCAATTCGCTGAACGATGCGGTTGTTCCGCTTGTCGTTAACTGCCCATTCACAGTAATGAGCAATGAGAGATCCGCAAAAGCAGTAATATTTACAACGCTCGCCGGGTCATTCGCAATAACTGAGTAACGAAAGATTGACGGATCGAATGTCGGATTTAGTGAAGTCTTGGCACCTTCGACCCACAGCTGATCAAGAATGACCGGCGGAGGGCTTTCACTATTTTCACAACCTCCGTAAGCAACCAAACACAGGAGCAGCAGTTTTAGTTTACGGTTAGCGCCCCCGGCAAGGGCCATAGTTTCACTTTCCATACCCGTCGACCTTAATAGTTGAAGTCCATGCTCCGGGCAAGCGATAAGCGTGGTCTTCCATTATCCTCCGACCCGCGCGGGTCTGCACCCATTATGCTCGGTATTATTTCGGGCTGAACTCGTCCATAACCTCAATTGATCGCAATCGTTTACTGTGGAACGTTGGCTGACGTCAAAATCAGCCTGATTTGCCGGCTGATATGTTTTGAGCAGCTTGATCTGGCTGTCGATAGTGCTGCACGTACTGCTCGATTTACAACAGGGGCGGGGAATTTACGAACTGATGCGATTACATGTCGCGGCTGCCGAGTATTAGTCAAGCGTTAATAGTCGAGCTTCAATATCAGATCGGCATACCGATCGTCAAAGTACGTTTGAACTCGCTGTGTAAAATGCTGTTGCCATTGTCCTGGCCTCGGGTCTCGCAGATGACGATCTTCCTGCCTGTTCTTCATCGAAAATCGATCTGCGAGCCAAGCACCCGCCGCCTTCTCCAACTTAGACAATTGATAGAAGTCGAAAATTTCTCTAAAGGTCTCAGCTTCACGACCAATGATAGTCTCGTATTTGAAGACCTTGATTTTTTCGTTAATCGACCAGTGCCGTAATGACTCAAGATGATGTTTGCGAAACTGAATTTCCGCAATAAGCCCGTCCTCGATACCGAGGCTCTGCAGATAATCCGAGTACGACTCCCCCGGTGAAATACCATCAGGTATATTGCCGTTTATCGCATTCCAGTATTGTCGCGTCGGCGAGTGCATACGAAACCACGGTTCCGCGCCACGCAAGTGGTAGAAATAGCCGGACACAATCAAATCACGAGGGTCCCGTACAAACCTGACAATCCTAAAGTCTTCGCCAAGGCGCCCAATATCAACGGCGAAACCGTTGACTGAGATGATTTTGTACTTATCGAGATTGTTGTAGAAGAGCCCTTGAATACTTTCGTAGTGCTTGTATTGAGGCGAAAATGGGCGAAAACGGTTATACAGAGTGTCCATGACTCTGATGTAGAGCATCGTCAGGCATTTGTGAAAGGACGAATGAATTCGAATCATGGCTACATTGCTCTATTGCACTAGTCCCCCGCAGCGGAATCTTCACTGCCGTATGAAGCCCACGCGTCATGAGTTTCGCCAAGCGTCACTTTAATTCTGCCGACGAAGAAATCCCCGCATGCGTTTAGTATTTCATCATGAATGTACCGCGCAATGAACTCCGATGTGGTCAGCTTGCCCTGGAATTCATCAATTTCATCGAGATTTCGATACGCAAGTGGCGCCAGAGTATTCGCCAAAATTTCTTTGGCGTGTGCGATATCGATTACAACATTGTGGCGATTCAATTCTTTTGCGAAAAATTCGACATCGACAATGTATGTGGCGCCATGCAATCGCTGCGCAGGCCCAAAAATCGGGTCGTTTAACGATGCGCTATCATTATTGAGTTTCGGATTTTTACCGAATACATTTGCGTGCTTTACCTCAATATCTTATGAGCCATATCAGGCCGTCACCTTGCTGGCCGGTCCTGAGTAAATTGAAGAATTCGGCCGACTCTTCGAAGGCAATCTCATTGGTAATCAGATTATCGTATCTATCATCGGTTAGAAGGTCAGCTGCCATCGCCTTTCTCATTGAAAAGTCGATAGCGTCTCGCATTCTTACTGGAATTGCAGATACCTGGGAGCTAACAAGCCGAACCCGGTTACGGTGAAAATTGCCTCCAAGACGAACGCCCACCGTCCCAGCACCATACCAGCTTAACTCAACAATAGTCGCCTCCAGCCCCGCGCGCTCAATGCAGAATTGCAATCCTGACTCCGTACAACTAGTGTGAAATATGAGCGAAAATGAAGTGGTCAACTCTGCGGGATGAAAGGCTTCAAAGCCCAGATCGCGAGCTTTGAACAAGCGCCACTGATCAGTCTCTGCGACAACTGGCCCAATCCCCTCCGAGACAAGCAATGTTTGAGCAAGTAACGCACCAACATTGCCGAACCCGCACACGAGAATGTCTTGCCCGGCACCAATTTCTGCATCCCAAATTGCATTTAATACGGTTTCCAAATTGCTGAGCAGCGTCAGCCGCCTGGGCGTCACAATTGATGTTGGTCGATACAGATCGCTCTTGGCGACATAGGCCGTTGACTGATGCGGGTGCATGCAATGAACCAGCCTTTCTTCTAGATCGAGACCAACCAGCGAGTACCCATATTTGATTGGCAGTTCGAAATCACCTCGCATACCGGGAATGGCCATTCCAATCCCTACGCCAGTCTCGGCGCATGCCACCAGTCTTTCCGTTCCTGTGGATATAAGTGAGTAGAGACTATCAACCGCCATAAGGTCTATGTTGAGCGGCGGTTTGACCGGCCTCAATTCTGAATGAGTCGGGCTGACATGCCAAAGTGCACGATTCACAATTGGCCTGTGACCATGATTGCGTCACCCATATTAACGTAGAACGGATTTCTAAGCTTAATCGCATCATCGATGGCTTCGATAGCGGGCAGCGTTATCAGGCTTTTGCCAGAACCGAAAATTGTCGGCGCTACGTGAACTTGTAACCAGTCAACTGTACCGGTTTCGAAAAAGGATCGAAACGTGATCGGCCCGCCTTCAATCAATATCGAGAAAACCCCTACAGCACGGAGTTGGTTGAGAAGGTTATCCGCGTCGAATTTACCATCAGCAGGCTTGTGGTAAATCACGTCGCTTTCGGTGATACCCTCGACATTCTCAGGAAGTCTCGTTGAACGCAGCGACAGCGTTCTCATGCCCTCTACGATGGGCAGCTTCGGAAAATCCAGAAACAAATCGCTCAGAATTATTCGGGCAGGATCGTCACCGGTAACATGCCGTACATTGAGTCCGGGATGGTCTTGACGTGCTGTGTTGCCGCCTACAATTACCCCATCTACTAACGCGCGAAGTCTGTGAGCGTGGAGCAAGTTCTGCTCATTGCCAATCCACTGACTACGTCCCGATTCGATCGCCACATTGCCGTCGATCGACTGGGCCATATGAACCATGACAAATGATTTGCCGGGCCTGAATAACGACGCGGCGCAAAGCGGGACATAGAGCTTCAGGCACGACAAAATCGACGGATCACATCCCGGTGTTGAATAGAACCAGATCTCGTCCTCGAGAAGTGCAGACTCAGCCAGGCCGCAAGTGGGCAATGCTATTGAACTAATAAGTACATGCTCGCTGATCAGGTCGACCTCATCCAGGCGCTCGGCACATCGAAAGCATTCCGAGTTCCACACAAGAATTGGAGAAGCAAACTGCCCAGATTCGCAATTTGCTTTGAGCGCCAGAAGCTGAGACCACAAATCGTCCGATATCTGCATTCATTTTTCCTACATTGTGCGCCGTGCCAACCACCTGAACGGGTTACGTTCTGTTAAATTTGGCAACAAGATCCCTATTGAAGAAAATCAGAAATCCCGCCAGGACAATCAATTGGATTGCACCGTACGCACCGATTGAAAATTCCGCCAGCAACCCGTTCATGAGCCAGAGGGTACCCAGAAAAACGGCAGACTGAACCAGCGCATTTGCAAGAGGGACGTTGCCGGCGCCAAAGCGCCTCGATTGTATCCTGAATACGAACGCGTTGACTAATTGAGAAATGAAAATCGCAAGCAATGCTCCCTTGATCTCGTATAACGGAATCCACCAACTTAGCAGCCAGTACATCAGAGCGGTTCGAATCAGCATCCACACGGTAAGAGAAACTGACCGCTTGTGGAATACGAACAACAGGGCGTAATACCGCGTGAATATAGCAGGAAGAAATGCGGTTGCGCCAAATGTGAACAAGCCCCGAACCGACAGATAGGCATCGTTGCTCGTAAACTGACCAAGGTTTGAACCGATGAAAACTACGGCCGACAAGGAAAGTAAACCAACGGTCAGGTAAAGACGGTGGTAGGTAACCACGTCTTCGGCCGAGTCATTCTTGAGTGCCATAAACAAGAACGGGCGGATAGCGTTATCCAATGCGTTTAACAGAATCGCCGACAATCCCAGAATTGCGGCAAACACCACGTATATCCCGACTATCTCGAGGTCGAAATTTTGCTCCATGACAAAGCGATCAAGTCGGCTCTCCAACAAGTACAGGAAACTGAAAGCGACAAGCGGCATGGAATATCGGAGTGATGGCACCAACAGCGAAAGATCCAGGCGACGCACGATCAGATTCGGGTGTCGAAAAATCAAGAAAATCAAAGCCAGCATAGACGGTACTAGTGCACCTACGAGTACCCCGCGCAACCCCAGTTCAAGCTGAGTCAACAACAGAATCTGCATCGATATGCTGCCCGCTATAAGAAACAGCTGGTACTTCATAAATTCTGCAAGCTTGATACAGTTTCTGAGATAAACAAAGTACGCCGAGAGACTTAGGTTTACACACACCGTTGCCAGTGCGACGGCACCTAAGGGATAGAATCTCAAGTCACCATGATCAAATACCACCGTATAGACTGGCCCCCCGATAAACAGCATTACCAGATAAAAGGCGGCGATCAGGTACAAGGACGCCGAGAAAATCTGAGATACGTAGCGTTGCAGGCTGCTGGAGCTATCGGCGTAATCAAAGTAGAACGTCCGCATAGCGGCTTCAAGCTTCAGGTTCGCGACCGTTACGAAAATATTTGACGCGATCATGAGTAGAAGCAAGACGCCCAACTCGGAAGGAGACAAATATCTCAGGTATATCGGTAACAGAATCAGATACGTGGCACGCTGAAGAAATCCTAGAACGGAGAACCATAACAACGACGTGAACGGTCCCTTCGGACCAACTTCGTTGATCTTCGGATTTGCGCCGTCACTCATCGAACAGAGGCACTCCCGACTCCCGATAGACGATGTCGAGATTTTTGTCGTGGCCATAAGCGGCATTAACGGACTTCAGGAACAGTGACAAGTAGCCCTCATGCCGCATGCCCCGCGGCGTTTTCTTTGTGAGATCCAATTCGGGTACGAAACCGTTCTCGAGGAACTCATTAATAACGGCATGGTTTCTGCTTATTATGTGTACAGGCGTTTCTCGTCCCATGTCCTCCATCGCAATTAACGGCGGCTGATGATCACCAAACAGAGTAACTACCAAGTCATCATCTGCGTTGTTGACAACAAAGTTCAGAATGAAATCCAGTTGGTAACGGATCGCCATGACATAGCGAGATTTGAAATCTGAATCTTGGTCCATGGTGGTCGCATACCGAAAGTCCGGATCGTTCAACTTGCGCCAGTCAGCTACCGAACAGATTGGCGACTCCCACGGTATATGAGAATTCAGGGTACAAAAGAAAAGCGAGAACGGACCCGATGTCACATTCTTCGACTGCTCGTACGCATAATTGAGCGCGTATTCATCAGGCGCGCTATACGTATCATTTTGGGCAAAGTAACACAATCGACGCCCACCGAAGTTCAAGCTGTCGAAGTCAAAATTCTCATCCGATTGAAAGCAGCGATTGATGCTGTCCCAATTGATATCTCGCTTGTCAACACCGCCAAGCGGGCACAACAAAAAGCTCTTGTACCCGTTTCGCTTCAGCACATGAAACAATGATTCATAACTTGAAAAAGCGTCACCTTGTACAAACAGACCATCATATAAGCGCAAGTCATCGAGCTTTATGCCGTACGTGAACGATGCATAACTAAGCCATGACCCGCCCGCAAACAGTGGCGCTTTCGAAACATTCGATGCGACACCGTAATTTAGTGAGTTCAGTCGCCGTTTAAACGTCTCGAATAGATCTTTGAGGCTCGAGTGAATTGACGGATCTCGAAACACGACATTGCCATATGACTCGATACAAATCGTAACGACATTCGGCTTTGATTTAAGTCGCACTGCTTTGAACTGATTTCGTTTCTCAAAATAGCTGGCATCTTGCGACAGGATCGGTCTGAATCTGTTACTGAACTGAATGTTCCGAAAAAAATGCAAAGAGGGCGAATATACTGTTCTGGACAGGAAATCGGAATAGTTGTAACTGTGCCAGTGGTAAAAACAAGGAGGTATAAGGAGCGCCGCAATTAGTGCGCTGGCCAAATACCGGTGCGGCGCGATCTCGACAAGGTAGGCGGTAATGACGTGAGAAGAATAAAACACCGCGACAACGATCAGGAAAGCAGCAACTAAGATCAGAGCCATGTTGCCCTTCGCTATCGATAGACCGGATTTCGCTAGCGAAATATCGCTGACTATCGCGGGTGCCCTCTTGAATACGTATCGCATAATGCTCGTATAGAGCACTTCCAGGAAACCAACCGCCAGGATCAGCCCCGATATGACTACGAACCAACGTGACGTGACTCCAAGAAACGTACCGAGCAAAATGACGACGGTGAAATCAAAATTGATCTTGAACGGATCTGAAAAACGATGTTTCGCGTAGAAAAATTTGAGTTTGCGCTTATTGAAAAAACGTTTGTCCATCAGATAAGCGAAAGGGTTTGGCTGCTCCCTGAAATTGAGCAAATACACCGGAAGAAAACAAACGAAGTTCACGGCCAACAGACATAAATAGAAGGCAATTGGGCTCATGCAGTCGGCGTCCTTGTGTAGATGATCGCTTTGTAAGTCGTCGACTCCTGCTTATAGAGTTTTTCCAAGTGGACGCCGCCTCTATATGCCTTGAGTGCCGTTACGTACTTTTTCGGTCCCAGCCAGATAAGAATTGTTAACACAAATAGCTGCAATGACAGTCTCCAGGCGGCGCCGGTTACGACCAATGGTGTTAAATCGACGACTTCAGAGCTTACTCCATCGATAGGTGACACGAAGTCGTCCTGGCGATAAAGAGTCTCGAGGCCCCAGTCATCGATCAGTTGTTGTGCTGAGCTATTCTCGTCCGCGCCCTCATAACAGTCCTCAATGATGACTGCCTGCCCCCCTGCTCGAAGCGACCGAATCAGAACACCAAGACTTCGTGAGACTGATGTACTGTGTTTAATCGACTCAACTGCAACGACCAGATCGTAAGAATCAGGCTCAATTCGGTCAAATGAACGTTGCTCAAAACTCACTCGTTCGTGCAAATTCAACTCAACCGCATTTGCTGACGCCCGTTCAATTTCAAGTGCACTCAAGCTAATACCGTCCACGCGGCGAAATCCTTCTGCGGACAGGCGAAACACGCCGTAGCCGACACCGCATCCAGCGTCCAAAACAACGCTTTTCGGCGACTTATCAACCAAGTCGACGATCCAGTCGTAGATATCAGCAATGCCGTCATTGGAAAAATCTAATTGCTTGTGTATGGGATATGACGCGGCATTTTCGCGGCGTGACTCGAGGGCGAACAACGCATCGTACAAACTGGCAATCGAAGGCTTACTCAAAGCTCTTCTCGAGAATGAATATAAACTCATTCGCCCTTTCCAGTGGACGTCGTGTTGTCCTTGTCTGACGGTAGTCGACTGAACGTAAAA
>PVMS01111863.1_pt1 | contig 11174 bp, 5 predicted proteins | sample 1853461 | NCBI WGS metagenome assembly PVMS01 (sample SAMN08582032, study PRJNA380276) | Marine sediment metagenome, whole genome shotgun sequencing project. | isolation source: ocean sediment barecode stripped | collected 2017
TGACCTGGGACTTGCAGTATTGATGGCGCGGTATAACCGTCGAATACAAGGTCGGCATAGGCAATATCATTAACGACATAAATGTCATGTTCGCGCGCGATATCGATAATGTGCTCGAAAAAATCTAATTCCACGCATTGGGTAGTCGGGTTACTTGGAAAATTGAGTAGCAACATCTTCGGCTTCGGCCAAGAATTCCTGATCGCCGTTTCCAGCTCGGCAAAAAAGTCAATGTCAGGACCAATCGGTACATGTCGAATATCTGCACCAGCAATGACGAAACCATAAGGATGGATCGGGTAGGCTGGGTTTGGAACGAGCACGCCATCGCCGCGGTCGAGGGTAGCCAGGGCTAAGTGCGCTAGCCCCTCCTTCGATCCTATCGTGACTATCGCCTCTTCTTCCGGATCAATATCGACGTCATAGCGATTTCCATACCAGCGGGAAATCGCACGTCTTAAGCGAGGAATTCCACGTGACATAGAGTATCGGTGGGTATCGTCGCGCTGCGCCACCTCGACCAGCTTATCGACGATATGCTTGGGGGTCGGTTGATCAGGGTTACCCATGCCGAAATCGACAATGTCCTCGCCGCGCCGGCGGGCCGCGAGTTTCAATTCGTTAACCTGATTGAATACGTAAGGTGGGAGCCGCGCGATCCGCGGGAACTCTTTAGCCAAAATGATTACACTACTTTCACAATTGAATATCGGACCCGTGGCCGACCATGGCGATCTACCAGGCCCGCCGCAGCCGCGAAATATACCATGAACCGACCCGTGAATTATTCGCATGAACATGAACATTCCGACCGAGGTAGATGAATATGACCGAAACCGTGATAGATAACGCGCGGCAGACGCTGCTGGCGCCGAGCGGAATAGAGATCCATGATCTGGAGACGGTGCTTGGTACGCTCGCCAATCGTTCGATCGATCTGGCGGATCTGTATTTTGAATATTCCAAAAGTGAGTCCTGGAGTCTGGAAGACGGGATCGTCAAAGAAGGTGCATACGCTGTAGATCAAGGCGTCGGAGTGCGCGCGGTTAGTGGTGAAAAAACGGGCTTCGCTTATTCCGATGAACTCGCCCTTCCAGCACTGCAAAAAGCGTCTGAGGCGGCCCGCGCTATCACGCGGCAGGGCCAGTCAAGCGACGTGAAAGTCGTCGCCCAAACAAGTGTACCGTCGCTGTACGCACCGATCGATCCGTTGATGAGTGTACCCACCGAATCGAAATTACAGCTACTGAAGTCCCTCGATAGCCGCGTCCGTGATGCCGATCCGCGGGTGCAAGAGGTAATGGTTAGCCTCACTGGAAGTTATTCGTCGATCATTGTTGCAGGCTCAGACGGAACGCTGGGCGCAGACCAACGGCCGCTCGTGCGCTTAAACGTAAACGTTATTGTCGAGCAAGACGGCAGACGCGAATCAGCGAGTTACGGCGGCGGCGGGCGCACCGGCTACCAATGCTCTTTTGGCAACACCCGCGCGGAAACTATCGCCGACGAAGCCCTGCGCCAAGCGTTGGTCAATTTGGACGCACGCCGTGCGCCCGCGGGCGAACTCATCGTGGTGTTAGGTCCAGGATGGCCCGGGATTTTGCTGCATGAGGCGATTGGACACGGGCTGGAAGGAGACTTTAATCGAAAAGGCACTTCGGCGTTCTCCAATCGGATCGGTGAACGGGTTGCCGATGAACAATGTACGGTCGTAGATGATGCGACCCTCGTCGATCGCCGCGGCTCGCTGGCGATAGATGACGAGGGGGTGGCCGCCCAAAATACGGTGTTAATTGAGCAGGGCATCTTGCGCGGCTATCTCCAGGACAAACACAACGCGCAACTCATGGGCGTGGCCTCCACTGGTAATGGTCGGCGCCAATCTTATTCGCATCGACCGATGCCGCGAATGACGAATACCTATATGTTACCCGGCAAGTTTGATCCGGCAGAGATCATCAAAAGCGTCGATAACGGTCTCTACGCGGTTAGCTTCGGCGGCGGCCAGGTCGATATAACCAACGGGAAATTCGTCTTCAGTGCCAGCGAGGCGTATTTGATAGAAGACGGTAAAATCACCGCCCCGGTCAAAGGCGCAACCTTGGTCGGCGACGGGCCTGAGGTGCTAACCCGCGTTTCGATGGTCGGCAACGACTTAGGGCTCGATAACGGGATCGGCACTTGCGGCAAAAACGGACAATCAGTCCCGGTCGGGGTCGGTCAGCCGACGATGCGTATTGACGGCATTACGGTCGGTGGTACGGATGCGGGTTAACGCGGTGGAATATCGCGCGGGCCCACCTGATAGAAGATTAGAACCGCTCGAGTTCGGGATGCGGTAACTTCCCCCCGTGGACATGCATCGCACCAAATTCAGCGCAACGATGTAGGGTCGGCACCGCTTTGCCAGGATTTAGAATGCCTGCCGGGTCAAACGCGTCTTTTATTGAGTGGAAGACCTTTAATTCAGCCGCGGAGAATTGAACGCACATTTGGTTAAGCTTCTCCACACCGACACCGTGCTCGCCGGTTACCGTGCCACCAACCTCAACGCAGAGTTCCAGGATCTTGCCGCCGATTGCTTCCGCTGCCTCAAGCTGTCCGTCTTCGTTACCGTCGTAGGCTATCAAGGGGTGAAGATTTCCATCACCAGCATGAAACACATTGGCCACCAGGAGACCATATTCTTGCGATAGCTCTGCGATCCGCTGGAGTACGAACGCGAGATGTCGGCGCGGAATCGTCCCGTCGATGCAGTAATAATCCGGCGAAATCCTCCCCAAGGCCGGGAATGCAGACTTACGCCCTAACCAAAACCGCTGCCGCTCTTCTTCCGTTGTCGAGACGCGGGCTTCGGTACAATTATGTCGCTCGAAAATAGATCGCACGTCGTCGATCTCCGAATCGACCTCACTGGTGGTTCCGTCTAATTCACATAACAGAATCGCAGCAGCGTCGCGCGGATATCCGGCATGGCAAAAGTCTTCCGCCGCGCCGATGGCGAGTCGGTCCATCATTTCCATGCCAGCCGGGATAATGCCTGCCGCGATAACGCCGGCTACCGCATCCGCCGCGTCTTGTACCTGATCAAACGCGCCAAGCAGCACTCGAGCAACGGGCGGGCTTGGTAAAAGTTTCACCGTGATTTGAAAAATAATACCCAGCATGCCCTCCGAACCATTGATCATTGCCAGCAAGTCGTAACCAGGACTGTCGAGCGCAGGCGACCCCAGGGTTAACCAGTCGCCCTCTGCCGTTATGATCTCGACCTTCAGAACGTTGTGTACGGTCAAGCCGTACTTCAAGCAATGCACGCCACCCGAGTTTTCCGCCACGTTCCCGCCGATCGAGCAGGCGATCTGAGAAGACGGATCGGGTGCATAGTAAAGGCCGTGTACCGCCGCCGCTTCTGAGATCGCGATATTCCTGACCCCGGGTTCGACCACGGCGATGCGATTATCCGGGTCGATGTGGGTTATTCGATTAAACTTCGCCAAGCTCAGTAAGCAACCATCTTCGAGCGGCAGTGCGCCCCCGGATAATCCCGTCCCAGCACCGCGGGCGACAATTGGAACGCCATAATCCGCGCAATGTTTGACGATCGCTTCGACTTGCTCCCGGGTTTCGGGCAGCACCACTACGCGTGGTATCTGCCTGTAGGCCGATAACCCATCGCACTCATACGGACGCTTCTCTTCAACCGTTGTGAGCAGCGCAGGGGATGGCAGTATTGCGGCCAATGCCGTTTCAAATTCCATCATCCTTTTGTGCTTTGTAGTTCCACCAGACCAAACCTCGAAACGATAGTATCACCGTGTGGTTGTGCGTTGCCCGTTTGGTCGCCGCGCCTGTATTGTGAAATTGATGTGAATTCCAACTAATCGGTGTAAGCTCCGCTCCGACCCTAAATTAATCGCAGAACTTAGTGAATTTCAGCGCCATTTTGCGTATTTTACGCCCTCATGGCACCGAACCCTTAAGGACACCGGAGGAATATAAGATGTTGAGAACCTTACAGTACGCATTGGCCGCGATACTGGTAGCGACTTCGTTCGCCGCTAGCTCGGCCGGGCGCGAAGAGCACCTAGCTTGGCTCAAGGAAAACCAAGCCGCGACCCCGCAATTCGTCGTTGGTGACACCATCACCTTCGAAAACGCAGACCTTATCAGACCCTTTGTTCCCGTCGAGCAGCAGGACTCTCTAATATTTGACGGAATGGAAATGCCGATAGTCACGCCTACGGACATGACACCGCGCGAAGACTATCTCGCAGCGTCAATTAAGCACCTTGGCCAGGCGACGATCGCAAGCGACGGTGCGCTGGAGAACTACGCCGCCGGCCGGCCGTTCGACCCGGCGAATTGGACGGCGGGCAGCAACGAGTCCGGTTGGGAGCTGATCTGGAACTATACCTACCGCTGGCAGTATGCCGGGATCAGTGTCGCCGACGTGCAATGGATCTGGGTGCGTCCGGGAGAGTCGCATGAAGGCCACGAAGCCGTGACTACGAACGGCGGCAAGTTTGCCGAAAACTATCGCGGCGGTGGTTCGTTCGAGCGCTTACTCAGAGGTCCCTATCAGCGTGTACTGATGACGCACCGCTCCGACCTCCCCGAACCTTATCTGTTCAATGACGGCAAGGGCTTCGCGAAAGACACGGACTTCCGCGAATATACGGGTTTCGTGTCACCGTTCGACATCGCTGGCACAGCGTTTTTGATCCTGCGCTACGCAGACCCGCGCAAGACCGATGACTCATGGGCCTATATCCCGAGTCTACGCCGCGTGCGCCGTATTTCGGTGGAAGTAAGATCGGATTCCTTGTTGGGCACCGACCACACGCTGGAAGACTTCTACGGCTTTAACGGCCGCCCGTTGGAACATAATTGGATTTACGTCGGCGACGCGAAGATCCTGGCGGTAAACGCTTCACGCTATACCACGTCACACTTCCACGGACCAATGGGGTTTACCCCATATGACGACTGGGAGCTGCGTGACTACTGGGTCCTAAACCAGATCCCGATAGACTCGGCGCATCCGTATAACGAAAAATTCTTGTATCTTGAGAAAGAAACAACCATGTGTTTCTATGCGAATGCTTACGACAAGGCCGGACAACTCTGGAAAACCTGGCAGATGTCTAAAAACTGGACGGAAGCGCCAAATTACCGGTCTGAATCAGAAGCGCTTGGCGGCAAGGTAACCAGTGAAGTTGTTCGCGTACCGAGCTTCCAAAGCATCAACGTGCTCGACCATCAGAACTCTCGTGGAACCTTGGTGCCGTGTTTCGGCAACAGCTACCCGACTCCAGAGTTCAAGAAAGTCAAACGTACCATGGACGTTAACTACTTGACTGAGGGTCGCTAATAGCAACCGTCTTATCTCAAGCTAACAATTGAGATTTAAAGGGCCGGCTTTTGCCGGCCCTTTTTTTGCGTCTTAGAAATCGCCTAAGAGACGATGTCGTTAGCGAGTGAAATCTTTAGAGACCGCTTCTAAAGAAACTCTGCGTCCGAGGGGACGACCACGACTCCATTCGGCGTCACCGTGAAACGCTCTCGGTCAAGCACCAAGTCAACTCCAATCTGCTCGTTAGCGGGTATGACTACATTGCGATCGATGATGCACCGCTGTAATTGGGTGCCTTCTCCAACAACAACGCCGGAGCTCAAGATCGCATCTTCTACGGTCGCGCCATCATCAATATAGACGCGGTTGCCTAAAACACTCCGGCTCACCCCGCCGCCAGCGATGACCGTGCCTCCGGCGACAATCGAATTGACACAGATCCCTTCGGTGCACGAGCGACCCGCGACGGTTCGCGCAGGCGGGCGCTGCATTTGGTGGGTTCTAATCGGCCAATCGGACTGATAGATATCGAGCGGTGGTTCCAGTTTGAGGAGATCCATATTCGCATCGTAATAATCATCGACGCTGGCCAGCATCCGCCAATATTTATCCTGCGATACCCGACCATCTACGCCGCCGAAACGATAGGCGTTGATCCGTTCGCGTTCCAGCCAATGATCCCGAATGACGTCAATAATTGTCCTGCCATTGACCCCTGGACCACGGGCTAGCTCGAGTAACTCCAGCAACGCGGATTTCTTAAACACGAAAACTTCCATCGGCCCGTAACCAGACGATTCTTCTTCGCCCGCGGTAAACGGCAGGATCTCCATGAGTTTGTGCCCACGGAGTTTAAGTGTGGCAGACAAGTGCGCACCGTTTATCCCGGCGCGTTCGACTGCAGCGACAGTAATGGTACTTTGCTGTTTTAAATGGAACGCAAGGATTGCTGCGTAGTCCATTCGATATATCTGTTCCCCGGACACGACAATAACGTGTTCGGCCTCGGTCCGTTCCAACAGATAGGCATTTTGTATTAAGGCGTCGGCATACCCACTGTACGTCGTTGTCTCGTCCGTGATCGGTGGGGTTACCGGCATCACGAACTCGCCGAGATCCGCGTTGAACAGCGACCAACCGTCGCGAATATGGTTGTGCAAGGACAACGCATTGAATTGCGAGAAGACCATAACCCGGCGTAAGCCAGAGTGCAGGCAGTTGGATAAGGCGAAATCAATTACGCGGTAGCTCCCGGCGAATGGAATCGCCGCCACCGTACGATGTGACGTCAAGGGCACTAGCCGCTTACCATCGCCGGTCGCCAGTACGACCGCGAGGCTAGAATTTGGATTAGATAACAGCATGGGGGTTTAAGCGTGGCGCATTATACGCACTTAAACGGACCTTGGAAGCGACTCTTTCCCGGTTGCCCTAGCGGGGTGCGCTGCGCCATTATCGCGCATGAAATTAAGCGGTTTCGGCGCTAGCATCGTGCCTCCCCAAATCGCTATAATAACTTACGAATTAGTTAGTTATCGTCAACCATTCAAAGATTGCGTAGCTTTAAGAATTCTATGGCCGAAGAAATTCTTGTAAATGTGACGCCACAGGAAACACGCGTTGCGTCAATTGAAAATGGCGTTTTGCAAGAATTCGTGGTCGAGCGCAGTGGCGCGCGTGGTTTAGTCGGTAACATTTATTTGGGTAGTGTGTCGCGCGTTTTACCGGGAATGGGCGCAGCATTCCTTAATATCGGTCTGCATCGCACTGCGTTCCTCCACGTTTCAGATATATCACCGCCATACAAAAATGCTGGCACTAACGGTACTGAGGTCCCGATCGAGCAGACGTTAACCGAAGGACAACAGTTGTTGGTCCAGGTAACAAAGGATCCGTTGGGGACGAAAGGCGCGCGGCTAACGACATTTCTAAGCATTCCATCACGGTATCTTGTGTACATGCCCAATTCGAGTACGCTCGGAATTTCGCAACGAATTGAAGACGAACATGAGAGGCAACGATTGCGCGATACCCTCATCGAATTAGATCCGGCGCTCGCGCCACTTGCCAACGGCGTGGAAAACGACGACGACGATCACGGCACCGAACTTTCCACAAGAAAATCCGCGAGCAATCTCAACAACGGTGGGTACATCGCGCGAACTGCCGCAGAAGGCGCGGATAAAGAAGAGATCCGCAATGACATGCTATTTCTGCAGCGGCTTTGGCGCTCCATCTCAACGGCTATCGGCGCGGCTGAAGTACCCTCAGTCATCTACGAGGATCTACCGTTATTACTGCGGACCATTCGGGATCTGTCTTGCGCAAACGCAGAAAAAATACGCATCGATTCGACGGAGACCTATGCGAAAGTCGTTGAATTCGCGGAACAGTTCACCCCAGAGCTCGTTTCGCGCATTGAACATTATCCGGGGGAGCGGCCTATCCTCGACTTGTATTCGACTGAAGACGAAATACAACGGGCACTCCAGCCAAAAGTTGAGCTTAAATCGGGTGGACATCTGGTGATCGATCAAACCGAGGCGATGACGACGATTGACGTCAACACAGGCGGCTTTGTAGGTCACCGAAACCTCGAGGAAACGATATTCAAAACCAACCTGGAAGCGTCCCAAGCAATAGCGCGGCAGCTCAGATTACGCAACCTCGGCGGCATTATTATTGTTGACTTCATCGACATGTCGAGTGAAGACCACCAACGTCAAGTGCTCCGCGCGCTGGAAAAAAGTCTACAACGAGACCACTCACGTATGACGATAAGTGAGGTAACGTCGCTAGGTCTTGTACAAATAACTCGCAAGCGCACTCGCGAAAGTCTAGAGCACGTGTTGTGCGAAGCGTGCCCTACGTGTGCAGGACGCGGCTCGATCAAATCCGCAGAAACCGTGTGCTATGAAATCTTGCGCGAAATCCTGCGCGAAGCACGCCAATTTGACGCCCAGAAACTACTAGTCGTTGCTTCCCAAGGTGTAGTAGATATATTGCTCGACGAAGAATCGACAAGCGTTGTTGAATTGGAAGAATTTATCCGTATCCCGATACGGCTACAGGTCGAATCAGCGTACACCCAGGAACAATACGACGTTGTCTTACTGTAGATGCCACCCATGCCTGAACTAACCGGCCGTATCGTCGCCACCTTATGGACGATAGTCGCCGCCCTGACCATTGCCGGGGCGATACTGGTCAGCATAATCCGTTTGATGTTGCCGCAGATCGGTGAGCAGCGCGATACGATCGAGATCTGGCTAAGCGAAATCACAAACAGACCCGTTCAGATTGGCCAGGTTAGCGCGTCGTGGCGTGGGTGGGCACCTACCGTTGACGTCACAGACTTAGTACTGTTGTCCGCGAACGGCAAAGCAGAACTTGCACGTTTCGATTACGCCGTGATCGACATCGCGCCATTGACATCCTTGTGGCAACTGCATTTAGTGCCGCGCAGGCTTCTCGTTGGCGGCATGCGTATTGCGTTGGAGCGCGACCTTAACGGCCAAATCTCGATTGCAGGAATGCCACCAAGCCGATGGCCGGTTGCGCGATGGATTGTAGAGCAACGTAATTTCACTTTGCGCGATGCAAACATTACCTTTACTGACGCTGCTCGCGATTTTGAACCAATGCATTTCTCTGACGTTACCTTGTCTATCACTCAAGATGCGCAGCAACAGATCATTAGGGGAAGTCTACGGCGTGATAGTCGTATCGATGAAAACTATGAATTCGGACTACGAGCAACCGGCGACATCCTGGGATCGGCGTGGGATGGCGATCTATTCATCGACGTCCAAAACGCGCAACCTGGTCCTACGTTAGCGCTCGCAGGATGGACGGCTAACCCCATTGCCGATGGTCAACTCAACGCGAGAATATGGACTCGTTGGCACGCATCGAAATTGCAGCGAGTTGCTGTCGATCTTAATGGCTCCGCGTTAAGGCTTGCAGGTCATACAACCGCGTCTATCGACACGCTTAATGCAACCGGTTTGGCCATACGTCTGGCAGACGGTTGGTCGCTCGATTTCAATAAGCTGCAGATCCAATCGGCAAATGAACCCGCGTCGGAATCATCCGGCTCGATACGCTGGCGCAAAAATGCTGGACAAGTCCCAATGGTTGCATTCCGGGCCAACAATTTGAACCTAGCCGACGCGATGCCACTGTTACAGGCGACAAATGGTGTCAAGCAGCCAATGGTAACCGAGCTTATTGATCTGCGTCCGCGCGCGAGCGTAGATGAAATAATTGGCGCATTCGCACCTACAGCCAAGGGCATCCCACAATACTTTATTTCGGCATCAGTGAACGATCTGTCGTTTACCGGATCCGACCGGTTCCCAGGTGTCAGGGGACTGGATTTTACCGTACGCGCCAATAACAACGGAGGAACTGTCGATCCCACGCAAACAGACGGGGTACTCCTGCACAGCGATCGCTGGTTGGTACAACCCGTAGAAATACAAAAAATGTCCGGTGAGATTTTGTGGGAAAACAGCCAAAACGGCTTGAATGTCAGCACGGATGGTCTTGAGATCCGTGCCGAATCGATTGATTTTGCGACTCGCGGGAAGGTGGCTGTAGGACACGATGGGAGCCCTCATTTGAGTTTGGTGACACGCATATTCTCCGGCGATTTATCTCGCTTCCACACACTCGTCCCAAAAGACTTATTGCGGCCACGCGGCGAACGTTGGCTGCGTACTGCATTTCGCGCTGGACGATTTAATCCGAGTGGCGTTGTCGTGCATGGCTATCTCGATGACTTTCCGTTTGATAACAAAAGCGGCACGTTAAAGGCAGTGTTTGAAGTCGCGGACGTCGACTTGAAATATAGTTCGAAATGGCCGATGACCAGCGCCATTACTGCATCGATCATGGTTGATGGGCGTAGAGTAGAGACTTCAATACATTCCGGCCGCGTATACCAAGCAACAGTCGAGAATTCGAGTATTGAAATGCCGGACTTGTTCAGCCGCGAACCGATGGTGCGTCTACGCGGGAAAATCCGAGTCCAACCAGAGGATCTTGGCCGGTTTATAGCTGAAAGCCCGCTGCACAACACGAAAGCTGCACGCTACTCCGACGTTGCAATCACCGGCGAGTTTGATATGACGCTCGATATGAATCTGGGCCTGTATCCCGGCGCGGATAAAGATATTTTAGGTCTGGCGCATTTTTCCGGCAATCGAGTGCATTCCAAAAGGCAAGCAATAACGCTCGAAGAGCTTACCGGAGACATAAGTTTCACCCGTCAGGATTGGTACGGAGAAGGTATGACCGCGGTGTTCGATGGCGACCCTGTTGGCGTAATTTTCAATGGCGGTCTAGACGACCCAAACTACGACACCGAATTTCGTATGACTGGCACATCGGATGCAAGTCAATTATTCAAATATCTCAAGCGCTATGCGCCGGTACTTCATTCGTGGCTCACCCCCGCCGACCTTGACACGCCGATCACTGGACGTCTGCCATGGAAGGCGGTATTAACCATACCTGAAGCGTCATCCGACGGGATCAGCGCGCCGACGCGATTAACCCTTCAATCAAGCCTAATGGGCCTTGACGTAGACCTGCCGTGGCCATTCGGAAAAACGTCTGCGGAGCGAAAGCCTCTGTCGATCCGTACCGCAACCAGCCACAACGGTAATAGCCAGACGAGAGTCGATTTCCATAGCAACAGTGCTGCCGAAATCGACTCTCGTCTGGCTATTACCGTTGTGGCTGGTTGCGGTACGGATCGACAGAGGCTTTTGCTCCGCAGACGTTTTTCCGAATGGCCACGGCAGGTCTACGTCAA
>PVMS01059273.1_pt1 | contig 11172 bp, 5 predicted proteins | sample 1853461 | NCBI WGS metagenome assembly PVMS01 (sample SAMN08582032, study PRJNA380276) | Marine sediment metagenome, whole genome shotgun sequencing project. | isolation source: ocean sediment barecode stripped | collected 2017
AAGTCTTGTGACCGCAAGTCTTGTTGGTTCAAGACTTGTGACGGCAAGACTTGTGGTCCAAGGTATTCACTATGAGCATTTCCCTGATCGCCTGTTCTTGTAGTAATTATGGTTGTTTCCGAAGCTTTTTGAAATGGTGCATATTGAAATTGGTATGTTCCTGGTCCCCATCCGAAAACAGGTCTTTCTTTAAACATTCTTAATGCCGAACTCCATCGATTAAGCCGTTCTAGATTCGAAGCATCTGTAGATATATTCGACATTGATTCGACATGTTCGGTTAGATTATTTGAAGAATCCTGTGAGTTTTTCCCCAATTGATAAATTAAGTTATCACCGTACATAAAAAACATCAGTACTAAAAAGGCTAAAACAGATATAACAGTCCTATAATTAATCTTTAGCAATACGACAATCGCCACCATCAATCCTCCAATCAACCTAACCCAGGCAGCTCGCGTGTAAGAAAGTACTATTGCAATGCTAAATATTACAAACAATGCTACCATTATAATTTTAATCTCTTTACTTATTCCAGTCATAAAGAACATACCTACGATAATCGGGAAATAAAATGCTAATAAGGCTCCATAAATCGTGTGATCCTTAAAAAATGGAGACATAACCCAATGCGCCGCTTCTTCATTAAAACCATAAAGTGAATGAGTCACTAAAGTGTATAAAACAACAATTGTTAACCCTAAAAGATATAATTTGAAAAATGGTAAAATATTCTTTTCCTTTTTAAATATTGCTATGGCCAAAAAATACATTGTACTTATAAACCATAGCTTAGCCAGAAAAAATTTAAATGAAACCATTGGCATTGAACTCGTCATGGCTGTAATAAAGGTCCACAATAAATAAATTAAAATAATCCGTGTAATAGGGTGCGAGAAAATTTTATTGTCGATGTTTTTATCTGTTAACTGTCTAAGAACAACAATTCCCATTAGCCCAAAAAGAATGGGTTCAGTCGGGAAAAAAAAGCCTACTCCTCCTGGTAATTCTACATTCACCGAGAGCGGGGTAGCAAAAACAATTAGATACCATAACTTATCATAAGCATAAATGGCCATCCATAAAACAAACAAAGCAATAGGAATAGCAAAACCAAAGTAAAATTCGTTTACGACTAAGACAATATTAAGCGTCAAAAAAATTAATGAAACCCAATAGATCCAGTATTTCTTAATAGAAGAAATCAAAAATTATTCTTTTGGAATAGAGATAGTAAAACAATAGCAAACAATAAAGTACCCATAATAACCGAGAGCAAAATAACCCATCTTACAGGGTACGATTTTTTAACAGGCACCTCTGGCTTTTCAATTACATTTAGATAGCTTAATCTCTTATGAGAATCATTATAAAATTCATTTCGCTTTATCGTCCATTTTGAGTAATCTTCAAGATAATGCTCCATAAGTATCGTCAATTCATTAAATTCACCACCATACGACTTCAAATTATCCAATAGTTTTTGGGCTTCATTTATTTTATTACCCCCACCACCATTAGCTAGCATGCGATAATATCCTTGGGTTACTTCCTGGGTCTGTAATTCATAATCCAAAATATTCTTTTCCATTCTAAGCGAATCGAGAATTGTTGCAATTGAATCTATTTTATTTCGCCTATATACCAGAATCTCTTTTGCCATTTCTAAAAATTCTCGTGATTTTTCCTGGCCAAGTTCACGAGCTTTAAGATTAAATTGATTCAATATATCATCAGCAATTAATTTCGCAGTATCAGGATCAAAATCCATTATACTAATTATAGCCGATTCATAATTTGTTTTTTTTATACTCACGTTTTCACTGTATGTCTGCAACATATAAAACCGCGCTTTTTTATTATCCTCATCAATATCCCAATGCTTATACAAATCGTATTTCTCGATAATATAATCCCGGATTTCTGACGCTTCAAAGACCTGCATCATCTGCTCGGTTTCAGCTTCAATACTGTAAGGAAAAATATTTACCGGATAAACTACAGCAACCGACTTATATTTTGGTTTTATAAATTGCGGTCCTGAAAAGATCACACCAACAATAGCTGAGACAATTGATAATATTAACAGTGTTTTAGAATTTCTCCTAATAACTTGGATCAGACCTGAAAAAGTAAACTCATTATTCATTTTACATCATTTAAAAAATCGCGGCAAATGTATGAAAATTAGAACACTGTAAATAATTTGAATTTTAGTTATAATGAAAATGAATTAATTAAAATAAATGATTGTTCGGGGTACTGATACCACTTCACGAATTGTCATATACATTCTAATTACCCCCACTGACCAATAGTTCTAATTAAAAGATCATTGTTTAATTAGTTTATTACTTATCCCAATTTAGATAATGAGTTGTAATTTTATTTTTTTGCTTCAAAAAATAAACTTTGTTTTGCTGAAGAATTAATCAAGTCATAAATGAGACTTCCTTAAATACATTATAGTTTATGCATTATAAAGATTTGATACGATCTGTATTGATGTTTTTACATCTTGACTTAACTAAAAATCTGGAATACGATAGGTTAACTCAAAAAATAATGAAACTAACAATTAAACCAACGAGCAATTGTGTTGATGTTGGGTGTCATAAGGGAGAAATACTGGACGAAATTATAAAACTATCGCCAAATGGGAAACACTTTGCATTTGAACCAATTCCCAAACTATTTGAGGTTTTAGAGCAAAAATATGCTTCAAAAGTGTCTGTATATCCAAATGCACTAGCTGAAACAGAAGGAAACACAACTTTTCAGTTTGTGAAAAATGCACCTGCGTACAGTGGAATTAAAAAAAGGAAGTATGCGATAGATAACCCTGATATCGAGGAAATTAATGTTGAATTAAAAAAACTCGATGATATTATTCCCTCTGATGTTAAAATTGATTTCATTAAAATTGATGTTGAAGGAGCCGAACTTGGGGTTTTAAAAGGAGCTAAAAATATCTTGATCAAGAGCAAACCGGTAGTAATTTTCGAGTTCGGTCTTGGAGCCAGCGATTTTTATAACACAAAACCCATTGATATATACAATTTACTCGTTGATGAAATAGGTCTTCAAATATTTACTCTAAAAGGATGGCTGGCTAATGATCCTGGGTTGACATCAGAAGAATTAGATATACTTTTTAATTCAAACAAAGAATATTATTTTATTGCCAGCATCAAATAAATTATAAAAGGGTTAAGGCTCTTATTTGTCATCTTTGTATATTTAAATTTCACACCTAAATCAGATTTGTTGTGTAGAAGAATATTTTAGTTTTGCCAAAGCAATTTTTGAAAATTAATTTTACTCAGGTGCCCTTAATTAAATCAACATATTTTTTATTTCTGATGATTTTGGTCATTAGTTTTTCAACTAGTTGTCAAAAGAGTTCGAAACCAGGAATTTACATCAATGAATTCTTAGCTTCGAATAGTGGTGTAAATTCTGACTCTCTGAATCATGAACATGTTGACTGGATAGAATTATATAATAGTTATGATACAATTGTTGACATAGGTGGGTATTACTTAACCGATAAGAAAGCTGACACTACCAAATGGTCAATTCCTTTGGGAACAAAATTAAATTCGAATAGTTACCTTATTGTATGGGCTGACCAGCAAGATACATCATTGCATACCAACTTTAAATTAAGACGAAGTGGGGGACAGATATCATTATTTTCGAATGACAAAAAACCGTTGGATCATGTTAATTATAGTCAACAAGAATATAATATCTCCAGCGGAAGAAAATGGGATGGTGTCCACCAGTGGCAGTTTTTTGACGAACCCACACCCGGCTTTTCGAACACGAAAAGCAAGGGAGTTGAAGAAATAGTTTTTAGCGAAGAACCTGAATATTCGTTAGATGCCGGATTTTATTTTGAGGGACAAATACTTTCGTTAAAAAGTATAATTGTCGGTGCTGAAATCAGGTATACTTTAGATGGAAACACACCTAAAAGGACATCATTATTGTATGAAAATCCATTAATAATTGATTCAACTACCATTATAAGAGCAATAGCTATTGAAAAAGGAAAGCTTTCTAGCAGGACTTCAACAAGAACTTACTTTTTAAATGTGAATAAAGACCTTCCCGTTATTTCATTAGTCTTAGACTCTTTGTTTTTATGGGATACAATTAGTGGTATTTATGAAAATAGTTTGCGGAGAATTGAAAGATTAGCCAATGTTGAGTTTTTTGATAATCAAATCCCTGTTATAAACCAAACTGTAGATATGAGTATCAGTGGGAATTGGGCCAGGTTTCATGGGCAAAAAGCAATCTTAATAGAAGCAAATGGAAAATATGGTTTTGAAACATTAGACCACAGAGTCTTCCATGATAAAAGAATATATTCATTTCAATCACTATTGTTAAGAGCCGGAGGTCATCCGGATAAATACAAAACCATGTTCAGGGATGGTCTAGCCCAATATCTTCCTCAAGAGCATCTTGATGTTGACTACCTGTCTTACAGACCAACAGTAGTATATCTAAATGGCAAATACTGGGGTATGTATAATATCCGTGAAAAATTAAATCCCAGTTTTTTGGTCGATAACTATAACTTAGATTTAGCACAATTCGAATTATTGCAAACCGCCTGGGTAATGGAAAAAAACGGAAATGCAGATCATTATAATCGCACTTTAAAATTTATAGAAGAATGTGATAAAACCAACCCACTTAACTATACCTATATAAAGAAACTGATAGATGTTGACAACTATATCGATTATAACATTTGTGAGTTATACTTTGCCAATGTTGACTGGCCTAGTTGGAATATTAAGTACTGGAGAGAAAATAAAGAAGGATCATTGTGGAAATGGATAATAATTGATCTTGATTATGGATTAGGAGCCGGTAAAAAAGCTGATTTCAATATGATCGAGTTTGCTACATCTCCTGTAAAAACAAGGTCAACAAATATTCCAATAGCTACGGTATTATTTAGAAAAATGCTTGAATTTCCAGAGTTTAAAAAAGAGTTTATTCAACGCTTTGCAGCCTCACTAAATGTTATTTACTCTTCTGATAGGGTATTGAGAAATATTAAGAAATTTGAAGATCAACGTTCAAAAGAAATGCCTTTTGAAATTGAACGTTGGAAGGATAGTGTTTATCATAGTCCCTGGGGAAAATCCAAAATTCCTGGGTCCATGAAAATTTGGGATGAGAAAATTGAAGTGATGAGGGATTTTGCAATAAAAAGGCCTGATTTTGTGAGGGACCACCTGATTGAAAAATTTCATCTTAAAGAAATGGTTAACATAAAAACTATTTCGAGTGGTGGACATATTGCAATAAACACCATCAATTTGGACGAGGGGAAATCTGATGGCACTTATTTCCTGGGATTACCAATGAGGCTGGCTGCCATACCAAATCCTGGACAGCAATTTCTTTATTGGAATGTTAACGAAAAGAAAATACAAAAAACGATTCTTAACTTTAATCCGGTTTCAAATGCAACTATTGAAGCTGTTTTTAGAAATAGCTCACAAACCGAACTTCCTTGTTTTATAACAACAAATACAACCTTAACTTCGAATAACTCACCCTATTATGCAACATGTGATATTGTGGTAAACAAGGGGATAACGCTGACAATTGAGAAAGGGGTGCAGATTCTTATGGAAAAACACCGATCGATAATTGTATATGGAGGGTTATTGTGTAATGGAACAAAAGAAGAACCCGTATCTATCATTCCAAATCCTCATACAAAAACAACTGAATGGGGTGCTTTATGTATTGACAATGCAACTTCAACAATTAAATTAAATCACATAAACTTAGCAGGAGGCACATGGAATGATGACAAACCAAAATATAAAGCAACAATTACATCCTTAAACTCTAACATATTATTAAACTATGTAAATGTCGAGAGTAGTCATTTTCCTTTTTATTCTGAATATGGTACAGTTTCAATTCGAAATTCGCGATTAACATCACCTAAAACATGTGATCTGATTAATATAAAGTATGCAACAAATGCTTTGGTAGAAAATTGCGATTTACCAGGTAACAACTACCCGGATACAGATGCAATAGATTATGATGGAATTGACAATGGCGTTATCAGGAATAATAATATTTATGGGTTTTTTGGAATAAATAGTGATGCTATTGATATTGGTGAAGCCTCCTCAAATGTCTTGATAGAAGGAAATAAAATTATCAATATGACTGACAAAGGTGTGTCTGTAGGTCAGGGATCAAGCGTTATAATTAAGAATAATCTGATTTCCGGATGCAATATGGGAGTAGGCATTAAAGATAAAGACTCATATGCGCTAATCGACCAAAACACATTTTATGGAAACAAATATGGTGTGGCTGCTTTTGAAAAGAATCAGAATGCCGGTGGAGGTACAGCGGATGTGCTTAATTGTATATTCTCCAGGTCTATGAAAAAACCCATACTTGTTGATTCATTTTCTGAAGTAAACACCCGATATTCTTTGAGTGATAAAAAAAGATTGAAAGATAAAGGGAACATTTATGGTGATCCTGAATTTGAAGATAACATGAAATTCAATTTTAGATTAAAAGATAATTCACCGGCTCTAAATGCTGGGGATAAAAACCAGGATTTAGGTGCTGATATTTTCACCACCATTTATGAAATTCCTGATATTGTTATTAATGAGATTAATATTTCACCAAATAATGAAAATGGGTCAGTCGTATGGATTGAACTTTATAACAATTCGGATACCGATGTTGACTTGACGGGTTGGACAATTAAAAATGAGAATTTTAATAGTTATGCCCTACCCCAGAATTTAATTCTTAAAAAAGATGAATACATTGTTTTAACGAATGATCTCAGCCGATTTTTATGGTTTTACCCTAAAGTCAGAAATGTTCGGAAAAACTTGAATACAAAAATAATTTCAAAGGGTAATGCTTTAATGTTATACACTGCTCATATGAATCTTGTGGATTATGTAGATTACAAAAATATGTCGTTGTGGCCCGCTAAAGCAAATGAATCAGGGGTTTCATTAAAACTAAAAGATTCATCATCTAACAGTGAAAAAGAAGAGGATTGGATTATTGATGGTTACATTTCAGGAACTCCTGGCATGAAAAATATCGGGAGGTAATTTACTCTTTTGATTTTTTTACTAATAAATAAAACGAGCGTGGACTAATAACACCTGTAACACTTACTAGTATAATAAATAAGGCCATTTCCAATCCGAATTTTAACAGTAAAGTCATATCTGTTTCTGAGATGAATTTTACCATTGGAAAAAGCAACAGCAAATAAATTGCGAAGCGTAAAATAAGCTGCCAGTTGATCTTAAACTTAAAATTAAAAACCACCAGTATAAACTGAATGCTTGAAGTAAAAACCTGCGTAATCAAGCTTGCAAGTGCAGCGCCAAGAACCATGTACTTTGGAATCAAGATTAAATTAAGGACAATATTGCCTACCATGCCCGAAAAAGCGACAATATTTAAGGCTTTAAGATTTCCGTTGGCTGTTAACAATGTGCCAAATATATAGTTGCTTGCAACGGCTACAAAGCAAAGCATCAGGACTTTAAATGGTTTTGTGGCTTCAGTAACATTAGCTTTATAAAGTAAATTAAGAATATCCTCCCCAAAAAACCATGACACTGCTGCCAAAAAAACTGCCCCTGATATCAAAATACGGAATGCTGTTGTCACCAGTGGAGCAACATTTTCCTTTAATTTGATCATTCGACTGAAAATTGGAAGGAGTAGTACCGCAAATAAATATGAAATATTATTGGAGGCCTCGAAAAATCGATATCCCATTGCATATATTCCAGATTGTTCCGCTCCATTTGGTAACATCCTTTCAAGCATTACCGAATCAATTCTGTAATAAAACGTCATCATTAAAACCAATAATGCAAACGGTACACTCTTTTTCAATATCATAATCGAAAATGGAGTCTTCAGTTTAAATTTTAATTTGTTTGAGCGTTTTCTAATCAATAAATATGCTATTAGTGCTGTAATAGCATAACTTCCGGTTTGCATTAATATAAACCATTCTATTTTAAAAGGTTGGTTTGTAACTCCTCCATAAAGTAACAACCCCATTGATAAAATTAAAAGGGACCGATCCAGGACCGAGATAAAACTATCTTGCTTAAATAAATGTAGACCTGTCAGGTTTGAACGGAAATACAATACTATCGAAACCAATGATTGATTGATAAGTAATATGACCAGCATTTTTAGTTGCATTTGGTCGTAACCAATAACAAACCCAAGGAAAAAACTAAAGAGAAAATAAAAACCAATCAACACGAATTTAAGCGATAGAATACTACCAAAATGTTTCTCCAGCAAATGTTGATTCTGTGCAATATTTCGAGTGTTAAAGTTTGTTATTCCTAAGTCAAGCAGAATATTAAACAAAAAAGAGAAACTGAAAATCGAGAAATAGAGCCCGTAATCCTCTGCTCCAACACGGTTTTGAACCCCGGCATCTATTGCAAATATATAGAACGGCTTAACCAACAGGTTAAGGAAAAGTAATAAAGCAAGATTGGTGATAAACTTTCTTTGCATTCAATTATTTGGAATCAGAGCAAATTAAGCAATAATATATGACTTACAAAGGCTTAGAATGATAGCCATTATTAAACATTCACTCATTTTTCTACAATTCGCTGGTTCTTACATGTAATAATTCTGGAAGGGAAGTGTTCCATTACAGAATAATCGTGTGTTGCCATGATTACAGCGGTTCCTTCGCTTGCAATATCATGTAATAGTTTTAAAATAGTTTTAGAAGTTTCCGGATCCAGATTACCCGTGGGCTCATCAGCAAGAATTAAAACCGGGTCGTTTAACAATGCTCTGGAAATAACTACCCGTTGTTGCTCACCTCCTGATAGTTCATGCGGCATTTTATAACCTTTAGTACTTAAACCAACATGATCAAGTACTTTACTAATACGTTCCTCTATTTTCTTTTCGTCTCTCCAGCCGGTGGCTTTTAAAACAAACAACAAATTCTGATATACGGTTCTGTCCATCAATAATTCGAAATCCTGAAAAACAATTCCCAGCTTTCGTCTCAAATATGCTACTTCATTTCGTTTGAGCTTTTTAAGATCGTAATTACATACAGTTCCATCTCCGATTTTTAGTTTAAAATCTCCATAAAGTAATTTTAGTAAACTGGTTTTTCCCGTACCGGTTTTACCAATCAAGTATACAAACTCTCCCCGTTTAAGTGTGAAATCTATTTCAGATAAAATGGTATTATCGTCTTTAGCGACTTTAACTTTTATTAACTCAACAATTTTCTCTTCGCTCGTCATAATTACACAATGTTATTTCACATTTGTCGTTCTAAAAAGTATTCAATCGAAATGTAATTAAACAGAAACGTTAATATGAATCTTATATCATAAAGTTTTAACAAATTACCGTTGAAAATATAAATCATCTTATTAAAGAATCAGCTCCTCTGGAAGTATTTTTACCTAACGTTTTTAAAACCCCATGCGCAACAATAATAGGTTAGTTTCTTTCCTTGTAATAGGCATTCTACTTATTCCGTTTTCAGGATTTGCTCAGCAGCCTGTGCAACAACGTGATCCAGAAAAAACCTGGAATAAAGCAGTTGAACTTTGGGAAAAACAAAAATATGCTGCAGCGCAAAACTATTTTATCGAATCATCACAACAATTTAGTTCAATATCCGACCCCAGATTAATTGATAGTAAATTTTATGAAGCTTTTTGTGCATTAAAGCTTTATAATCGGGATGCGGAATTCCGTTTTAAAGAATTTCTAAAAGATTACCCTGAGGATCCCCGAGTTGAGTATTCTTATTTTTTATTGGGGAAATACAATTTCGAAAGAAAAAAATACAGCCAAGCCCTGGAATATTTCAATCAAATAGAAATAGACCAATTAGAGAAAAACCATTATTCTGATTACTATTATTTTACTGGGTATAGCAATTTTATGGAAGATAATACTGCAGAAGCTAAATTGCTGTTTCTGCATAACTTACAACCTAACGATCCATATTATCATCCAGCAATGTATTACCTGGCATATATCGACTATTTAAACGAAAATTATCAGGACGCCTTAGATGGGTTTGAAAAATTGAAAGATGTCGAAGGATTTTCTGAACTGGTTCCTTATTATATCGCACAGATCTACTTTTTACAAAGCCGTTACAAAGAACTGATCGAAAAAGCTGAACCCTGGTTCGAAAATGCTTCCTCAAAACACAAATATGAAATGGCTCGATTGCTTGGTGAAAGTTATTTTCATGAAAAACAATACAAGAAAGCACTCCCCTACTTTAATATATATTTCAATAACTCATCAGGATTTTCCAGAGATGATTACTATGCATATGGTTACACACTCTATAAAACTTCTGATTTTAAAAAAGCGATTATACAATTTAATCGTGTTGTTAATACAGATGATGCTTTATGTCAGGTAGCTTTGTTAAACCTGGGTGATTGCTTTTTAATGACCGAACAGTTTAAAAGCGCTCAAGTAGCCTTTAGCAGAGCAGCAAAACTCGATTTTAAACAGGAAGTAACCGAAGAAGCTTACTTTAATTATGCTAAGATCTCCTATCAACTTTCTTTCGACCCATATGATGAAGCCATTAAAGCATTCGAAGCATATCTTGATACCTATCCAAATTCAGAGCGGAAAAACGAAGCCTATTTATTTTTACTTAATGTTTATATTAAAACCAATAATTATCGGGCCGCTATTGATGTGATTGAAAAAATTAAAAATCCGGATAGTCATGTAAAAAGAGCCTTTCAACTTTCGGTTTACAATCTGGCCGTAGACTATTTTTTACAGGAAAAATATGATGAGTCTCAAAGATGGTTTCAATTGGTTGGCAAATACAATTTCGATAAAATATTGTTGGCTGAATCAAATTACTGGCAAGGTGAATTAAAATTCAGAAAGAAAAATTACAGGGGTGCACTCGAATCATATCAACTGTTTTTAAATGCCAAGCAAGCAAAGCAAAGCACATATTATTCAAGTGGTTATTATGGCAGAGGCTATGCACAGTTAAAGCTTAAAGCCTACCATAAATCGCGGGAAAGTTTTCAAAAGTTTGTTGATCTATATAAAGGGGATAACAAGAAAAAA
>PVMS01141329.1_pt1 | contig 11171 bp, 9 predicted proteins | sample 1853461 | NCBI WGS metagenome assembly PVMS01 (sample SAMN08582032, study PRJNA380276) | Marine sediment metagenome, whole genome shotgun sequencing project. | isolation source: ocean sediment barecode stripped | collected 2017
ACGAAGGATGGAGATTCTTGATATTTCCATCCTTCGTACCTGATCCCTTATCGCCTCATCCTTTGTTCTTGGTAATCCTGGGGTGATCACGTTCCGGGACCGCTCCGTAGGGGTGAGGGGCAACCGTCGTTTCTATAGCAAGCTCGCCTTTCATTGATAATGGGATCACTCGGGAAAGCCCCGTCTCCTCGGCATTTTTTCTTTCGCATTCTGTTTCAAGTGCCTCATCGAAAATCACCTTTACCTGTGCTAGAATGCAGCGTCTTTGATGATAGATGATGGATTTGATCAACCTTCGTTCTTACTTATTTAAAATACTCCTTTTAGCAGTTGTCGTGAGTGCATGCACCACGCTTACGCCGAAAGTAAATCCAGGTGAGGTTCTATTCCAGGATGATTTCTCGCGCCCATCTAGCGGTTGGGACCGTTACGAAGACGAGACGTATAAATCAGATTACGAAGATGAGATGTACATCATTATGATTCAACAACAAAATACTGAGGCATGGGCCCTTCCTGGTCTTTCATTCAAAGACGTGATCATAAATGTGGAATCATCCAAAGTCGCGGGTCCTGACAACAATGTTTACGGGGTCATTTGTCGTTACCAAGACTCTGGAAACTTCACCTTTTTTCTTATATCGAGTGATGGCTACACAGGAATCGGTGCCTATATCAACGGAGAAAAGGAATTGCTCAGTCATCCAACACTCCTTCCCTCCGACGCGGTCGAAACTGATGATGGGAGCAATTACTTGCGAGCGGAATGTGTTGGGGAACAATTAAGGTTGATGGTAAACGGCCAACTCGTCGCCCAGGCAATTGCACAGAATGTGATTATGGGGGACGTGGGTCTTATCGCCGGCTCATATCAAAATAGCGGAGTGAAAATTCGATTCGACAACTTTTCGACCGTACAGCCATGAAATATTTTAAGATGGGTTGAGGGTTATTTTTGGTATGAAAGTTTATCTTGGCAGCGTAGGGTGTCGTCTGAATCAGAGTGAAATCGAAACCATCGCAAAAGACCTTATGCGTTCGGGGCATGAGGTCGTACCTTCACCTGCTCTGGCAGATCTGACCATCATAAACACATGTTCAGTCACACATAAAGCGGCCTCCGATTCGCGTCAGATGGCGAGACATGCAGCGCGAGAGGGCAGTTCATCCGTGCTATTGACCGGCTGTTGGGCAACCCTCGAACCTGAGAAAGCCAGCGCACTTCTAAATGTGGATCTTGTGATTCCGAATGACAGAAAAGAGACCCTCGTTCAAGATAATTTCTACAATTCGATGATCGATGCTGATCCGATCTCGCGAGAACTACTTACGGATCTCCTCGGTCGGACTCGTGCATTCATCAAGGTTCAGGATGGCTGCGATAGTAAATGCACCTTTTGTCTTACGACCGTCGCCCGGGGAAAAGCACGCAGTTATCCGGCTGCTCGAGTGATCAAGGATGTCGTGGAGGCTGTCGATGGTGGCGCACAGGAAATTGTGTTGACTGGTGTCCAGTTAGGTTCCTGGGGCACGGATTTCCCAGAACCCTGTCATGTCTCCGCCCTGGTCTCCACCCTCCTCAAAGAAACGGATGTCCCCAGGTTGCGGCTGTCTTCCATCGAGCCCTGGAGCATCAAAAAAGAGTTTTTCTCATTGTGGGAAAACCCTCGGGTATGTCGCCACCTCCATCTTCCTCTCCAATCTGGATCTCAAACCATTTTGAGAAGAATGGCGCGCAAGACCAAGCTAGATGAGTATGCGGAGCTTATTGCCACCGCACGTAGGACCATCCCGGGCATTGCTATTACAACAGATGTCATTGTTGGATTTCCTGGTGAGAATGAAAACGCTTTTGCCGAGAGCGCCGCATTTATTAAAGCGATGGAATTTGCGCATGGGCATGTCTTCACATTCTCATCCCGACCTGGCACAACTGCTGCAACTTATGAGAATCAAATACACCCGAAAAAAATGAAAGCATACAGTGCGGATATGAGGGGCATCCTTCAATCGTCCGCAGATTTGTTCAGAAAATCCTTTGTGGGCCAATCGCTTCCTGTACTGTGGGAGAGTGAATTCCGTTCATCGAATGGACATCGGCAGTACAAAGGGTTTACGGATAATTACATCCAGGTGAGGTGTGAAGGACCTGCGAGCCTCTGGAACACCATTACGGAGACCAAGCTCACCCACGACGGTGACGGTTTCATGTTGGGGGAGATCAATGAATTCCAGGCGTAACATGTTCTGCAACCTCCCCTTATTTGGCTATGCGCATCATGGGTTTTCGTGGCAGACATCCTTCCCTCCCCATCCTGGCAAATAGGTATAATGGCACTATGCTAACCAAACAAAATCTCGAATCGGAACTGAAAACCGCAATGCGTGAAAGCGATGATGTCCGCAAACGCGTTCTTCGGATGGCGCTCAGCGAGATAAAATTTGCTGAAGTCGAAAAGCAGCAGCCACTCGAAGAAACCCAGCTCCTTGCAATCCTTCAAAAGGAAGTCAAATCAAGACATGAGACGATTGAGGACTCAAAAAAAGCGGAGCGTGAAGACCTCGTAGATGATGCCGAAGAAGAGATCGCTGTCCTTCAATCCTATCTCCCTGAACCCCTCACGGACGATGAACTGACCGAAATCGTGCGTCAGACAATAGCGGAGGTTGAAGCCTCAAATCCCCAGGATTTGGGGGAGGTGATGAAGGCGCTCATGCCAAAGATCCAGGGGCGGGCTGATGGAATAAAAGCATCGGAGGTCGTACGTCGCGAGCTCACCGACTGACAAATTGAATGGACGAATCATCTGATCGAACGACCTCCACACTTGATAGATTGCGTCTCGCTTGGCGAGCCGCACGATTGTGGTTAATCCTCGTCCTTGGTTTAGTAGGCTGCATCGCGGCCATATCTCTACCCGCCTCAGGTAGGGAGACCACCTTTGGATTGTCCGTCGGAGACGTCTCTCCCCAAGACATTCTTGCACCCTATTCGCTCTCCTACATCAGCGAGACATTTACTGAAGGTGCACGATTGGCTGCGGGCGAGACTGTACCCATTATTTATGACCTCCCTGATGGGAAAGTCGTCCGTCAGCAGGTTGACGAGCTGAAATCAACTTTGCACTTCATTGACACAGTGCGGAACGATGATTTCAGTACACAGGAAGAGAAAATCGCTGATCTCGGGATGCTTCAAGATGTCTACCTGAACCCGGAAATGGCTCAGGCGATCCTGGAGCTGTCAGATGAGGAATGGGAAGCGCTAAAATTGGAAACGCTTTCCGTACTCGAACAAGTGATGAGAAACGAAATTAGGGAAGGACGGTTAGACGAAGCTCGACGGACAATTCCCGCCTTTATTAGCATTTCAATCCCTGCTGATCAAAGCGAGAGCGTCTCATATCTCGCTTCAGCCTTTATTGCACCAAACACTTTCCCTGATGAGGAAGCTACGGCTGCTGCAATTGAGATGGCGAAGGATGCAATCGACCCAATTACAAAATCGTACAGCTCCGGGCAAACCATTCTCAGGCGCGGCGAAGTCGTCAACGCCGCTCACTTGGAAGCTCTCGAGGAATTCGGTCTCCTGAAACCCCCGGAACCCTGGCAGGAGCTTGCCGTCAATTCTCTTCTCATCATCCTGTTGGGCAGCGTATTCACCCTGTACGCGTATCGAATTCATCCTGACCAGATCACCGATGTTAAATTAGCTGCGACGGTCAGTGTCTTGCTGGTCCTGAATACCGTTGGTATGCAACTCATGATCCCAGGACGCACCGTGCTCCCCTACATCTTCCCTGGGGCGGCACTACCTGTCCTGCTGACTGTCCTTTTCAATCCAGGCATGGGGATTGTCACAGCACTGGTAACAGGTGCCCTCGGTGGATTCTTATCCCCGAGAGGTTTAGAACTGGCGCTGTATATCATGCTTGGAGCCAGTCTGGCTGTCCTGGTTATACGCAAGGCAGAGCGCCTGGGTTCTTTCGTATGGGCAGGCACTGTCGCGGCGCTTGGCGCCATGGCAGTCATCATCATCTTCCGGGTACCTGATCCAACTACGGACATCCTCGGCAAAGCATCTCTCCTTGGAGCTGGCGTGATAAGTGGTTTCCTTTCAGCCAGCTTGGCATTTGTGCTGCTGCTCATTGTCGGGTCTATCCTCAGGATCACAACAAACTTGCAGTTGATCGAGCTGTCCAGACCCGATCACCCCCTGCTCCAGCAAGTGCTCCACACTGCGCCTGGAACATACCAGCACAGTCTCCAAGTCGCAAACCTGACCGAACAGGCTGCGCGAGCGATTGGTGCGAACGTCTTATTGGTTCGCGTCGGTTCCCTATATCATGACGCTGGCAAATCGCTGCGTCCTCAATTCTTTATTGAAAATCAGATGCCAGGGCAAAATGTGCATGAACAACTCGACCCTGCAACCAGCGCACAGGTCATCATCTCCCATGTCTCTGATGGCCTCGATCTGGCACGGAAGCACCGTTTACCCAAACCCATCCAGGCTTTCATCAGTGAGCATCATGGAACCATGATGACGCGCTACCAGTATCGAAATGCGCTTGAGGCAGCCGGGGGGGACGAAACCCTCGTCAATAAATCCGATTTCACTTACCCGGGTCCACGGCCTCGTTCGCGCGAAACTGCGTTGCTCATGCTCGCGGATGGCGTGGAGGCTCGAGCACGCGCCGAAACTCCACAGAACAGAGAAGAGCTCGACCAGCTCGTCCGTTCCGTGATTGAAAATCGCATAGCCCAGGGCCAGTTGGATCGCACCGATTTAACCCTGAAAGACCTCGATACGGTGCGCGAGGTTTATGTGAAAGCATTAAGAAACATCTACCATCCCAGGATAAAGTACCCGGAAGCCAAAAGCGATCCCCCACCAGAAAGACCTCAACGGATTGAACCGGCTCCAACCGAACCAGCATGAAGTATGAGGTTACAATTCTTGTCGATTCCGAATACAGAGAGAAGATCGACCTCGAGCTATACAAACAGTGCGCAGTCGAAGTTCTAGAAATAGAAAAAGCGGACTCCGGGATGTTGAGCCTCGTGTTCACGGGGCAAGAGCACATCCATTCTTTGAATCTTGAATATGCAGGCGTAGATGAGCCTACGGACGTTCTCTCATTTGCCAGTGGTGATATCGATCCATCGACTGCTCGAATCTCGTTTGGAGATGTCATCATAGCCGTCCCGGTCGCAGAGATAAATGCACGCTCACACGACCGTGAACTTGAGGAAGAACTTGCCCTCCTCGTCATTCATGGCGTTCTTCACTTGCTTGGATTCGATCATGCTTCTCCCGAAGATAAACGTGTGATGTGGGATAGACAGAGCACGGTATTAGCTGACATGGGGATAAAAAATGGGTGAAGGTGGAATGTCATCCCCCTACCGAGCTAAGAGTCGGCTTTCCGCTTTTCGCTACGCTTTCTCGGGATGGTGGTATGTCCTCCGAACCCAACGCAACGCCTGGATTCATCTGGTAGCCATGATCATGACCGTTACGCTGGGCTTATGGCTGTCGCTCACCCCACAGGATTGGGCTATCCTATTCCTTGCCATAGGTCTGGTATGGACAGCCGAGTTCATCAACACCGGGATCGAAGCTATCGTTGATCTTGCCAGCCCCGAGAAGCATCCCCTGGCGCAGGTAGGCAAAGATGTCGGTGCTGCAGCGGTATTAATTGCAGCGCTTATTGCCGTTTTGGTCGGGATCCTGATCCTTGGCCCGCCACTTTTCGAGCGTGTTGCCTTCATTTTCTGAACCTAAGAAGCATTACCATCTCGCTTTTCTTGCACCAAAGAGCAGTACCTCCATCTCGGATTGCAAGCGAACCTTTTCTGTGACATAATTCGGTAAGAAAATAATCAGTCGGCGAATTATATAGGTCACCCAAGAATGACATCAGAAAAATCACGCGGTAATTTATACCGTGCTGCAACAGCTTCCTTCGATTTTAATAATCCGATGGACTCTCTCACTGGCCTTCTCCAGTTGGCCACGGATCTTCTTGACGCGCAAAGAGCCGCACTCTATGAATTCGAGGAGGATCCCGCAGGGTTTTCGCCCCGGTTTTCCCTCGGAATGTCGATGAGTGATCTCGGGCGCGTCGCAACAAAGCCCAAGCATCGAGTTCTCAAAGCTGCATTTGAAGATCATCGCGCCGCCACCACTGAGGACGGTAAAAGTTCGTTGGGATTACCCCTTTCGCCCGGCATCGTCGCTTGCGCGCCTTGTCGCTCTTCTGATCAGACCATCGGACTGTTGTTTGTGGCCAGAGAAGATGAAGGACCATTTTCCGATTCCGCCCTCGCCACACTTGAAATCCTGGCCACACGCGCTGCTGAAGTTATCGCGCTTGCCCGTCAGTCCGCAAACCAGAGTTATGTACTTCACAAGTTATCGTTGCTCTACCAGGCTAGTCACGCCATCACAGGAACGCGCGATCGGCAAGAAGCGATTAAACAGACCGCTTCCCATCTGCTCAAAGCGACATCGGCTGATGCTTGTGAGGTGCTTATCTTCGACGAGGGCAGCGACGAAACCACTCGCTTCCGCCAACAGCTCGGTAAATCGATGCAGCATACCGTGGTCTCCGTTCATGGTGAAAACATGCCATCCTACCCGGCACACGAGAAGGTCATCGAAGACCTTGAACCTACGCTCATCAGCTTGGAACCCGCAATCGGCTCTTCGAAAGACCTTACCTTGCTTGAAAAAGAGGGTGTATCGGCTGCTGCAATCTTTCCACTCGCCACACGAAACGAAGGACTTGGCCTTGTCCGTCTGCTCTTCCACCAATCAGGTCGGCAAATCAATGATCAGGAATTAGAACTTGCCCAGGCCATAATCAATATCGGCGCCGTAGGTATTCAGGATGCCATCCATCTGGAGACAGCCGAATCACGTGCCAATCAGCTTCAGACCCTCGGAGAAATCGGACGTGAGATGACCTCCACCCTCGATCTGGAGAGTGCTCTCGAAAATGCGATGACGCACACACAACGCTTGCTCCAGGCGGAAGCGGTTGTGCTTTTCCTGCTGGATGAGAGCGGCGAAAAATTGGTAATAAAAGCCAGCGGTGGTACACACATGAGGATTCGTGATGTAGCCATCAAGCTCGAAGAAGGCATTGCCGGCTGGGTTGCACGCAACAATACTCCATTGATCGTAAACGACGTGCGCGGAAACCCACTCTACCATAGTGCAATTGATGGTCAGACAGGCATTCTGACGACCTCCGTCCTCTGCGTCCCTCTCGGACGACGTGATGAAGTGATGGGCATCATCCAGTCGATCAACCATCCTCGCGGGACTTTTACGGAGGCTGATCAGCAACTGCTGTCTTCCGTAGCGGCGTGGGCATCCATAGCCATAGACAATGCCAACCTCTTCCAGGGTGTCGCCGACGAACGCAGTCGCCTCGAAGCCACCCTCGTTGAAACTGCCGACGCGGTCGTGCTCACCGACAAAGCCGGTAGAATCATTCTCGTCAATCAAGCCGCCGGTCAACTCTTCCGCATTAACCCCGACCTCACGCCGGGACGGCTCGCTTCGGATATCTTCGTAGGGCATCCTCTGGGCGATCTCCTGATGGATGACGAGGTATCCCTTCCCGCCGGGTTGGAAGTGACCACGCCCACTGAACGGATTTTGTACGCCACAATAAGTGGCATCACCGACGTCGGACGTGTGGCCGTGATGCAGGACATCACTGCATTGAAACAGATCGATCGGATGCGATCCCAGCTCCTGGGAACTGCCGCACATGATTTAAAAAATCCGCTCAATGCGATTCGCCTCGGGGCAGATTTGTTGACGGATGCTGATCTTTCCGATCAGCAACGAAAAGCTCTGACCATGATGCAACGTGCGACCGAAAGCATGGCAAATCTGATTACTGGACTGCTCGAAACCATTCGGATTGAAGCAACATCCACCGTAGACTATGAACAATGTCAGATAAACGACCTCGTAAGCAGAGCTATTGAAGACTTGAGACCTCTGGCCGAAGCAAGAAATCAGACGGTGACGTTCGATCAACCTAAAGATTCAATCCAGATCATGGGCGACCCAAATCGATTGAATTCTGTCATGACCAACTTACTGAGCAACGCCATTAAATTCTCTGGCGAAGGTGCGAAGATCGAGGTTACCGTACATTGGGACGATGAAGAAGCTGTAATCAGTGTCATTGATGATGGTCCGGGTATCCCAGAGGAGGAGATCCCACGCATCTTCGAGCACCTTTGTAGAGGACGCATCACAGTGCAAGACCCCAACAACCCTATTGAAGGAACGGGGCTTGGCCTCTCGCTCGCGAAGACCATCGTCGAACAGCATGGTGGCCGAATCTGGGTGGAAACTGAAGAGGACGAGGGAAGCACATTCAGCTTCGCATTGCCTCGTGAACCAACCCCAAAAACCGGATCGTTACGGCCACAGTGAAGAACACCGCAGATCGCTGCGGTGCATTTTCAAAGGAAAAAACACCCACGCCTTTCCATTCATCCCGGTAGCAGGCTACAGGGTTTTCTGGATTTTTCCCATAATCCAGGTATCAACTTGTATCGCCAAGCACCCGCAAGATTGAACGCGGGTGTTTCTCTTTAAGTCGGCTCATTATCACTGGTAGAATTCTTTACATAAACCAGGCTTAAGCCTGTCTCATATTTCAGGAGGGCAGATGTCTGCAGCAGCGAAGTTTAAGTTTGGCACCGTTGGCACCCCCCCGTTCCACGCCCAAGAAACCGGGAGGCTCCGCAGGAACGATCCTTCACCTGGCAGCCCAGGGACTGAGAGCTTTCGAGCTAGGCTGGGTGCACTCCGTACGTGTTTCGGAGAAAACATGTGAATCGATCAGAACAACCGCTGAAGGCGCCGGGGTCGCGCTGAGCATACACGCCCCATATTACATCAACCTCAATGCAGATGAGGAAGAATGGCCGAAGAGCCGCAAACGGTTGATGGATGCAGCGCACTTCGGAAACCTTGCAGGCGCAACGGACATCGTCTTTCATCCGGGATCCTATTTTGGAAAACCTGCGTCAGATGTGCTTGAAGTTGCCCTCCCACGGCTGCGTGCATGCGTGGATGAGCTCCGGGGTGTCGACAACCCGGTCACTCTCCGACCCGAGATCATGGGCAAAGGAGCAATGCTGGGCTCCCTTGAAGATACGCTAACGATGTCACAAGAGATTGATGGCGTTGAACCGTGTCTGGATTTCGCACATCTTCATGCAAGACCTGGTGATGGGTCCATGAATTCCCTCGAAGAATGGCGAGGAATGTTGAAAACATACAAGAAGGTGCTTGGTGCGAAATCCTTGAAACGGCTCCACTGTCACCTCTCCGGGATCGAATATGGACCGAAGGGGGAGCGAAATCATTTGATGCTGTCGAATTCGGATTTCGATCTTGATGGCCTCCTCACCGCCCTACATGAGTTCAAATGTGGCGGTCGCATTCTCTGTGAAAGCCCTAAGGACATGGATGTAGACGCGCTGCGTATTAAGAAAGCGCTCGAACGTGTTTCCGAAGTAGAGACGTAACATACTTCCGGATCATCGCAGAATCCCCATCAGATGGATGACACGTAATCCACATCCTGTTTGAGACCATCATCTCGCAAGATTTGGTGGCATTTTCTATTGAGGATTACCTGATTCAAGGTCAAAGGAGGGGGTGGAGAATTTCCCACCCCCTTCTCTTCCCGGATGACCAACGCCAATCCAGCGTGCGATCACCTCCCCTGTGTCGAGGTTTTCGCCGCCGACGAAGGCAATCATACCAACCTCAAGATCCTCAAATCCTTTTACACTGCCGCCTTTTGATGTGTAACGGGTGATTGTATCTACAACGAAGGACCTGGTTTCGCCACTGCGCATTTCAATCGTAAAACTACTTCCATAGATTTTAACGATCCGTCCACCAGTTTTAACATCAATTAATGGACGCCGTGGAGAGCCAGCAATGATAATAAGGGGGGTCAATTCTCCATCTTCGTTTACGATTGCACCGATCTGGACACGCATCCCAGATCGCAGGTGACTGACGCTGGTGATATCTCCATCTGGACTGCGAAATTTAGTTCTTTCACTTATTTTGAATTCAAGTTCCTGATCGTCTTCGGTCAGGACTGTGAACAGACCCTGACCCGGATTCACGCTGGAAACCTCCCCTTTGTATTGGCGTATCGGTGGCAGATCATCGATCGTGCCAGCGGCGACAAGTAGCGCAACAGGAGAACCTTCCTCGGACTGACGGGCTACAACCAGTGCCTTCATGCCGGGTTCCAGGTCCTCGAGCCCTTCAATGGCGCCATCCTGGCTTCGATAACGAGTGCGCTCATCCGTCTCGAATCGAAGGATGCGATCATCACGCGCTCGCAAACTAAAGCTGCCATTAGTCACCACGACACCGGTGATCTCGCCAATGACGCGCATGGCGTCCCGCTCTGACGCAAAATTGGCAGCACCGATTATCTTCGCGAGGATTGTGCCGTTCCCCTGCTCCACGGCGATTACGATGACCTGCATCCCACGTGCAAGATCATCGAAATTCTGGATTTTACCGCCCGGGCTGCGATACTTCGTCCCTTCATTCACAATGATCGTTTTATTCTCTCCAGATCTGGTCTCCATCTCGAAAGAGCTTGTGGCTGCGTCGACATGCGTGACCTGGCCAAAAAGTCGGACTCTTCCTTCCGGCGCATTTTCCTCCGCGCTGACTGCCGACGTGAGGGTCAATGCGCATACCGTCACCAAAAGGACGACAATGTTAATTTTTTTCTTCATCATGCACCTCCGTGAGTAATATTATTCTCCAATGCTAGGTGATGACTGCGATACAGGCGTATCCAGCGTGTAAAAAACAGGTGAACTCTGTACTTAATCCCCGATGATCTGCCTTATGGGGGTTATTCCGACAAACACGTTGCTAGATAATGAAAAACGCCCCGCAAGGAGGCGTTGACACTCGGGTCACAGAAAAGCGTGGTTATGCGTCTGTGAAAGCGATCTCCTCTTTCCCCGCAAGCTTGTCGTAGATTCTTGAAATGATGGTGTCGAGATGTTTTGGTTGGTGGAAGAAATCGAGGTCATCTGTACGGATCGTTAAAACCGGGCAGGTATCAAATCTCTCCATCAACTCA
>PVMS01084122.1_pt1 | contig 11169 bp, 7 predicted proteins | sample 1853461 | NCBI WGS metagenome assembly PVMS01 (sample SAMN08582032, study PRJNA380276) | Marine sediment metagenome, whole genome shotgun sequencing project. | isolation source: ocean sediment barecode stripped | collected 2017
GATATCGTCGACAGTCATCCCGGCCTTGATGGCAAAAGCTGCCGTCTGAATGCTGTCGGCGCCTTCGGGTGCAAGGATGTGGGCGCCAAGGAGTTTCCGTGAACCAGCGTCGACGACGAGCTTGATCAGGCCGCGCGTATCCCGTGCCGCCAAGGCTCGCGGCACCGATGGTACTGCCGTGGTAGGCGTTGTTCCGGCTGACGATGGTTTTTTTGTTGGGTTGTTGCATCAGATCCCAGTAGCGACGGACCAGACGAATCACTGTGTCGTTTGCTTCCGAACCGGAGCTGGTAAAAAAGCTGTAAGTAAATTGCGCAGGACTCACTTCTGCCAGCAATTTCGATAACTCAATGGCGGGCGGGTGCGCGCATTGAAAGAAGCTGTTGTAGTAGGGCAGCTCGCGCATCTGGTCTGCTGCCGCATCAACGAGTTCATTTCTTCCATACCCTACATTGACGCACCAAAGGCCCGACATTCCGTCGAGAATCTTGCTGCCATCAGCATCATAAATGTATGAGCCATCGGCACGCGTAATAATGCGCGACTTTTTCTCGTGCAGTTGTTTGTGGTCTGTAAAAGGGTGCAGGTAATGCTCTTTATCGAGTTCCTGCCAGTCCGATCCGGAGCGTTTTTCAATCGCTGCCATGAGTCACCTCCGAGGGCAATGAGCAATGATATCCAAGTGCAGGAGCCGAGTCCTGCCGGAATCACATTCTGAAACGCATCCCTAAGCTTCAGACGTTGAACATCAGGATTTCTCGCTCATAGGGAGTGATTATTTCCTGAAAGTCCCGGTATTCATCGTCCTTGACCGTGCAAAACATGTCGACGAATCTGTCACCCAAGACGCCGCGCAGTGCCGTGGATTCGCGCAGCGCCTGCGTCGCGACGTAGATGTTCCGGTGAAGGCTGAACTCATCACTGTACGCACTGCCTTTTGTCGGGTCGGTCGGCTTTAGGCCCTCAATCATGCCGAGGTAACCACACGCCAATGAGGCGGCAATGGCGAGATAAGGATTGACGTCTGAGCCAGCGAGCCGGTTCTCGACGCGGCGATCCTCTGGGCCGGAATCCGGCACTCGTAAACCGACCGTGCGATTATCAATCGCCCATGCCAAATTCACGGGCGATGACCAGGGACTAAGGAAGCGGCGGTAGGAATTCACGTAAGGTGCAAAAATTAGCAAGGCATCGGGCAAGTACGTTTGTAACCCACCGAGAAACCCGTAGAAAAGATCGCTTGGCTCGCCATTCTTCTGCGAAAAAATATTGTTGCCCGCCTTGTCGATGATGCTCTGGTGCACGTGCAGCGCGCTACCCGCCTCCTCACCCATGGGTTTGGCCAGGAAGGTCGCGTGCATTTCATGCTCAATCGCGACTTCGCGCAGCGTACGTTTAAACAAGAAAACCTGGTCGGCCAGCTCGATCGCGTCACCGTGAATGAAGTTGATTTCGAATTGGGCCGGGCCCATTTCCTGTGACAACGAGTCAATTCGAATGTCCTGCGCTTCACAGTAGGCGTAGAGATCGATGATGAGCGGATCGAAATCATTCATCGCGTCGATGCTGTAGGGCTGGCGCCCCCCTTCCGTTCGACCGAGTCGCCCTTCTGGCGGTACGACCTCCTCGTTCGAATCGGTTTGCGCATTGACCAGGTAGAACTCGACCTCGGGCGCGACAACCGGCGTCCAGCCGTGCTCATCGTATTTTTCCAGCACACTTCGAAGCACACCGCGCGGCGAGGCCTCGACCGGGGCGCCATCGTTGTGGTAGCAATCAACGAAGACTGACGCAGAGGGTTCCTTCAGCCATGGCACGGGGCGGAGTGTCGACGGATCGGGTACCAGGAGCATGTCCCGATCTTCGACATTATGTTTGTCGATTATAAAGTCACCCGATATCGTCTGTCCGAAAATCCCTTCCGGCATTTTCAATGTGCTCGAACCAAGTTTGTCGGCGGTCAGTATCTTGCCGCGTGCGGCGCCGGCCATGTCGGGAACGAACGCCTCCACATCAACAATTTTTCTTTCCTTCAGCCAGGGCTGAAATTTGTTGCTCTCGCTCAATTCACACCTGTTTGGTGGCCGCGTATTGTTGGCAAGCGTCGCCAAAGGTTTTGAATATCCCCATGGAGAACTCGCTTTCCGTCACCTTCCACTCCGGATGCCACTGTATCGACAAGGCAAATCCCTTCGCACTGTCAACGACAAATGCTTCGATAAGTCCGTCGGGCGCAACGGCCTCCACTGTAACGCCCGCGGCCAGTTTCGCGACACCCTGCGAGTGCAATGAGTTAACCATGACAGTCGTCGTTCCCGCCAGACCGTGCAGTAGTCCGCCCTCGACCAGGTTGACCTCATGTGCGGGGCCGTATTGCTCGGGCAGGGTGACGTCGGGATTTTCCCTGTGATTGTCGTGCCCGGGAACCTCGTGCACTTTCTGATGCAACGTTCCTCCAAGTACGACATTGAATTCCTGATGCCCCCGGCACAATGCCAACACGGGCACGCCCGTCTCGAACGCTCGTTTTGCCAACGGCAATGTCGTCGAGTCACGATTCGGATCATGCAGTGTTCCGGGCTCGCTCGACTCACCATCGTAATGATGCGGCTCGACATTCGATGGACTGCCCGTAAAAAGGAGGCCATCAACGTTCGCCAGGATTTCGTCGATATCCATCAGATCCCCGAGCGCGGGAATGATCAGTGGCAGTGCATTCGATCCTTCAATCAAAGCATGAAGGTATTTTTCACCGGCCATGTGGAATGGGTGTGGGTCGACTATGCGCCGATCACCCGACACACCAATAACGGGTTTTAAATTCATACAGAATCGTCAGCGTTGCGACCGAAGTAGCGTAGCACTCCGTAAAGAACGGCGCCGCCTACGACAATCGATATCCACGGCGACAAGCCATAGGCGCCGGGAACAGTACCGATGAGGAGAGCAACGAGCCCAACCAATATCGCGTACGGCATTTGCGTCCTGACGTGCTCAATATGATCGCAGCCGGTGGCAATCGACGACAGCACGGTTGTATCCGAGATCGGCGAGCAATGATCACCCCATACGGCGCCGGCCAGCGTACATGCGACCGAGGAGTACAGAATGTGCATACCGCTTGGATCTGCCATGCCATTGACGGTCATAACAGCCCATGCCAGTGGTATGACCAACGGCATCAATATGCCCATGGTGCCCCAACTTGTGCCCGTCGCGAATGCGGTCACAGCCGCCAACAAGAAAACGATCGCCGGTATCAGCACGACAGGTAACGAATCACCGAGTATTGATATCAAGTAGCCCTTTGCATTGAGTTCCGCAGTCACGGCCGACATTGACCAGGCCAGCACCAGCACGATCATGCCGAACAAGATAGCGCGTGCACCACCGTACCAGGCATCTACAGTCTCGTGCGAGTTGAGAATGTTCTGCCCCAACGACATTCCGGCCGCTGTCAGGGCGCCTCCAAATGATCCCCACATCATCGCCTTGTAGGCATCCGAACTACCGATGATTTCGGTCAGCGTATCCCCTTCACCCGTGACATACAGACCGATCGCCAAACCGCCTATCAAGACTAATATCGGCACGAATGCATTCGCGGCACGCAATGGAATGTTGATTTTCGGCTCCAGCGTGTCGCCTTCCATTGCAGGCAGTTCATTTTCACCTCTGTTCGGCTCCACCTGCCCTGCCCTGGCACGCAATTCGGCCGTGTACATCGGGCCCATATCGCGACCCGTCGCGGCTACGGCCAGAACAAACAGCACGGCCAAAATCGGATAAAAGCTGTACGGAATGGAATGTAGAAAAACGGCATAAGCCTGGACCCCAGCGAGCTCATCTATTCCTTGCAGCGCCTGGTCTATAAGGCTCACTTCGTAGCCGATCCAGGTCGTGATCAACGCGATACAAACCACCGGGGCGGCGGTCGAGTCGACAATGTAAGCAAGCTTCTCGCGCGAAATCTTGAGATGGTCCGTAATCGGTCGGGCAGTATTACCAACGACCAGCGTATTCGCGTAGTCATCGAAGAAAATCATCAGACCCATGAACCAGACCGCAATCTGACCACCGACGGCCGTTTTCGCGCGGCTTACGATCAAGCGCACAACGCTCGCCATGCCGCCATTGCGGGTGATGATGCCGACCATGCCACCGATCATCATGCCGAACACGATGATCTTTGCGTGGTCGGGATCGGCCACCGCAGCGACGATGAATACATAAACTGTATCCATCAGTCCTTTCAGAGCACCCATTGGCGAGAACGACTGCAACGCGGTAGCCCCTACCCAAAGACCCAGTAATAGCGCAGGTACAACGTTGCGAATAGCCAGCGCCACCACGATTGCCAGAAACGCCGGCATCAATGAGATCCAGCCCGGTAACACTCGAAGATCCTTCGCCGATGATTCGCCATTTACGGTCGCCGTTATACCAATCGTCCCAACAGATTCGATCGTGATGTCGGCTATCACGGCCCGGCCATTAGCATCGGCCGTTCCCCAGAGAATCTCGTCGTCGATGGCTACGGCAACAACATTTTCAGGTGGTACGCCCGTGATGACGATTTCTATCGGCACACCTGTCAGCCCGATAGGTGGCACTTCGATATCGAGCGCGTTGGCCGATACCGACCACACGGCGGCAGTTGTAGTGACTAAGGTGAGCAGGAATCCCTGGATCAGGGTCGCTAATTTGCGCGTATTAATATTTTTGTTCCTGACGCTTGGAGTGGCGTCATGTTAGCACGCGAGTCCCCGAGCTTAATGCAACGCAGGCTGTAACTGCGTAGCCGCAATTCGCAACGATTCACCGAGACGCGCCCGGCGCGACTCCGTCAATCGCTGAGTGGGGCCACAAATTGACAGGGTACCGAGCACCTCCCCAAGACCACCTCGAATTATGGTTCCAACACCCGAAAAACCATCCTCGAGTTCGTCCACTGTCTCCGCATATCCGCGCTGTCGAATCGTGCCCAGCTGTTTTTCGAGGTCGATTCGACGCACAATCGTATTCGGAGTTAACTGCGCAAATGCACTACCCAGTGAGTCCATGCGTCGCTCATCGAATGCAATCAATGCCTTGCCTGTTGACGTTGCATGCAGCGGCCAGCGTGTTCCGACGTTGCCGACCGCGCCAACAAAGTGGCCACCTGAGACTTCATCGAGTATCAACATCGAGTCATCGATCGGCACCTCCAGCGTTGCCGTTTCCCCGCTGCTTTTCGCGAGCCGCTTGAGCACCGGCCGAACTCTGAGTCTGAGATCGCTGCTCGACAGCGCCAGCACGCCGAGTGCCATCAAACCGGTACCCAATCGATACAAACCACTGGTCTCACTCCGCTCGACCAATGATTCACTTGCCAATGCCTGTAGCAGGCGGTGCGTCGTCGTTTTATTCAACGCGGCGCGCTCACTGATTTCCACTAATGGCATTTCTGTGTGTGGTGGCGTGAAGAGCTTCAGCAGCCGGACGGCACGGAGCGCCGATTGAGCGCCTTGCGGGGGATTGGATGGGGTCATGGTGATTCACCATATTATGATTAGCAATTTCATAATATGATACCGTGATCAGCCACAAGTTGCCAGAACGCTTCCAGCAGAATGCCTTGCGACGTGCACGAAGATCGTGGAAGCTCGCAAAGATTGCAGATCAAAGGGACAACGATGGCAACGAAGAACCATCCGCTCAAATCTGAATTACGCCGCTTGCTCAAGTCCTTTCCTGACACGGCTTTTATGGAAATACTCGTTCCCGACGTGCACGGCGTGCTCAGGGGCAAGCGTATTCGGGCCAAAGACTTTGAAAAATACTGCAGCGAGCCGTTCCCGTTTTGCGGCGGCGCGGTAATGCTGAACGTACTCGGTGAAGCTGACGAAGGGCTTCCGGGTTACGATGATGGCGACCCGGATGCCATGTGTGAGCTGGTTCCCGGCAGCCTGGCACCTGTGCCTTGGTCGGGCCGACCCATGGCCCAGGCTTTATTTCGTATGTTCGAGAATGACGGCAGCCCGTATTTCATTGACCTTAGAGCGGTCGTCGAACGCGCCGTAACTCCGCTCAATAAAATGGGCATCAAAATCGTCATGGCGACAGAGCTCGAATTCTATTTGCTCGACGCCAAGGCGGACAAACCAACGCCGCGTGCGGCCCGTATACCGGGCATAGGCCGGCCGCAACCCGGCGTACAGGTCTACCACCCGGACGATCTCAACGAAGTGCAGCCATTTCTCGATGATGTTTACGATTATTGTGATGCGCAGAGCATTCCGGCCGATACCGTTATCTCCGAATACGCGCCGGGCCAATTCGAGATTAATCTTTTGCATGTCGACGATCCGGTACTCGCTTGTGACCATGCCGTACTACTCAAACGTGTAATCAAGGCTGCGGCGCTTAAACATGGTTTCGTTGCCTGCTTCATGGCCAAACCATTTCTCGAAGATTCCGGCAATGGACTGCATATCCACATGAGCCTGGTCGACAAGAACGGCAAAAATTATTTCTCCCAGGGAAAAGACAAGTTGGCCGCACCGCCCTTCTCCGCACGATTGCGTTACGCCGTAGGCGGACTACTAAAAACAATGGCGGAAAGTACGGCGTTGTTTGCACCGAATGCGAATTCGTATCGACGCTTGCGACCTGAGAACTACGCGCCCGTCGACCCGAATTGGGGCGTGAATCATCGTTGCGTTGCAGTCCGCATTCCGCAGTCCGATTCGAAAAACCTGCGCTTCGAGCATCGCGTGGCCGGCGCCGATGCAAACCCATACCTGGTCACCGCAGCGATCGCAGCTGGCGTGCATTACGGCTTAAAGAACAAGTCCGATCCGGGCCGGATGATTAAGGAAGGCGAGCAGATTACTCTCAAGACTCGTATTCCCGATCGATGGGGAACGGCATTGGACGAGTTTTCGCGCAGCAAGATCCTGCCCGAGTACCTGGGCGATGAGTACTGCAAGTGCTACCTTTTGAATCGACGCGCCGAAGAGCGCAAGTACCACAATGTCATAAGCCCAATCGACTTTGACTGGTATTTGCGTTCAGTTTGATTCAATCTTTTTCGTCGGCGCGCTGCAAGTCCTGCTCGATGAACTTACCGGCCCGGAAATAACACCACGCAGCCAGTGGTAGCATCACGGAACTCACTAGCAAAAGGCTGTAGCGCATCGACTCGGTCCCGAGATTTGCTCGCAATAAGTCGCTGATGATTCCTGTGATCGGCGGTCCCATCGCCAGGCCGATGACGTTAATGATGAGCAGCATCAGCGATGAAGCAACTGCGCGCATGCGCAGCGACGCGAGACTCTGCGCCTGACTCAGGACTGGCGCCAGGTAGAAATTGGCGATGACGGTCGGGACGACGAGCAAAGTCATGCAGACGATCAATGACGTAGACAGGAAAACGCCGCCGTAGAACAGCGCACTTGCCGCCGTTGATGCAGCAATAAACACCATGGCCTTTCGATGGCCACCATGCCCGATTCGATCGGCGAAATACCCACCAAAATAAAATCCGGCACCCCCCGCAATGCCATAGATCATCCCAAGCCAGAACCCGATGACCGCAATACCAACGCCGAAACTGCGGTCAATAAAACTTGGCATGAAATTGACGATCGAATAACCGACGAACGAACTGAGTCCGGCGGCAATCGCCATATAAAGGAACGATTTCCGCGCCATTAGAAACCTGGCAACAGTAATTAATTCGGGTTGGCTGCCACTGTCGTGACGTTCTTCTGACGCCCCACGCCTCGGCTCTATTAATGTGAAACGAACAATCAGCGCGAGGAGCAGGCCTGGCAGGCCGACGATGAAAAAGGCCTGGCGCCAGCCTATGTTTTGGGCGACGTAGCCACCCGCGAGATAAGCCAACATGATGCCTGCCGCAATACCCAGGGTGTAAAAACCCATCGCCGAAGATCGTTGTTCGGGTGGATACAGGTCGGCGATCATCGAGTGCGCGGGAGGGCTGCATCCGGCTTCGCCCACGCCGACGCCTACCCGTGCCAATGTGAGTTGCCAAATGTTTGCTGCGAGTCCAGACAGCGCCGTCATACCGCTCCAGACAGCGACGGCCACCGCGATCAGGTTGCGCCGACTCCAGCGATCAGCCAGTCGAGCTATTGGCACGCCGAGGATGACATAGAACAATGCGAAAGCCGTACCCGCCAATAAACCCAGAACCGTGTCGCCAACCTGGAATTCATCACGAATCGCCGGCAACAGGATCGACAGGATTTGCCGATCCACGAAATTGAACATGTAGACGACGGCTAATATGACCAGCGCATAGCGACGGGCGCCGCGGGAGATCCCGGCATGCAAAGACTCAGTCGTCGCTTGCATTTATCTCTGCAGGGGCGGCGGCGCCGGAATTCGGCATTCTCGGGTCGGCAGCGCCACGAAAAGTGCCGTCTTTGTAAGCGCTCGTTTGTACGTAGCCCATGAACGGCGGCGGCGACTTTACGTCGTGGCCACGCTCCTTGAGTATTCGAATCGTGTCTGGACTGAACCCGGATTCGAGACTCAACACGTCCGGATACCACTGGTGATGCATACGTGGCTGACTCGACGCATCAGCGATGTTCATGCCATGGTCGATTACGTTGACAATGACTTGCAATACCGCGCTAATGATGCGGCTGCCACCCCTGCCGCCTGTCGCAAACCAGGGTTTGCCATCGGCAAAGACAATTGTTGGCATCATGGAGCTTAGAGGTCGCTTGGCGGCTTCGACAGCATTCGCCTTGTCGCCAAGCAAGCCGTACACATTAGGCACGCCGGGTTTCGAGACAAAATCGTCCATCTCATTGTTCAGCAGGAATCCAGCACCACTGACGGAAATTCCCGAACCGTAAGAAAGGTTTAGTGTGTACGAGTTGGATACTACATTCCCTTCCCGGTCGAAAATCGAGAAATGCGTCGTATCTGGGCTCTCGGGTACCGGGGCTACACCAGGAGCTACATCAGACGACGGCCTCGCCTGCGTCATGTCGATCGATGCCGCAAGCTCGATGCCATAGTCCTCGCTTGTCAGCCAATCGACCGGCACGGGATAGAAGTCCGGGTCGCCGAGGTGCTTGCTGCGATCGGCATAGGCGAGACGCATCACCTCAGCCAGCAGGTGAATTTCATCCGCACCGCCCCAACCCAAAGACGCAACCGGAAAGTGCTCGAGCACGTTGAGCATTTGAATGATGTGCACTCCACCCGAACTTGGTGGCGGCATCGTCACGATCTCGTAACCACGGTACTCGCCGCGCAACGGTTCGCGCAAGACTGGTTGGTAGGCGGCCAGGGACTCCATATCGATCAAGCCGCCGCCGGCTTCCATCTCGGCCACAATCTTCTCGGCGATCGCTCCACGATAGAATGCGTCAGGACCCTGGTCGGCAATGAGTTGCAACGATTCGGCCAAATCGGATTGCACCAGGCGCTCGCCCATTTCGTAGGGCACACCGCCTCGTTTGTAAAAATACCCACAAGTCGCATCGTCCTGACACATCCGATCGCGTTGACGGGCGAGTTGCACTTGCAGATCGTGCGTTACAACGATGCCTTCACGGGCGAAGTCGATCGCAGGCTGCACGAGCCGTTCCCACGGCAGACGCCCGAATTTTTGATGCGCGAGGTACAGACCAGCAACAGTGCCGGGAACGCCGGCTGCTTTATGACTGTACCGTGACAATTGCGGGTCAGCGTTTTCGTTGTCATCGAGAAACATGTCGCGATGCGCTTTCCGCGGCGCCGTCTCCCGATAATCAATTACAGTGGTCTGACCCGACTCGTTGTCATACACAAGCATGAATCCGCCACCGCCGATATTCCCGGCACGCGGCAGTATGACCGCTAATGAGAATCCAACAGCAACAGCAGCATCGACCGCATTACCGCCATCGGCCAGGACCTGGGCTCCGACTTCGGCGGCAGTGTAGTTTCGTGCAGTCACAATACCGGTCGTGCTGTACACGGGGTGGCGTACCGATCCAAATTGAACGGCCGGGTCCATGGATACCTGCGCAATCGCACATGCTGCCGTCAAAACTGTCAAAAGGACTAGCAGACGCCGCATGGCTTTGTCACTTTGGCTACGGAAGAACGAGTTTGAAGATAGTGAAAAATACGATTGCAAGCAACGCCCCAGCCGGAATAGTCACGACCCAGGAGACGAAAATTCGACCGACTACTTTCAGGTCGATGGCATCGATACCGCGTGCAAGCCCAACACCCAATACGGCACCTACCAAAGTATGTGTTGTCGAAATCGGCATGCCAGTGCCCGACGCGATGACGATCGTCGTTGCTGCGGCGACACCTGCGGCAAATCCACGGCTCGGCGTCAATTGCGTAATCTTGTTGCCAACGGTCGCGATGACATGGCGACCGTAGGTCGCGAGACCGACAACAATTCCGGCGCCGCCGAGAGCCAATACCCAAACCGGTACCATTGACGTCGCCGAAACATCGCCTGTTTGTGCTATCGAAATAACGGCGGCCAGCGGTCCTATCGCATTGGCGACATCATTCGAACCATGCGCGAATGCCATGGCGCAGGCCGTGATGATCATCAGGACGCCGAAGATTCGCTCGACAGTATGGAAATGTTGAGCTTTTTCGGCTTTTGGATTCGGCTTGATCCGCTGGATAAACACCGCGCCAATCAGTGCGATCACAACGGCGAACGCGAACGCCAATAGATAGCTATCCCGTATGCTGAGGTCAAGACCGACGTGCTTCAGACCCTTTAGAATGGTTACCAGCGTCACGGTAAAAGCGGCAAGGAAAATGTAAACCGGTACATAACGCCTTGCCCTGGCCACCGGGTTTTCCTGAAACAGGATCAGCCGTTGCACGCTGCGATAGAGCAGGTAGGCGATAAACCCGGCCGTCAGCGGCGACGCGACCCAACTCATAACAATGTTTCCAACGGTATGCCATTGCACGGCATCGAAGCCAATTCCAACGGCAGCGAAACCGACGGTCGCTCCGACGATTGAATGCGTCGTTGAAACGGGCCATCCATTGCGAGAAGCAATCAATAACCACGTACCGGCCGCAAGCAATGCCGCTAGCATGCCGTAGACGAGTTGCTCTGGACGATCGGAAAGCAGCTCCGCATCCACAATTCCTTTGCGGATAGTCGACGTAACTTCA
>PVMS01047232.1_pt1 | contig 11168 bp, 10 predicted proteins | sample 1853461 | NCBI WGS metagenome assembly PVMS01 (sample SAMN08582032, study PRJNA380276) | Marine sediment metagenome, whole genome shotgun sequencing project. | isolation source: ocean sediment barecode stripped | collected 2017
CGGGTATCCGGGAACCAACTCCTCACGTCTGGTCGGCCTGTACGCCGAGTTCATCGAGGTATTCGCGCCGGACGTCGTGTTGGTCATGATCGGTGTCAATGACTTTTGGACACAGCCGGTCGCGTTCCCGGATCAGCGGGCCGACACGGGGCCGTTCGCCTATTTGAAACGTCACTCGCGCCTCTACAAGGGGCTCTACATCCTGTTTCGCCGCTCGGGTGCGGATGCCCTGGAGATTGCCAATGCACCCGATTCGACAAACGAGAGAGGCGAAGGGACGATCCGCGCCGGTGGCCGCGAATTCGAGCTGAGTTGGAAAACAGAAATCGGAGAACGCGAGAAGGTCGAAGCCAAGCTGCGCAACAACCTGCGCAAATTGGTAGCGCTATCGAAAATTTCGTCCGCGAAGCTCGTTCTGATGACCTATCCCGGCCGATTCAGATACTACAGCCTTGCCAATCCGGCGATCCGCTCGATCGCTTTTGAGAGCGGGATCCCATTGATCGACCTCGCACGTGAGTTCAGCCCCCTGTGCCCCGAATTTCTCTGCCCGCAGTGGCTCTATCAAGACCAACACCCCAACGAGGTCGGCTATCGGCTCGTTGCGGAGACAATCGTCTCGCAACTCCCCGAGTTGCTGCGCTGAGCGAGTCGTGAAGGACTACACGCAAGTCGAACCCAGAGCAGTAGAATGAGATCGGTCGACCAAAGGAGATATTCATGAAGGCTGCCGTGATGCGATCGACCGGAGAACCGCTCGTCATCGAAAACATCGAACTCGCCGATCCCGCTGCACACGAGGTCGTCGTGCGCATCGCCGCCGTCGGTGTTTGCCACAGCGATCTGCACATCATCGACGGAACGATTCCGATCGAGCCGCCGATCGTGTTGGGCCACGAACCGGCCGGGGTGGTCGAGGCGGTGGGCTCCGAGGTTCGCGTTTTCTCGCCGGGTGACCACGTGATCGGCTGTTTGTCCGTTTTTTGCGGCCAATGCGACTACTGCGCGAGCGGCCGATCATACCTGTGCGGCGGGGGCGCGACCGATCGTGGACCGGACGAGGCCCCAAGATTGTCCAAGGACGGCGAGCCGATCTCCCAGATGACGCATCTGGGCGCCTTCGCGGAGCGCATGCTCGTACACGAGAACGCGCTCGTGAAAATCCGTAAGGACATGCCCCTCGATCGCGCAGCATTGATCGGCTGTGGGGTCACGACCGGTCTCGGTGCAGCCCTCAACACGGCCAGGATCCGCCCGGGCCAAACAGCGGCAATCATCGGTTGTGGCGGAGTCGGTCTCTCGATCATCCAGGGATGCCGCATAGCGGGTGCGCAGCGAATCGTAGCGATCGACACCGAGGAGTGGAAGCTCGACCTCGCCAAGACGCTCGGGGCGACAGACGGAATCGTGGCCGGGAAGGAAGATGCGAGGAAGCGGCTGATGGAAATGACTGGCGGCGGAGTGGACTTTGCCTTCGAAGCGATCGGTACGGTGGCCACGGCGAAGCAAGCCGTGGGCATGGTACGACCCGGCGGCACGGCCGTCTTCGTGGGGATTGCTCCAATCGGTACCAACGTCGAACTGCACGCGGCAGACATCGTGTTGCGCGGCAAATCGATCCTCGGCTGCATGATGGGCGAGAATCAATTTCGGGTGGATATGCCCAACTACGTCGAGCTCTACCTCAACGGCACGCTCAAGCTCGATGAGATGATTTCGGCGCGCCTACCACTCGAGCGGGTGAACGAGGCTTTCGAATCGATGCGAAAGGGGACGGCCGCACGGAGCGTGATCGTCTTCGAGGGTGGATAGCCAAAACAAGCTGTGTTTTCGCCACCTCCGAAAAGTAGACTTCTGACAACTCGAGTTCGAACGAGGGACATTGACCCCGTATCGGGGACAGACAGACGGCAGCGATGACCCCGCCCGCGTTTCGTATTGAGAGGCAAGTGGCTTGCGGGTTGCTCGAGCACGGCTATCAGATCGACGTCGCGTCCACCTCATGCTCCATCGAGACGAACTGCGATCGGAACGGTTCCGAGCCGATCTCGAACATCGTTGATCAAGAAACGAAGACGGTCGACAGCGCCTTGTGAGTCGTGAACTCGACCCGGTCGGTTGACCACGTCGAGGAGCCGACCTGTTTGTGCGAGATGTGCGGTCAGCGGATAGTAGGAAGGATCTTTTGGATGATGTGGGTTGAAGCCGTGTTCAGCACCTTCGACCGATCCTCCGGTACGAATGACGGTGCCGTCGAGATCAATCATGATACGCCGGAGCTTCCCGTGAGCCCAGGTAGAGAAAGCGATATCACGAAGAAGCTCATTCAACCGATCGCGATAGCCTCCGCTGATGTCTTTCAACCAACGCGACAAAGTCCGCTCCGAGCGCAATCTCGCAAAGCGGGCGAAGCGCAAGAAGACCGGATCGATCGCCAACTTGCGCAGATGCGCCAATCGAGTCCCCCCGACCAGGATCAGTCCGACCACCGACAGCGTCATCCGGAACGAGCCGTAGTCGGTATCGAAGTCTCGATCCGCGAAAACCTCCTGGATCTGTGTTGCCCAACCAGCAGCCTGAAAGAAGTCACCGATCAGCGAGAGGCCTGCATGCGCCGTCAGGGCCTCCGTCGAGAATTGAATCAGAAGAGAGGTCTTGACACGGGCTCGAATAAGTCGTTTTCTAAGTCTCACTGAAGTGGCCTTTTGTTTGTCGGTTGGAGAAGTCTGGTAACTCCTTCAAACCACAAGCACGGGGCCATTTCAATATGTAGACCACGATTCTTTACGTCGGATCAGGGCTAGCAGGATTCGGGCCAAGGGCGTCGCGATTCGACGATGCCCTGGACAAGCAGCACCTGACCGGTTGCGAAAAAAGGCCTCTGCTAGGGCGTCGTGTCCCAGCCGCTACGCGACTGAACGCGGGAATGTACCAAACCAAGCAGCATCGGCCCCGGAACGGGCTGAGGATGCCCCATTCGAGGCTTCTTTTTCCTACGCGCCTCGCATCCGTTGTGCTCGGTTTCGGTCGTCCGAAGACACGCGGGGCTACTTGAAGCTGGTCACGCTGGCCCAGACATAGCCTCTGAACGAGTCGAGTCCGCGCCATATACACCGGAACAACTGGAACGCACGCTTGAGAGTGGAGATCACTCCCTCGATGCCCGATCGGAAGTCACGGAGCCGACGGAAGACCCAGGCGCTACGGACCATCTCGTGGATCTCCATCCCACGTTTCTTATGGAAGGCCATGTCTTCGACTCCGAGTGCTTTGGCCGCAGCAACATTGCTCTTCGAGGCGAAGCTTCCGTCCATGGCGACCTGACGAGGCGCTTGGCCGAACAAGTCGATGTGTCGCTTCAGCGTCCGCTCGACCAAACTCGAGTCGGGCGTAGGCGAAGAATCTCTGCGCCTGCCAGGCGTCGAAGCGCCGCTCTCACCACGGACTCGCGTGGGACGGCACGATCCGAACGGGATGCACGTTTCGATTCGATTGCTCGGGGCTGCGCCTGCCTGCCTCGCTCGCAGTCTGGGACGGCACCTGCCTTGACGATGTGTCACTATTCAATGCAATCTCTCAACGATTGGCTGTACGCACTCGAGGAGGCCTCGATGATCAGAAGCAAAAAATTTTCAGTCGAGCGGAGAGGTGGGTTCGCGATCGGACGCCGTGCAGGAGTCACGAAGCCCGCGATCGTCGAGAAGACGGCCCGCTATCTCGGAGAAGACCCTTCGGTCGAATCAGATTAGTCACGCGAGGAGAGACCAGGACTTTGGGCGCCGAGGCGGCGCGCTGGCAGATCGTGTACCGGCTGTTGGAGTTCGAGGCCTGGACTGCGCCGATGGAGCGGACCTGATCATGGAAGAAGAGCGTATTCGAGCGGAGCTGAGCATCTATCCATTGCGTCAAGACGCGCTCGCCCCATCGATCGAGGCAGCCGTGCGAGCTCTGCGTGAAACGGGCCTCGAGCCGGTCGTCGGAGCGATGAGCACAGCGATTCAGGGAGACCGCTAGCAGCTCTTTGCCGCCCTCGAGCTTGCGTTCGAGGCCGCGAGCACGACCGGCGGCCTGGTCATGACGGTCCACATCTCGAATGCATGTACGGGCTGACTCCACGACTGACGATCTCGTAGCGCGATTCGACCGGGCGGCCCCTCGTTACGAGTCGTGGTATGAGACGCGCCGGGGGGCCCGCACCGCGGGTGTCGAGCGGCGCCTGCTCGCGTCGCTGCTCGGGTCGGGTCCGAGCGGGAAGTCGGTCCTGGAGGTCGGATGCGGAACGGGCTACTTCACCGAGTGGCTCGATGAGCGTTATGGCCGCGCGGTCGGCCTCGACTACTCCTCTGAAATGCTCCGAGAGATCCGGCGGCACGGTCGGACCTTTCCGGTCGTGAGAGGTGACGCCAATCGGCTCCCCTTCGAGAGCGAGTCCTTCGACACGGTGGCCTTCATCACGACGCTCGAGTTCCTGGACGAGCCCCAGCTGGCGCTCCAGGAGGCCGCCCGGGTGGCGCGCCGCGGGATCATTCTCCTGTGGCTGAATCCTTTCAGTGTCGCTGCGTTGCGGCGGATGCGTACGCCCGGTCCTCTGCTGTCCCAGGTGCGGCCCTTGACGGCGCGTGAGGTGCGTATGATGTTGCTGGGCTGCGGGGCCGGTCGCGTCGACGGGATCAGCTGGGCGAGCGCACTCTTTCAATGGCCCTTCTCGCGCCTTTGTGCGCGAATTCCTCTTGGGGATGTCTTGGCGATGAAGCTGTCTCTCACGCCGTCCGCGAGAGGAGAGGGATCTGGAGGGCGATGAGATGGTGACTTCGCTGCTTCCGATCGTTGTCGGCGCCTGCTGATGTGGGTGCCATCGCGATCGAGTCGCGCTCGGCGCACGGGGGTGGGTCGCAGCCTGACTGGTTCGCCTTCCACGTCTTCGGTCTCGCCGCCGCCGTGGCGGCCGGGGATGCAGATCCACGACGTCCGAAATCCGATGCAGCCGACGGCGAGACTGCCAAGCCCGTCCGAGAGCAGCGCGATGACGGTTGCGTCGAAGAGACACTTCCGGCCATCGCGGTGGTAGCCAAGGTTCTCGAGGACCGACAGGTGGAGTGCTGCCGCTGGCTCCTGGACGCATCCGTCTCGAATGGCGGAAGGCTCGGAACGATCCTTCGGGAGTATGCGGCCGACGCGATGGATCCTCGATCTTGCAAGCCTGGAGAGCGCAGCCCCCTAACAGAGCCAGCGGACCGGCTCTTCGGGTGAGGTGACGCTTCAATGCAGTGCATTTTCACATCGCTTCATGGGCGAGTGGACGCTCGACGATCGCGACTCGTCGGAAACGGGCGGAAGAAAGCGGTCTATCCTCGCTACCCTCGGTGAGCCCTTCTTCATCGGAGCCGGATCATGACATCACCCGCAAACCGCATTTCCCGAACCGTCGCTCACGTCGAACTCTCAGCAATCAAAGAGATGGCGATGCGCAGCGCACAGATTGCCGATGCGGCCTCCCTGACGTGGGGTGTGCCGTCGTTTCGGACACCGGAGCACATCCGCGCCGCCGCCATCGCTGCGCTGAACACCGACGGGGACGTCGGTAAATACGCATTGCCCAATGGCTTGCCTGAGCTTCGCGAGCTGGTCGTGAGCGTACACCGAGACAAAACGGGCGTGAGCGCGGATGCCGATCACAATGTCTTCATCACTGCGGGCAACATGCAGGGCATGAACTCGACGTTGCGCGCGCTTGTCGAACCCGGGGACGAGGTGGTGGTGACCGACCCGGGGTTTGCATCACACATTCAGCAGATCCGGATGTACGGCGGCGTGCCCGTGTTCTGGCCGCTCGATGAAGCCAACGGCTGGAGCCTGCGGGTCGATTTGCTTCCCGATCTCCTTACACCCCGAACCAAAGCCGTTGTGCTGGTCACGCCGGCCAATCCCACCGGCACGATCTTCTCGAAAACCGATCTGCTGCGCCTCGGTGAGATCGCCAAGCAAAACCAACTCATTCTACTGATCGACGATCCCTATTCCGAGATCATTTACGAGCACAGCAACCCATTCTTCAACCTGGCCAGCGAAGCCGGGCTCGCCGAGCACCTGGTATACATGTTCACCTTCTCCAAGATTCACGCGATGAGCGGCTGGCGGCTCGGCTATATGATCGTTCCCGATTGGCTGAGGCAAGAAGTCCTGAAAGTGCACGATGCGACGATGATCTGTGCCCCGCGCATCTCTCAAGCTGCCGGCATAGCGGCCCTTCGTGGTGGAGACGAGCATGTGCAGGAATTCCGTTCAATTCTCGCGCGTCGGCGTGAGCTGATCTGTGAGAGGCTGGATCGTGTCGACCACGTGTTTCGCTACGTCAAGCCGGAAGGCGCCTACTACGTCTTCCCCCGCGTGATGGCTGACCACGAGAATTCTCGCGACTTCGCCATCAGCTTGTTGAACGACGCGCGAGTAGCCGTCACCCCCGGCAACGCATTTGGCCCCAATGGGGAGCACCATGTGCGTATGGCCTTTTGTGTCGACGACGATGTGATCAACAAGGCGTTCGACAGAATCGAGCGACACTTCGCCAGGTAGACTTCGAGCCGGGTCATGAGAGGGCGACAAGCGAACTCACCACGGACTCACGCCGCCGCCGAGTCTATCCTGGTGATCATTGCGGCGACCTTCTCTCCGCAGCGGATACTGCCCTCGACCCAGGGGTGGTTCAGGTAGTCACCGCACAGGAAAACGTGCCCGTTGCCCTGGCCTCGCTGCCAGAACTGGCGCACGCGTTCGACGTGCCCGGGCCCATAGATCGGCATCGCCAGCGGCCAACGTTTCACGTGCAGCCCTCGCAGCGCGCCTCGGTAGTGAGGGAAGAGCCGCGACCATTCGGACGCGACCGTCTCGAAGATCTCTTCATCGGGACGTTCGAGACAGGCCGAGGCAGCTTCGGTGTGCATTCCAAAGTTGAACACGCATTCCGTCTCGGTGAAAGCGCCCTTGCACGTATCGTTCGAGCACCCGCTGATCAGACGACTTTCGTGATAGGGGATCCAGATGCCCTCGAAGTCTTCTGCGACCGAGCGCGGACAGCGAAAGGCCACGGAGAGCGTCGGGGCGTAGGTTGTCGCCGATAGAAGGGCGAGCTGCTCGCGGCTCGGAGGCGCCAGCATGGCGAGGGCAATCGGCGCCGGGACCGCGAGGACGGCGGTGTCGAATGCCTCGCCGTCGACCTGGACGCCGGTTCCGTCCGGACCAGTCTGAACCAGCGAAACGGGCGATACCGTGCGTACGTCGAGCTCCTCGCCGAGGGCTCGAGGGAGCGTCTGCATGAAGCCGGTGAATCCGCTTGGCCTGAAATTGTCGGTTCCGACGAAGAGGGCTGCGAGTGCATCGAAATACTTCATGCTCATCTGCCGCGCACCGTGGAAATGAAATGTGCGAACGAAGGGATCGATCACATAGTCCGCAACCTCCGCGCCGAGTCGCTCGACGGTCGCGGAGTAGGCGTTCTCGTCTGCGTTGGGATCCTCGCCGGCAGAGAGGTCGAAGAAATCGAGTGACGACGTCCAGCGGAAGGCGCCAATGAAGTATCGGAGCAGGCGCATCCGGGAGACGAACGAGACACCGCGGTAGCGCAGGAGGTCGAACGCGTTCGACGGTGTGAAGCTGTTCAGTTCGTGGTCCCGCAGGATGCCTCCCGAGCCGCCCTCGAAGTCGAAGAGCTGGTCGTCGATTCCAAGCTCCTCGGCAAGGGCGTAGAGCCTCGCGTAGTTTGCCAGCAGAAGGTTGGCGCCCGTGTCGATGGGGAAACCTTCGACGTGCGTGGTGCCCATCCGGCCGCCCAGCTCGGGCTCGGCCTCGAGTACCCGGACGTCATGGCCCTGCTGTTGAAGTCTGAACGCGCAGGTGAGGCCGGAGATGCCTGCGCCGACGACGGCGATTCTCATGGGACCTCCTCGAGAAGCTGGTGGGCAAGGCGGCGTCCTGAACTGACCGTGCCGGCGACGCTCGGCCAGCCGGCGGTGGCATTCACGAGCCACAGGTTCTCGAGTGCCTGCTGCGGGCGCCGATTCGTGTTGACATGGTCGGGCGTCAGGGCCGTGCCGTAGGAGTTGCCGCGCGGCGCGTGGACGAAACGTTCGTTGGTCGTCGGGGTGCCGAGGGCGAAGACGTCGATGTGGTCTCGCAAGCCGGGGATGAAGCGTTCCTCGATGACATCGAGCAGGTGTTCACGCAGGCGTTTCTTCTCCCTGCGGTAGGCGCGTGCGTCCCGGTCGCGGAGTGCGCTCCACTCACGGTAGGAAGCGTGGGTTACCACCTGTAGCGTCTGGCAGGCGGGCGGCGCCAAGCCGGGCTCCTCGCTATGTAGCGTTGCCGTTGACATGAACAACCACGGGTCGGAAAGGTCGTTTCGTTCACCCTGGTCGGCATAGATCCGTTCGAGGTCATCGTGCGGATACGACCAGACGTTGAAGGACCCGAAGCCGAGCTCACGCAGGTCGATATCCTTGAGGCCGAGGTAGAGCGATATTCCGCCGTAGGAATAATCGTCCGAGAGACCTCGGACGAAGCTCTTGGGAAACGCCTTGACCTCGGCGAGGTCGACCGTTGCGCGCGGGTCCATGTTCGAGATGTAGCGATGGGCGCACAGAACGCGACCGTTCGTCGTGTGCACCGATGTGACGCGGCCGTCGTTGACCTCGATCCGGTCTATCTCGTGCTCGAGTAGAACGTGACAGCCGGGTTGGGTCGCGATGCGGTCGACCAGGGAGTCGACCAGATGGGAATAATGCTGCCGCGGATAGAAGGCGCCGCTGCCATACTCGGTCACCAGCGTCGCGTGAAGCAGGAGTGAAACCTGCGAGGGGGGGAGGAGATAGTCTCCGCATTGGCCCGCCAGGATCGTGCGGACACGCGCGGAGAGTCCGAGTTTGTCGAAGAGCCGGGCCAGCGTCCAGCGGCGCATTCGAATCAGTCGCGGGAACCGGAGGGGCGCGGAGAGGATGTCGCCGAGTCCGATCGAGCCGGGCAGCTTCGAGAGTTCGCTCGCGAGGGCGCCTACGATGTGAAAGTATCGATGGAGCGCGCGCGCCTCGTTGGGGAAGAGTCCGACGAGGTGGTCGCGGTAGGTCTCCCACCCGGCCGGAACGCGGTAGCGCTCCCCGGCGACGACGATATGGTCGTAGCCGTCCGGATCGAGTTCGATGAAGGGCACCTGCTCGACCAGGTCCAGGTCTTCGAGTAGCGCATGCACCGATCCCCCCGGCCGACAGCCGAAGATGTAGTGGACCTGTGCACAGAACCGATAAGGTCCGAGGTCGAACGTGTGCGCGTAGCCGCCTGGCGCGTCATGCGCCTCGACGACGATGACCCGTCGTCCGCTGCGGGCCAGGAGCGCGGCCACCGTGAGGCCCGCCATGCCGCTACCCATGACGAGATCGTCGCAATCCAGAGTCGGCGTCATCACGGAGTGATCCTAGGCGAAACGAAGAGCACGATCACTGCCGCGTCTCAGCGCCCGGTCCTGTGCGAAACCGAGCTCGACGACGTTTCTAGCCCCATCATTTCTCGGTTTCTCTACCCGCAGCGTACACGCTATATCCGATCGAACTGTGTATTTGCTCCTCCTATTAGGGCTGCTTGGGATGGGAGGCTGGATCCTCCGCTCCGATCAGCCAAAAAGGGCTAACTCAGAGACCAGATCCATTATCGCGAGGCCGGCCAAGAGCATCAGCGACAATTGCTACCGACACGGCAACCTCGGCGCGCGGTCCGGGGAAGAGCGAAAGCCCGTGATGTAGACGCGCCGGTGATACTTCGGCCGCGAGCCCAGAATCCGACTCGCGCCGAGCCGAGGCTAACGCCGCTCCAGTGAATGTCTGTGAAAGGAGCGCATCTCGACTCGTACGGCGTCGGCGAGATGCGTGAGCTCGTTGTTCAGCTCCGCGATCACGTCATCGAGCGTCACGATCGAGACCAGGCGCCCGGATCCATCAACGAGCGGAATGCGCCGTACCTGGCGTTCCTTTGCATATTCGAGCACATGTTGCAGGGACGCATCCTCCCTCGCGAACGCCACATCCTTTGACATGATGTCGGAGAGCTTGACGTTCTGCGGATTTGTTCCAACGGCGGCGACACGGCACATGATGTCGCGATCCGTCACGATGCCGATCGGGGCGTGCTCGTCGTCCACTACCACGATCGAGCCCGTGCCAGCCTCCTCCATCTGGTCGATCGCGTCGCTAACGGGCGCATCGCGATCCAGACTGACGGGTTGCTGGTGATAGCGACGAGCCGTCGGCACCTCCCAGGAGCCTTGTTCCGTTGACGTCGCAGGAGGAGGCTGCGACTGCGCGCCAATCGCATCCGCGGCAAGCGCGAGGTTGTTCGCCACGTACTGTAGAGCATCGTCGTAGGCCAAGACTCCAGTCAGGCGTCCGTGTGAGTCGACGACCGGCAGGCGGCGCACCCCATCGGTACCCATCCGTAGAATCGCAGTGTTCACCGGCGTGGCTTCACGAGCCTTTGCCGAAATCTTGGACATGATGTCTTCGATGCGCATCTCCTCCGGATCGTGTCCTCGCTGCAGCCCGCGCACTACGAGATCGCGATCTGTCACGATCCCGATGGGCCGCTCTCGCGCATCCACCACAACCAGACAACCCACGCATTGAGACTCCATCTGCTGCGCGGCCTCTCGAATCGACGCGGCCGGCGCAACCGTTTCGGGATCCCTCCGGCAATGGGCTCCTACCGACATGTCTACCCTCCTCGATTGCTGGTTGGACGAACGTAAGAGGTTCCTGTCAGATCTGTTCGCAACCTTCGTGCCGTGGCTCAGGGCGTCGTCAGACCGCCCGCAGGCCGGATCTCGCGGTCTGGCAGGAGCAATGTGAGGCGCTTCGGCTCAGGTGTGAGCGAATGCCTCCGCCCGGCACGGGTTGAGTACGCGCCGTTCGAGGGCTTATTGTCATATTGATACTCAGCGGTGGTGCGAATAGGGGGCTTCCTTGATTCCTTCCATAGGGTCGGGGCGGGCATAAGCCATTCAACTGGTGTTTTCGCCCCCCACTCGCGAACATTCTTTCGTATGGGCCTCGGAAGAGAGTCCTGGCCTCTATCGGGGGACCGATCTCGAGCCGCTCGGGCTGATGGAGGTTGGCCCAATGATGCACGACGGC
>PVMS01121196.1_pt1 | contig 11167 bp, 11 predicted proteins | sample 1853461 | NCBI WGS metagenome assembly PVMS01 (sample SAMN08582032, study PRJNA380276) | Marine sediment metagenome, whole genome shotgun sequencing project. | isolation source: ocean sediment barecode stripped | collected 2017
AGGTTAATCGTCTTCTTTCCATTTCATTCATTCCTTTCTGATCGAATACAGTTGTCGCCTTTGTGTACCTCTTTACCTGTCCCGGTTAATCAAACTACAAAGTCGTTATATTGTAAAGCGTTGTTTAATAACCGCTGTTCGTCCGCGATCTACGGCCTTGCGGTTAGATTCTGTAAAGCGATGCGCTAGTTAAGCGATCAGGTGGCTTCAGAAATAGACTCATCGACTGGTTATATCCCAGGCGAGGCATGCGGCCGTTTTGCTAGAACAATTGCAACTAACTTATTTTCATGAGCCAAAGGGGCACACGGTCGCCTGTTCGAATAAATCCAAGGCGCTCGTAGAGCCGGTGACTGTCTAAATTATCCAGCTGGGTGTTTAACGTTATCTGGTTAATCCCAAGTCGCTTATAGCATTCAAGGGCGGCGGTCATTAAGGATAGTCCAACGCCACGACGTTGCATGTCAGGGTGAACGGTAATTCGGACCAGGTGAGCGCTCTTGTCCTCAATTCCCCGCACACTGTACTGAAAACCGGCCGTTTGACCAGCCACTAATGCAACGTCAAAACAGACCGCATGGCCAAAGGCTAATCTTAGGCTCTCAGCACTATGCCTCCATAGAGGCGCAAATGCTGCCTTTTCAATTGCCGCCATTGTATCCACATCGGCCAAGGTCGCTTTCTGTATCCGGACGTCGACGGGAACGACGTTCTCAAAATCCAGCCCATACTTTACATAAGTAACAATCCAGTTGGCAAGTTCAAAGCCGATGTTGGCCAGCCAAGAATCGGACGAGTGCTCTGCCGGCAGCCAGCCTAGATCGCTAATTCCATCCTCCTTCAATTGAGCCCGAACGTGCTCGATAAGCCGGCCGAAAACCACTTCCGGTCGAAGACCAATTGCTGAAGCGGCGATCCTTACCCATGCGGCTGGTGGAGGGTCGGCTGCCGCGCCTAAACAGGCGACTATCTCATTGTCCGTACTATCGTTTTCTCGTTCACAGATCCAAAATCCCGGGCTATCCAGCCAATCTGAAGGATAGTTCCAATCCGCATGCACGTGCTCATATGCAGCCTTTCGTAAAAGGGTCGAAATGCGGTCTGCATCACCCCTTAATACCTTCCGATAAACCAATCTTTGCCCGCTTGCTATTTCCATAACGCTCATGTACACTAAACCGTCATCTATTTCAGACCATAATCGTAGCACGAGGTTTTATGGACGAGCAAGGGAGAGACCGAGCCCTCGAGAACGCCATCGCAGGTATTCATAAGCGATTCGGAGAGGGTTCTATCATGCGCATGGGAGACGCACAGCATCTCCAGGTGGAGGTGATTCCTACCGGTTCACTCGCTCTCGACATAGCCCTGGGTGTAGGCGGTTTGCCACGCGGACGAGTAGTTGAGGTTTACGGTCCCGAGTCTTCTGGAAAAACCACCTTATGCCAACACGTTATTGCCGAAGCTCAAAAACAGGGCGGCATCTGTGCGTTTGTCGATATGGAGCATGCCCTTGACCCAACTTACGCCGCTCGCTGCGGTGTCATCGTCGATAATCTCTACGTATCCCAACCTGATACTGGAGAACAGGCACTCGAAATCGCTGAAGCGCTGATTCGATCTGCCACCATGGATGTGGTTGTCATCGATTCTGTCGCCGCGCTGGTGCCCAGAGCCGAAATAGAAGGTGAGATGGGCGATGCCCATATCGGTCTTCAGGCACGATTGATGTCACAGGCATTGCGAAAGCTATCTGGCGTGATTAAACAGACCAATACCGTGGTTATTTTCACCAATCAATTACGGATGAAAATTGGTGTCATGTTCGGTAGCCCTGAGACGACGAGCGGCGGCAATGCTCTAAAATTCTACGCTTCGGTACGACTGGACATTCGCCGGATTCAGGCACTAAAGAGTGGTGGTGAGGTTGTAGGAAATCGAACCAGGGTGAAAGTAAAGAAAAATAAGGTCGCACCTCCGTTCACTGAGGCTGAATTTGACATCATGTATGACCAGGGAATCTCGAAAGAGGGAGATGTACTTGATTTGGGATTGGCTTACGGGCTCATTGAGAAGCGTGGTTCTTTTTATCGATATGGAGACACGCTGCTTGGACAGGGTCGTGAAAATGCCAAGAACTACATGGCAGAAAATCCGGCAACTTACTCTGAGCTAGAGAACCTGATTCACCAGGAATCCGGTCTGGCGCTGTTAACACCCTCTCCCGAGTTAGAGGCGGCGGCGGTCTGATCACAGATGATTGAAGTACCAACGGCCACGACAGAAAACTCTCTAAGGAAACTTATCGCAGTAGAGGGTTGAATCGCCAACTGGAGAGATATGGTTCACAAAGCCGCCGAAGACAACTGGCGGCAACCGGCTACCGGCTTCTGAGACGCTAAAATCGTAACAGCGAGTGTTCCGATTTAGAATGTGGATTAGCTTCTCAAATCAAAGATTTATCCGCTAGCTGATTATTGAATAAGTGAACTCTTAAAACTTACTAGTTTGTTTGCTGGCAACCCTTAATTGGTTGCGATTTGGCGAGATTGTTTTGAGCCGTGGTTTTATTCCACGGCTTTTTCTATTTTTGGATATTAACTATACCTGTTGGAACAATATTGGAGACGATCACGGAAATCAAGCTGCAGAAGCGCGACAATAACCGCCTGAATGTTTTCATCGACGGCGATTATTCGTTCAGCGTTGCTATGGCGCTGGCTGCTAGACTCAAGGTCGGACAGCGATTGACGTCTGTCGAAATTGAGAACTTACAAACTCTCGATTTAGTCGAGAAGGCTAAGAGCAATGTTTTCAGATATTTGAGCTATCGACCTCGGAGCATCTCCGAATCAAGAATCTATCTAAGAACCAAGGGGTTCGATGAGATAGTGATTGATCAGGTTGTTGACCGGCTTGTCGAGCTTGAGTACCTGGACGATGAGGCTTTTACTAACTTCTGGATAGAGCAACGGCAGTTACACAATCCAAGGAGCAGATATGCCCTTCGTCAAGAACTTTATCAGAAGGGTGTGTCCCAAGATGTCATAGATGCTGCGGTCAATGAAGTAGACGAACGAGATGCCGCGTTTCGCGCCGCTGAAAAAAAAGCTAGAACTTGGTTCTCTCTATCTGAGGAACGGTTCTCGCACAAAATCAGGGGATTCCTGCAGCGACGCGGATTCAGTTACGCTATTACCACTGAGGTTACTGAAAAGATATGGCGCTCGATCGTGGACAGCCGGGAACCGTGATACAACTCTCAAGAAGGAGAGATAAAGAATGAATACAGAGTTAATCGTAGGCATACTTGTTGGCCTACTTGTCGGCGGTGCACTAGTTGGTGTCGCTCTCTGGCTGGTACTGAAGCCAAGAACAGAAGCTGAATATGAAAGGTTGAAAAGCGAGACCGCTGAGACTCGAAAGGCAGCCGAGAGAGAGGCTCAATCCATAACCGGTGTCGCCCAAGAGGAAGCAAGAGCGACCCGACTGGAGGCCGATAAAGTTATCGAGCAACGTTATAAGGATATTGCCCGGGCAGAGGAGCGAATCGATAATCGGCAATCAAGTTTGGATAAGCAACTTCAGAAGTTAGAAACCCGTGACCAGACCCTGAATAAACGCCAAAGCAACATGGACAAGAGGAAGAATTCCCTTGACCAGATGCATGAGGAGCGAATGATCGAGCTTCAGCGCGTAGCCGGTATGACGTCGGATGAGGCGAAACAGGAATTACTGAGCGCTGTTGAGACTGAATCCAGGCAGGACATGGCTCGAATAATCCGTGAAGTCGAGGACAGAACCCGGGAAAATGCGGAAGACAAAGCACGCGAGCTCATTGCCCTGGCTATCCAGCGCGTCGCCAGCGAACACGTTTCGGACATCACCGTATCGGTGGTTCCCTTACCAAACGACGAGATGAAAGGCAGGATAATTGGCCGCAATGGACGCAATATTCGATCGTTCGAGATGGCAGCCGGCGTCGATGTGGTCGTGGACGATACACCGGAGGCGGTCACCATATCTAGTTTTGATGCGGTTCGTCGCGAAGTGGCTAGGGTTGCCATGACCAAGTTGATTATTGATGGAAGGATCCACCCTGCTCGAATCGAGAAGGTTATTGATACGGCTCAATCAGAGGTCGAAAAGCAGATAAGAGAGGCAGGCGAAGAGGCAACGTTCGAAGCAAATGTCCACGGTCTGCATCCGGAGATTGTCAAGATGCTGGGCCGGTTAAAATACCGAACATCGTATGGACAAAATCAGCTTCATCACGCCGTTGAGGCTTCAAAAATAGCCTCCGTCCTGGCTTCAGAACTTGGCGCTGATGTAAACATTTGCAAAATGGGCGGATTGCTTCATGACTTAGGCAAGGCGATGGATCACGAACAAGAAGGGACTCACGCACTTCTCGGCGCTGAGTTTGCAAAACGGTTCAAGGTTCCCGAGCCTGTGATCAACGCTATCGCTTCGCACCATCACGAGGTAGACCAGGACTCGGTCGAATCTATAATCGTCGAAGCCGCGGATGCTATCTCCGGCGCTCGTCCAGGCGCCAGAAGAGAAAGTCTTGAGAACTATATAAAGCGCGTCCGAACCTTGGAAGATATTGCGAATTCGTTCGATGGAGTTGAAAGCGCTTATGCCCTTCAGGCCGGGCGAGAAATTAGAATCCTGGTGAGACCAGGGGCAATCGACGATCTCGCTGCAATTCGCCTGTCAAAGGACATCGCCAAGACCATTGAAGATAGCATGCAGTACCCAGGCCAGATACAGGTTACAGTCGTCAGAGAAACAAGGGCTGTAGGTTTCGCCAAATAGGATTAATCACTGGCGACATCCGGTGATGCACAATATATCTAGCAAGACAAAGTGTTTACATAACGCTGGCAAATGTCGCGGGAAATGTTAGAATGCACCTTCGTAAACCCATCATAGCCGGCAATTGGAAGATGAATAATACGGTATCCGAGGCCGTTGATTTTGTGCGCCTAATTCGACGAGAATTAAACGCCATTAAGGCAGCGGACAGTGTTATCTGCCCGCCGTTTGTCGCCCTACCGGTCGTAGCTGAGGTGCTGCAGGCTACTCGCATAGGGATTGGCGCTCAGAACATGCACTTCGCCCAATCCGGTGCTTTCACGGGCGAGTTATCAGTCTCGATGCTGGCGCCATTCTGCAGCTATGTAATTCTCGGTCATTCAGAGAGGCGGGAGTTCTTTAACGAGAGTGACACGGACGTAAACAAAAAGGTCAAGGTTGCGCTTGAAAATAATCTGACGCCGATTGTGTGCGTCGGCGAGAGTCTGGACCAGAACCAGGCAAATGAAACCCATGATTTTGTCACTCGGCAAGTGCAGGCTGCTTTCGCCGGATTATCTGGAGAAGATGCAAGACGGTGCATCATCGCCTACGAACCGATCTGGGCCATAGGAACAGGTCTCTCCGCAACTGTCGAAGATGCTGGTCGAACTATCGGTATCACCGTCAGGGGCGCAATAGCTACAATCTTTGGAGAGGATATAGCTCAGGCGGTTCGCGTTCAATACGGAGGAAGCGCAAGTCCAGACAATATCGCCCAATACATGAGTCACCCAGATATTGATGGCGCTCTGGTAGGCGGCGCCAGCTTAAAGCCTGGATTTGTCGAGATGGTGAGAATTGCAGCTGAGATTAAAGGCATATCCAACTGAGTAGTATTGTGACCGAATCTCTCATGCCAATCTGGTGGGTGCTTCTGTCCATCCCCATCCTTGTCTTCGTTCAACGCTGGTTGCACCGCCACATCCACGGTCTCGCCTTCCTGATTACGGGGAAGCGGAATTGGGCCGTTGTGTTATACGCCATCATCCTATTTCCCGGTGTCCTGTTGCATGAGATCAGTCACTGGCTCGCGGCCAATTTACTAGGGGTCAGAACTGGCTCGTTTTCGGTTCTACCGAAGAGCAAAGCCGACGGTTCGATCCAGCTGGGCTACGTCGAGTACTATAAATCCGCGAGCGTCGGGCCTATTCGGGAAAGTCTGATTGGCAGCGCCCCTCTTATCACCGGAACGGCTGCCGTGTTGCTAATCGCCTTTCAGGTGTTCGACGTAACGAGCCTGGCCTCGGCCGCTGAATCGGGGGACATCGAGTCCTTATCCCGGGCGATAACAACTCTTTTTGCTACCGACGACTTTTTAATATGGCTCTACTTGATATTCGCCATTAGCAACGCCATGATGCCAAGTTCTTCCGACCGAAAGGCCTGGCCTGCATTCGCCTTGATCATGTTGGCCCTGGCGCTCATCCTCTATGTGATCGGTCTTCAAGATCTGATGATAGCCGGATTGGCTGGACCGGTGGCTACCGTTTTCGGATATCTTGGACTGGCCTTCTCGCTTACCATCGGCGTGGATCTTTTCATGATCCTCTTCGTCTATATACTTGAATGGATTATCAGTCGATTTAAGGGGGTGGAGGTTGTATATGGAAGCTCGGATTACACGTCCTCTAGTTAGACCTGATAGAATGTGAAATCGTCCGCCCTTCGAAGACATATTCTTTCTCTGCCCTCTCTTATCGCCACGACTGTCCAGATCCAGTACGAGGCCGGCCTTGAGATCTTCTCCGAATTTGGCTCCAGAAAAGTAAACCGGATCTTTATCACCGGATGCGGGGATAGTCATCATGCAGCCCTCAGTTCCGCCCTTGCCTTCGAGCAGCTGGCTCGCTCACCAGCTCATCCCCAGACCGCGATGCAATTTGCGCGGTATACTGCACCTTTTATAAACAGGTCGGCAAGCACCAGCGATCTCATCCTGGCTATTTCAGTAAGTGGGGAAGTGAGTCGAACGATCGAAGCAGTGGAGCAAGCGAATGCGGCTGGGGCTGTCACCATCGCCGTCACGACGAACAAAGAAAGTTCTCTCGCTACGGAAGCAGATTATGTGCTGGAATCTCTTGCGCCTGCCCTGTCCGATGAGCCTGCAGGAGTCGTGGTTCCAGGAAGCCGAAGTTACCTGGCCTCTCTGGTGGCATTGTTTACTTTTGCTACCGCCGCCGGAACAGCATTGGGGCACTTGTCGGCCGCGAAGGGCAGCGCAATTATTGATGACCTCATCATCAGTGGCGAAGCCCTACGCAGTATTATCGACAACTCGGCCGAATCTATTGCAGAAGCGGTGGAGGAATGGAGTGATGCCAGGGAGTTCGTATTTTGTGGCGCCGGCCCCAATTACGGAACAGCTTTGTTCAGTGCCGCAAAGATCCTTGAGGCCAGTGGCGATACCGCGTTAGGCCAGGATCTCGAGGAGTGGGCCCATCTTCAATTCTTTGCGCGAGAAGAAGATACACCGACCATCGTGATCAGCGGTGGACCAAGTGATCAGGATCGGGCTATTGAAGTAGCGTTAGCCGCTAAGACGATCGGCCGGCGACTGGCTGTCGTTTCGCCGCCGGGTAGCCAGGTAGCGCGCTCGGTGGGGGATGATGTTAAGCTCTTCCCGACCCTGCCGATTCGCGAATGCTTTTCGCCCTTGATGACCTGCATTCCAGGCATGTTGCTCGCATCAGAAAGAGCTGATCTGATCGACGAACCGTATTTCCGCGATTTTGGCGGCGGACGAAGCCGCGAAGGCGGTGGCGGTATTTCACGAATCCGTACCACTACCCGGATCGAGAGCCCATTGGAGTAATAGGTGTCGTCAAGGGAACTTGATTTTGTTACGGGTGGTGGAATTCGAATAGATTACCTGATCACTCGCAAAGGAGAGGCGCGCAACTCTATCATCGGTGGCAATGCTATTTATGCGGCTTCAGGGGCAGCCGTCTGGTCAGAAAATATCGCCATATGGGGCCGAGTCGCCGAAAATTACCCTGAGCGCTGGATTTCCGCGTTAGGGGAAGAAGGTTTTGTTACCGGCGGGCTTAAGTTGGTTGAGGGTGAACACGATCACCGAACCTTCTACGCTTATCAACCGGATGGAGGTAGAGATGACACTGATCCTGCGCGTCATTACGCTCGAATTGGACAACCGTTACCCGATGCTCTAGTTGATTATGAGCATTCAACACCTGGACAAGACGATCCTGATGTCTATGAGCCACTGGCGCTCAGACCAGAGGATTTCCCGGCACAATTTCGGCAGGCCAGGGCAATCCATTTGTCTCCCTCGCCTATTCGCAGCCATATGGAACTGGCGCCGTTTCTAAGAGAGCAAGGTGTCAGGCAGATTACTGTCGATCCAGGCGAACGGTATATGAAACCCGACTTGCTTGATCACATTCGTCGATTCTTGCCTTTTGTCGATGCCTTTCTCCCCAGCGAGAAGGAGGTTGCCTCCTTGTTTGGCGTTGGATCCGATCTTTTGACCGCTGCCGAAACTCTGGGCAGTTGGGGAGCAAGGATAGTGGTAATAAAGCGGGGATCGCGTGGCCTCTTCGTTTACGATCACCACGATAAGAGCCACCTATCCCTGGCGGCTTATCACGAACCGGGTGACAGACGAGTTGTGGATGTGACTGGCGCTGGCGATGCGTTTTGCGGCGGTTTTATGGTCGGACTGGCTCGATCACAACCACCAGTTTTTGCCGCGAGGATGGGTCTTGTCTCATCTTCCCTTGCCGTTGAGGGTTATGGAGCTCTCTATGCTCTTCAGGATAAGGCCGGGCTGAGTGCCTCCAGACTAAGTCAACTAGAAAAACGGGATCCTGCCATTTTACCGTAGTAGAGAACCGTGGGATGGTCAATGCCCTCTAATACCACTTGAAGCTAAAAAGAAAGAGCCGCTGGCGTCAGCGTAACCCGTCAGCGGCCTGTATTTGTGATTGAGTTGGGAAACAAATGATAGCTATTCGCTTTCTTGTTCCTCTTCTTGCTGATCTTCAGTTCTTTCGACTCTTTCAACAAGAATCGTGCAATCGGCCGTCAGGGCAACGGCCAAGGCGATGGCCGCGTAAGCCGGAACCAGAGCGATACCTGCGAGACCAAGCACAAGCGGGATCTCGATCAAGACTCGCTTCTTGCTGTTCTTGATCACGATTCTTCGGACGGCAGCATCCTTGATCAATTCTTTAACGGTCTCAAGAATCTCGTCACTCGAAACCTTAAGCTCTGCCCACTGGTTGCCATCGGATTCTTCTTCGACAACATCCTCATCAACAAAAATTTCTTCATCTTTATTCATTTACTTCACTCCTGCTTTTTCTAGCCCAGAGATAGACGCCCAGACCAATTACCAACAAAGGCCACCAACCTCCGAGTGTATGGAAGATCAGAAGCTCGAATACAGCCGTCAGAGCCATGAAGGATAGTAGCATCATCCTGATGAATCCACGCGCCTTCTCTGTTGCCCTATCCGGTTCGGCAAAGCGTTTCTGGTATAAATAACCTGCGGCCCCGGCGGCGAGAATTAATGTCCAGGCATAGGCCATGCTCTCGAAATGATCGAACAAGTTCATCACAAAAAAGAGTCCAGCCAGCGCGACGGTCATCGCGCCTGGAACCGCAAAAAACGACAACGAGCTTTGCTTCTCTGCGGTCGACTTAAAAGCCGGCCACATCATGAGTAGACCAAAACCTAATATGAATCCGGGCCACAGTAGGCCCATTAAACTGACATTGAACACATTTGTTACCAGCAAGACCAGTCCAATGGCAACCAGTACAACCGGTAGCAACGGTTTCTCCTGCCTCTTTTGAACTTCCGCTTTTATTACAGTTTCTTCTGACATGGGACACCTCACTTTCTAGAGTCTGTGGAACTATACGCAAGCCTCGTCTGAAAGTTTCACCCTGTGCGTTGGCCTAGGCCTTGTCTGGATCGACTTGTTCTTCACCGTCGACCGGTAACGGTGCGAATCGTATTTCAAGCGCTCCGTCCACGAGACGGCCACCTGTGGCCCTCATGCGAGCCAGAACTGTGGGCAGGATCATCTCCCTTTTGAAGTTTCCAATGGTTATGAACATCTCATCGCCACGCTTTCTCAGGCGAACTTCGCTGCTCTTTACGAAAGGCATCGGGATACGCATGATATACCCCCCGTTTAATTCGATAATTTCTTGGAGCGCGCCTCGATAGAATATCTGGCATGGATCTTGTTCGCCAAAGCAGTCGGATGCTAGCCGGGTTAAAGCTGGTATGCCAACAACCTCATCTGGATAATATGGAACATCCCATAACGGAAGAGGTCTAAAGTTATCGCGGATGAGTTGCAGATATTTGGCCTGTACCTCCCGGCGTCTTCTCATGAACTCACCGGCATCGGACATTTCAGGCAAAACACGATTGATGACAACGCTGTCGACTGGGTAATTAAAGAGGCCGAGATATCCAATGGCCCTCTCAGCCTCTCGCACAACCATCTTTTCTGGGATAACTACGACTCGATAGCTCGTTATCTCGGGATCGCTCAAAGTTTCGCGAAGTTCGCCCGTCGCTTCGTCCAGCATATACAACGCTTCAATGACCTCTGTTGGGGCCTTCAGAAACCTGCCTGCGATTGGAGCCAACACGCGCATTACTCCCTTTTCGTAGCGAGCCAGGTGACCCGCATACCAGCGAAAAGTATCCGGTATGGTAAGCAACCGGATTGTTTCTCCGGTGGGCGCTGCATCGATGATGACCCGGTCGAAATTTTGCTCATTGGCCTGCTTATTTATATGGAGAAGGCTAACAATTTCATCCATTCCGGGAATGGCGGATAATTCATCAGCAACGATTCGACTTACCCCTCCCCGGACCTTAATGAGACCGGACACGAAGTTCTGAATTGTGTCCCAATAGTTGTAGATATCAGCCACGACACTGATCTCTTGCGCCCAGAGGTTGTCAGCTATTTGAATTGGTATATCGCCGAGGGCTATGTCGAACGAATCAGCAAGGCTGTGGGCGATATCCGTACTCGCCACAAGCGTTTTATAGCCAAGCTCCGCGCTACGAAGCGCTGTTGCTGCAGCCACCGTCGTTTTGCCGACACCACCCTTTCCTAGATAGAGAATGATTCTCATTCAATGCTCCGATAACTGTTCTCAGTAAAACGTTCTCAATCAGAAATATATCTAACGGCGTTCTGATTGCGGACTCAAATGGTTCTCGCTATGCTATTCTAATCACGTATCATTACGCAGAGTGACGATCACCGTTGTACGGAAGTTATTTGTACCTCCTAAAGGTGCAGAACGCCAA
>PVMS01032612.1_pt1 | contig 11165 bp, 14 predicted proteins | sample 1853461 | NCBI WGS metagenome assembly PVMS01 (sample SAMN08582032, study PRJNA380276) | Marine sediment metagenome, whole genome shotgun sequencing project. | isolation source: ocean sediment barecode stripped | collected 2017
GCATAGCCGCCTGGCCGCTGGATGTGGCAATGCCCGCGACCCCGCCCTCCAGCGCCGCAATGCGTTCTTCGAGCACCGCGTTGGTCGGGTTGGAGAGTCGCGAGTACACGTGTCCGGCACGTTCAATGTTGAACAGGCCGGCCGCAAAATCGCTGTCGGGGAACACGAACGAAGCACTCTGATAGATCGGCGTGGCGCGCGCGCCGGTGGTCGGGTCGGGACGTTGCCCCGCATGCAGCGACAGCGTATCGAAACCGGTTGGCCGGGGGCTCCGATGAGTTTTCTCGTTCATGATCAGCGTCCTGCAGTGGACCCCTGATGCTAGCACGGCGCCCCGGAAAGCCTGCTGTAGTGTGCGTTCCCCGTTGCGCCGTACTAAACTCGACCGCCTGATGAGCAATTACACAGAGGGTTGTCCATGACATTGTGTTATCCGGAAGCTCTGCCGCTGCGGCACGATCTGCGGGAAGGTCACGCCGCGGCGTGGGCTGACATCGCCCAGCCCGGCGTATCCTGGACAGGTGCCGAGCGCGTGGCGATCCTGGCGGAAGCCCGCGCCGCGCTCGATTGCAGTCTCTGCGGTGCCCGCAAATCCGCCCTGTCACCCAATGCGGTCGAGGGTGACCACGACACTACCTCGACGCTTGCGGCCCCGATCGTCGACGGCATTCATCGGCTTCGAACCGACCCACAACGCCTGACCCGCGCCTGGTTCGATTCCCTGGTCCCCGACCAGCTATCGCAACCCGCGTACGCCGAACTGGTCAGTGTGGTATGCACCTCGGTGATCATCGACACCCAGCACAATGCGCTGGGACTGCCCGTGGCCGACTTGCCCGACCCGATCGAAGGTGAACCAGGTGGCGATCTGCTCGACGATACCGTCGACATCGGCGCGTGGCTTCCGGTCATGAAAGCCGAAGCCGATCTTGCCGATACCGGGCTGCCCAGCGTGCCCAACATCGCCCGAGCCATGAGTTTGGTCCCAAGTGCGGCAGCATTGTTCTTCGGCGCGTTCCGGCCGCACTACCAACTGCAGAAGATTCCGCTCGCGATCAACCAGGCGCAGGCAGAGTTCATCGCCTCCCGGGTGTCTGCGCTGAATCAGTGTTTCTACTGAACCACCTCGCACACCATGCTGCTCCGGGCGAGCGGCGAGCAAAGTGGCGCGGAATACGATCTCAATGCGGTCACCAGCACCACCGGCGATGCTGGCGTGGAACATGAATCGCTGCTGCGTGAGCTGACCGAAGCCGCCATCGAGAACCGTTGGGACGATCTCGAGGACGTTCGGAACCGCGCCGTACAGGCAATGGGTGAGCAGGAAACCGTCGACGCATTGACGGTTGCCGCTGCTTTCAACGGAATCACGCGGGTCGCGGACGCGACCGGCATCCCCCTGGACGAGCACACCGCAGCGACCACGGTCGAAATGCGCAACGCCACCGGCATCGACCGCTTCGACTACGCCGAGAAGAGCGCTCGCTATTCGGCCACCGGGGGGTAGTCCATCAACCCACCCGATAGGGGGCGACGCCCCCGAACCTTGTTGTCTCCTCGAATCGCTCGCGCAGAGGAACTGATACCGATTCGAGGAGACAACAAGGTCCGGGCACGCCGCCTCGACGTAGTCATCGAATCCACGCAGATGATCGATCCGGGCGACCCAACGTGAGTGCTGAGACCATGGGTCGCCACACGCCGGTCGCGTGGTAGCTGACAGGTGCTCGCGAATCAGTATCAGTTCCTCTGCGGAACTGATTCGCGAGCACCTGTCAGCTACCACACAAAACGAGAAGCGAGTGCATACCGACGCAGGCTAGTCGAGAAACCGTTCCCTGAGTTGATCGCGCATCTGCGGCCCCACCCCGAGGGCTTCATCGAGGTACCGATCGATCCCACCATGAACCTCGTCCACCGTATCGAGTGCGGCGTGAATATATTCCTCGCGAACCCCACTTATCGCGCGAACATCATCGATACTGATCTGGGCGCCGTAGCGAGCCCGCACCTTGGGCAGCAAGAACGACTCAAACTCAATCACCTCGTTGGTCAGCAGATAATCCTCGATCACCAGCGCACGCGGCACGCCCAGTGCCAACTGAATGGTCGCAACCCCGAACCCGGTGCGGTCTTTGCCGGCCGTGCAATGGACCAGGAACGCCGTCTCGTCGAGCGCCAGCAGCGCTTCGAACATACGCCGGTATTCCGCCGCGTGATCCCGTGCCAGCTCGACATTGATGCCGCGCATGAACGCGACGCGTTGATCATGATCCAGGCGAGGATTGGCGGTGGTGTCGCGCATCTGCACCGCGCTGCCAGGATCGATGGGGACGTGCAACTGCAGATGCTCCGGAAATGGTGTCGGATCTTCGTCACGCTCATCGTGACGACGCAAATCGCAGATCAGACCGATACCCAGCTCCAGGAACGATTCCCGACCAGCGTCAGTCAGACCACTCATGAGACCGCAGCGGAACAGGTGACCGCGTTTGATGCACCTGCCGTCGCTGGTTTCATAGCCCCCGAAATCGCGAAAATTCACTGCGCCTTCGAGATTTACGACGCGGTCCTCCATCAATTGTGCTCCGTAGAACGTTCGTCCAATGGGTTCGTATCGTACCCGACAGACCTGACTGCCGGGTTTCAGACGCCTCCCACCAGCAGACCGTAAAGCGCGCATGGCGCTGCCTACGTAAAACTACGGGTGGACTTTTCCTTATTTGTGTGAAAAATACACATATATGGAATTGAAGTCCGCCGCCACTTCGGCGCTCGGAGTGCTGCTACGACCAATCGTACGGCTGCTGCTGGAGTTGGGTGTGAGCGTAAAAGACTTCAACGAGATCGCCAAGCAGGTATACGTCGACGTGGCATCGTCCGAATACGGCATACGCAATCGCCCGACCAACGCGTCTCGGATCGCAATTCTCACCGGCCTGAGTCGTCGGGAGGTCGCCCGGGTGCGCGATACCCTCCAGCGCGATCCGCCGGAGTTCTCCGATGAATCCACAGTTCTCGGTCGAGTCCTGTCGGGCTGGCATCAGGACGAGGCGTTCGGCACGGACGGAGTGCCGGCTCAACTGCCTGCCAACGGCTCGCGTTCCATAACGGCGCTGCTCGAGCGATACGCCCCGGACGTCCCCCACACCGCCGTGCTCAAGGAACTGAGTCGCGTGGGCGCGATCCAGGTCGGCGAGGACGGTTCGGTGCGTGCGCTGATGCGCTACTACATGCCCCTCGAACTCGATGCGGCGTCCATCGAGCGCTACGGCAGCGTCCTCAACGATCTGGCGTCAACGATCAATCACAACGTGCTGGAGACCGAAGCCCCCAGCCGCCGCTTCGAGGGTCGCGCGGCCAATCCCCGACTGGGAAATGCCGAGCTGAACGAGTTTCGCGACTGGCTCGAGGAACGAGGCCAATCCTTTCTGGAAGATGTCGATGCCTGGCTCACAGCCCACGAGCTGGCAGACGACGCGACCGAGCCCACGCTGCGCCTCGGCGCCGGGCTTTACCTTATTGCTGACCACACCTCATTGAAGGATTAAAGGAAACTTCACCATGGAAATCAGAGTTTTCACGCGTATCTTGATGATCGCCGCGCTGTCTGTCGTCACCGGTTGCAGTGGAGGCGGCGGCGGTGGTGGCATCGACGGCGGCGGCGGCGGAACGGTAACTAATCCTGGGGGCGGCATAGATCGGAGCGGAAATTCGGTCGGGACCATCGACGGTTTCGGATCCGTGATCGTCAACGGGGTCGAATGGAAAACCGATGGTTCGACGGTATTCACCGTGGAAGACGACGACAGCAACTCCCAGGATGACCTCGACGTAGGAGATGTCGTCGTCATCAGAGGTACCATCGACGACAGCACAGGTGCGGCCACCGCAACGAGCGTCGAAGCTGACGACCTTATCGAGGGGCCTATCAGCACGATCAATGCGAGCGCCGCTACCTTAGTGGTGCTCGGACAAACCGTTCGAACCGATCTGAACACGATCTACGATGACTCGCTGGGTGGATCGAACTTTGGGGCCCTGACGGTCAACGAACGGGTTGAAGTACACGGTTTTGTCCAGGCAGACGGCAGCGTGCTGGCTACCCGCATCGAAGCCAGCGCCCCGACGGAAGATTTCGAGGTCACGGGCATCGTTGCCAACCTCACGGCCACCACTTTCGACATCAATGGCATTACGATCGATTTCAGCGGCGCGGTTCTCGACGACTTCGACGGCAAGCCGATCGAAGCAGGCGATCCGGTCGAAGTCAAAGGCGCCCCTCCCCTCAGTCCAGCAGGCGAACTGGTCGCCACCAGAGTCGAATTCAAAGGCGCTGGTCCGTTCGGCGACGCCGCCGACGAAGATTTCGAGGTGCAAGGCCTGATCACCGCAATCGGCTCCACGTCCATCGCGGTGGGTGGACTAACCATTCAGACCGGCGGGTTGGATCTCTCCGGGCTCGCGATCAACATGAAGGTCGAGGTCGAGGGGAACATCGACGTCAACGGTATTCTGCAGGCGACGAGCATCGAAGTCCGCGCGTCTACCAACCTGCGCGTCACCGCCACCGTGGATGCCGGAAGTGTCGACACCGTCGCCGGCACATTCGAGACACTGGGCATCACAATCGTGACCGACGAACTCACCACTCAGTTCGAGGACAAATCGGATCCGGACGTGCCTTCGTTCGGAATCGACGACCTGATGGACGGGGACTACGTGGAAGTGCGAGGATCGGTGGATTCGAGCAGTTCGACCATCATCCTTGCGTCACGCGTGGAACGGGAGGATTTCGATGTTCGAATCGATCTGAGGGGTTTCGTTCAAGCCGAGAGTGGCACAACGCTCACGGTCCTGGGCGTGAGCATTACGACCGATGGCGGCACGCAATACCGCAACGCCAATGACGCGCCCATCAGCGAGACGGAGTTTTTCGCCCAGGTCGATATCGACACCCTCGTCGACGCCCAGGGCGTGGCCACGGGCGCAACGACGATTCTCGCCGAGCAGTTGGAACTCGAGGATTGATCGAGAGTTACGGCGGCGGAGTCTCGTCGGTGAAGTAGGCGGTGGCCGTCATCGTCTCGTCGTAGACGGGCTCCGCGCGGTCGATCCGGTACTTCTGGGTCACTGCACCCAGCAGGCCGAATCCAGCCAGGGTATCGCGCATATTGAAGTAGGGTGGCGCGAGAAGATGGGCCGCAAGGTCCTCTTGGGTCTCCCACTCCTCATATACATAGATACGCCCCGGCGTCAGATAGTCGGGACTCCATACGTAGTGGATGCAGCCCTTCTCGGCACGCGCCGCTTCGACATGTGGGATGCCGGCCTGCAATGCCTCCTCACGTGCCTCGGGTGGGAAATCCACGGTTCCAGCGATAATTATCGTCATTCGTTCTCCTGTGACTTGCGTGGCTTCTCGAAGGGACGGTAACGTACCAGGGAAGTCCGGGAGAGGCCACGTACAATGACGCCATCGATAAGCTATGCCAGCGCACCCTTCGAGATTCGCGAAAACTTTGCCGAATCTCATCAGCGTTTCTGGGACAGGCTGGCGCGGCCCGGTGCCTGGTGGGATAGCGAACGGCGGCTCGATATTGCCCGTGAGTCGCGCGCAGCGACAACGTGCCAGTTGTGTGCCCAGCGCAAAACAGCGCTTTCGCCCAACGGCGTGACCGGCGCCCATGATCGTGCCACCGATCTCCCGGACAGCGCGATCGAGGCGATTCACCGGATCAGGACCGACCCGGGGCGGCTGACGCGGTCCTGGTTCGATTCCGTGGTTGGCGAATCGTTGAGCGTCGAGCAATATGTCGAGATTGTCGGGACGCTGGTGGCACTAACCAGCATCGACAGCTTCTGTCGCGGCGTCGGGCTTAAACTGAACGAGCTTCCCGGCGCGCGATCCGGCGACGCCAACGGCTACCGGCCCGAGGCGGCCGCAACCGAAGAATCATGGGTGCCGATGATCCCCGCCGACGCCAACCTCGGCGCCGAGGCGGATCTCTGGCCCATCGGCCGGACTGGGAATGTCATTCGTGCCATGAGTCTCGTGCCCGACGAGGTGCGCACCCTTGGCGACCTGGGCGCCGTTCACTATCTGCCCAACATCGAAGTGGGCAACCCCGAGGCGCGTCCCGAGCATCTGGACCGACCCCAGACCGAACTGATCGCAGCCCGCGTGTCCGCGCTGAATCAATGTTTCTACTGAACCACCGCACATGCCACGATGCTCCGTGCGAGCACCGCGCCCTCCGGCGTCGAGATCAACCTCGACGCAATCAACGATGGGATCAGCGAGACCGGCATCGCCTTCGAACACGAGTTGGTTGCCTTTGCCGAAGCAATGGTCGGATCCGATGATGACGCCCTGGCGCGTGCCCGCAGCGCGCTCGTCGATGCGATGGGCGCAGCCGCGATGGTGGACGCTGCTGGCGTTGCCTCGAACTTCGAGCGCATGGTGAGGATTGCCGACGCGACGGGCATTCCGCTCGGCGAGGGTCTCGAAACCGTTTCCAGTGACGTCCGATCCGGTCTCGATCTCGATCGTTTTCAGACTGAATGAGGTAGCAATGAATCCCTTCGACTCACCCCGCCGCGTAGCCACTAACGGCATCGAGCTGACCGTATACGAACACGGACCGGAGGCCGGCAGACCGATCGTTCTATGTCATGGTTTTCCCGAGATTGCCTACTCGTGGCGGCACCAGATAGAACCTCTGGCCGAGGCAGGTTACCGGGTGATCGCACCGGACCAACGCGGCTACAACAGGTCCGACAAGCCCGCCGCAGTCGAAGACTACGACATCACCCAACTGTGTGCGGACCTCGCGGGGTTGCTGGACGAGGCGGGCCATGACCAGGCCGTATTCGTCGGCCACGACTGGGGGGCAATCATCGTCTGGGGCATGGCCATGCTGCACCCCCAGCGCGTCGCCGGGGTCATCAATCTGAGCGTCCCGTTCATGATCCGCGGCGACGAAGAGTGGGTCGGCCTCTGGGAGAAATTGCTTGGCCCGGACTTCTACATCGTCCACTTCAACCGCCAGCCCGGAGTTGCCGATGCCGCGTTCGCACGTAATCCCGGCAATCTGCTGCGTAACCTCTATCGCACCAACCAATGGAACGAGCCGCCCAGGGAGCTTCCGGAAGGTGCCGAAGGCATGGCGATGATGAACCTGGTGGACAGCACCCAACCGCCGGGCGAGTTGCTGATGAGTGAGGCGGAACTCGGCGTATTCACCCGCGCGTTCGAGACCAGCGGCTTCACCGGCCCGATCAACTACTACCGCAACTTCACCAGGAACTGGCACATCCTGGGCGAGGTCGAACAGAAGGTGTCGCAACCCACCCTGATGATTCATGGGGAACACGATATGGTTCCTGCTCTACCAGAGATGGCGACCTACGTACCGAACGTGGAGGTCCACACGCTGGACTGCGGCCATTGGATTCAGCAGGAACGGCCAACGGAAACCAACGCGCTCATGCTCGACTGGTTGAGCCGCCACTATTTACCATAGGAGCCAGATATGACCGACATCAAAAAGCTACATCACAGCGCGTATCGCTGTCGGGATTCGGAGGAGACACGGGCGTTCTACGAAGACTTCCTGGGACTGCCGTTGATCAATGCTTTTGAAATCAACACCACCCACACGGGCCGTGAAACCCGGGTGTTGCACAGCTTCTTCGCCATGGCCGACGGCGCGTGCCTGGCGTTCTTCGAGGCTCCGGATCGGGTTTTCGACTTCAAGGAGCAGCAGGATTTCGACCTGCATATCGCGCTGGAGGTCGACTACCCCACCCTGGAGAGGATGTTCGCTGCCGGGCCGGAACGAGGGATCAACACCCGCGGCATCTCAGACCACGGTTTCATCCACTCGATCTATTTCCGGGACCCCAACGGCTACGTCGTGGAACTGGCTGCGCCCGTCGGCGAGTCCGTCGGCGCACCGGATCAGGCAGCCGCGCGTTCCTCGCTGGATGCCTGGCAGGCCTCGAAACCGGCTGCCTGAGCGGGTTACTGGAGAACCTTGAGCAACGCCCCGACGATTGCGCCCAACACCAGCACCTGAGCCGAGATGAAGGTGATCAGGACTCCGACGGATCGACTGGCAGGGTCCGCCACATAGGCCCGGGCGTAAATTGAGCGCCCGATCAGAAACACGACCCCGATCCCTGTCGCCCAAAGCGGGCTGACAAAGAACGCAAAGGCGTAGATTCCCGGCAGAAAGCTGATCAATTGTTCGAGCGTGTTCTGGTGGACCCGAAAGACCCTGTCAAAGATCTCGTGCCCGGATATTGCCGGTGCTTCGACGTCGAATTTCCCGCGCGCCTGGCCGACCTTAAAGCTGAAGTACGAGTACTGCACAATCGCGAGCATCGCGATTATCGTGACGTAGGCCATTCCCGTGACGTAGTCCAATTCCATTTTTCTGTCTCCCCTGTTTCAGAACGGCAGGTTGCCGGTCGCCCCTCGCGCATCTTATAGCAAAGGCACGGCTCGGATTCAGGCCTGCGTGAGCATGAACCGACCCGTCGCTTCTGCGACAACAGCGCTCGAATCGACCCGCAGCACCTTGCCTTCGATAACCGCCAGACGACCTTTGCGCTTCAGCAGACGGCCCTCGAGCGCAACTGGCGTACCCACGGATAATTGCTGCCGATAGCGAATCTCGGCGCGCGCGGTAACGCACTTCTGGCCCTGAAGCCAGAGCCAGTTCGCCATCACGTCATCGAGCAGGCTGAATACGATGCCACCATGGGTTACGCCGTCGTAACCCATGTGCCGGGGCTCAGGGGTGAACTGCGCACGGCATACGTCATCGTCCATACGAAACCGAACCTGCAAACCATCGGCGTTCGCAGGGCCGCAGACGAAACATCGATTCGCGCGTTCCATGGCGGATTCCGCTTGGTCCATGACAAGCTCCTGTCGCTACGTTGAATTGCCGCTATCATCGGTGTTTTGCCAGTCACGCGCAGCTTCGTGTTCAGCATCGATTCGATCCAGGCCGGCCTCGCCCGGCACGTGCCGGCGACGTACGAGGTCGGGCGCAACACGCGCCAGGCCGCCGTTGCGTTGATCCTGCGACCCCGTCCGGACAGCACCAGCGGCGAAACTGACATTCTCTTCATCCGGCGTGCGGAAAAGGAGGGCGATCCCTGGTCCGGGCACATGGCGTTTCCGGGCGGTCATCTCGACCCCGATGACGAATCGCTCCTCGCAGCGGCGGCACGCGAAACACACGAGGAAATCGGGCTCGATCTGTCGGATACCGCAACGCGGGTTGGCGGGCTCGACCAGCAACGCGCAATGCCACGGGGTCGCACGCTCAACATGTTGATCGCACCGTTCGTGTTCGCGCTGCACCACGAACCGGCATTCCGCCCCAACCATGAAGTGGCCGAGGTGGTCTGGACCCCGTTGGAACCCATGGCACGCGGCACGAACCATACGCACGAAGAACGGATCATCAGCGGCACCCCAACACGCTTCGGCGGCTACCGCATAAACGGCGGACACTTCGTCTGGGGGCTCACCTACCGGGTCATGCAAACCTTGTTCGAAGCGCTCGACGACTCCTGGGTCGCCCCCTGACGCGGCATCAGCTCAGGAATGCTGGTAGCCGTAGTAATCCGCGATGGCCAGACCCGTCGCAACCGACGTGAACGGATCGTGATCGACCACGCGGCCGGCAAAGCGATCCTCGAGAATGTCCTTGACCGCCGGGATCAGTGACGAACCGCCGGTACGCAACACCAGATCCACGGAGCTGTCCGCCACACGGGCTCGCTCCAGGGTATCCGTGATCCCCTGACGCACCTGTTCGAGCAGATCTGCAATCAGGTGTTCGAACTCGCGTCGGGTCAACGAGATCTCGACATCTATCTCCGGAATGTCCAGCACCGCCGACTCCGCCACAGAAAGTTCCGCCTTGAAGTCCTTGATCGCCTGGAACAGCAGGTAACTGTGGTTCTGCTTGATCAGTTCGCGTAACCGCCTGAACTTCACCGCGGACGGTCCGTTCTGCTCGATGCAGTCCATCACTGGCGTGGTGTATCTGTTCTGGTTGAGAAGATAGGTCACCGCCCAGTTCACGAGCAGATCTTCGTAATCTTCGAACGGAAACCGGGTTTCGATTTCTTCTTTGTCGAAGCCGCGGCGGCGCCACATTTCACCTTTGCCCAGTGCCGGGAACAGCAATTCCCGATACAGACGTTGATCGATGTGATCGCCCCCCAACGGCACTCCGTGCGTCGCGACCACCCGAAAAATCGTCCCGCTCCGGCGCAACACGCAGAAATCGAGCGTCCCACCACCGAAATCCACGGTCAGCACCAGATCGCCCACGTCACGGCGGTCATGCACGTAACTCATGGTCGCCGCAATCGGCTCCGGATAGAACTTGTGCCGCTTGACGCCGGCGTAGGTGTACGCTTCGCCGAGCCGGCGCAGGGCCAACTGGTTACGGCGCGCATCCCGACCCTCGAAGTTGACCGGATGACCCGTGTATCCATGTCCTGATTCCACGGCAACCGCCGCGATCGCGTTCTGAATGCGCAGCAGTATCGGCGTAATCAACGCGACGAGTCGGAACGGATGGTCGAACACCATCAGGCGGCGCACGTTCGGATCACCCAGCAAACGCTTGGTACCGCGGAACAGGCGCCCTTTCAGGCCGCAGTCTTTCATCGCCTGGCCGTACACCAGTTTGCTCAGGGTTTCAGCCGGCTCCCGGCTTCCGGCCCCGCCCCCACCCACGGCCAGCGTTGCCGCGCCGATCACCTCGGGCACCAGTTCTACCGTTCTGCCGGTGTTGACCTGAATGTACTCTTCGATTGCGCGCTGGCCGGTCAAGGTCTGCAGTTCGGTATCGATATACATCGCGGAGGGCATGATCGCTTCGTCAGCTTCGAGTTGGACCATCGTGATCTGCTCGCCATCGTAGAACGCCGCCGCAGAGTTGGTCGTCCCGAAGTCGATGCCTATGCCCACGCGGTCCGCTTCGCCCCTCACGAACTCTTCCTATAGCCCGCGATGTGCTCGGGTATGTGCAGGTCCCTGGAATCGTCACCGGCCACCGGCGCGCCCGCTACCACGGTCAGCGGGATCACGCCCGACCAGATGTCCAGGTTCGCATCCGCCTCGTCGTCGA
>PVMS01025781.1_pt1 | contig 11164 bp, 8 predicted proteins | sample 1853461 | NCBI WGS metagenome assembly PVMS01 (sample SAMN08582032, study PRJNA380276) | Marine sediment metagenome, whole genome shotgun sequencing project. | isolation source: ocean sediment barecode stripped | collected 2017
AACCTGTGAGGGGAAATTCGGATCCGCGATGCTGATCGATGCACCGTTTTCCCCGATCAGGTTAACGGCAATCGGTCCGATATGTGTCGGATCCGGATCGAATATGGCGAATACTGTGCGATTTTGCGAAACTGACGTGATCGTTGGCGAGATAAACAGGATTGTTGCAGGATCGCCCGGCGGCGTGAGGATTAACTCGTATGCACCTTCCTCGTACTCGGTAATCGCCAGCCTGTCGCCATTGATGAGCGAGCCAATGGAGCCGCCAAGAATTGGCACGGTTCCCGGTGCAGCAAAATAGATATCGACCTCCCCGAGCAGCGGGGACAGGTGGGTAAAGATTGCCTCCCATACGGTTTCCCCATCAGACCACTCACGTTCCGGATCTTCCCAACGAATAATCGCAGGATTGTCCAGCGTGCCGGTCAGAATGACCGTGTACTCAGTGTCGGCAATTACATCAATAAATTCGGTTGCAACTCTATCGGGCTCAATGAGGCCGGGTCGTATAAAGTCAAAATTGAAGTCGTAGGAAAGATCATCCCAATCATCCAGGCTTGTTGCCTGTTTGAAAGAAATCACTCCAAGGGTGCGCTCTTCGATAATGAAAAACATCTCCGGCGCATCAACGATTGAGTTTATGCCGCGGACGGCACCCTTTCCGGAGGCTGTCTCGCGCGTGCTCTCGGCACAGCCGCTGCTGATCGCAATGATCAGGATCATCGCTGCGATGGCTATCAGGCGGCTAAATGAATTCGTCATGCTTGTGTTGTTCACTTTGTCGGGTCCTGCTATTACGACCAGCTTATTGCGCAGATGTTTCGTCGCTAAAACAGGTCGTATCTAGCTGAAATTATTGAATGGGTTGTGTGCCGCGGGTTTTCGGCTCAACCTGCAGCCTGGTAACCATAGACAGATTTGACCTCGAGAAACTCGTCCATCCCGTGAGCGCCCCATTCGCGGCCATTGCCGGATTGCTTGTAACCACCGAAAGGAGCCAATGCGTCCAGGGATGCATCGTTGATGTGCACCATGCCGGCGCGCAATTTTGCAGCGATGGCACGAGCGCGGGATAAATCACCCGAGGAGACGTAGCCGGACAAACCATAAGGCGTGTCGTTCGCGATTCGAACTGCATCGTCTTCATCCTCGTAAGGAATGATCGTCAGGACCGGGCCAAAGATCTCTTCCCGGGCAATAACCATTTCGTTGTTTGCGTCGGAAAAGACGGTTGGTTTTACGAAGTAACCCTTATCCAGGCCTTCCGGCCGCCCGGTTCCACCGGTGACCAGGGTTGCGCCTTCGTCAATTCCTTTCTGGATCAGGACCTGAATTTTGTTCCATTGTACTTCCGAGACGACCGGGCCCATGCGTGTGTTTTCATCCTGCGGATCACCGGGTGTCGTTGCCTGTGCTCTTTTGCCGGCGATTGCTGCGGCTTCTGCCAGTCGTGCTTTGGGCACCAGCATGCGTGTTGGCGCATTGCAGGACTGGCCGGTGTTATCAAAACAGTTGCTGGCACCGCGTGCCACGGCCTTGTCAAAATCAGCATCATCGAGAATGATATTTGCAGATTTTCCACCGAGTTCCTGTGCTACCCGTTTGACAGTCGGTGCCGCATTCTGTGCGACAGCAACGCCGGCGCGAGTTGAGCCGGTAAATGAAATCATGGCGATATCCGGATGACCGCTTAACGCAGTGCCGACCCCGGGCCCATCACCGTTAACCAGGTTGAATACGCCAGCCGGTACACCAGCGTCATGCAGAATTTCGGCAAAGATCATGGCATCAAAAGGTGCGATTTCGCTGGGTTTCAGCACCATGGTGCAACCAGCGGCCAGAGCCGGCGCTACTTTGACGACAATTTGATTGATTGGCCAGTTCCACGGCGTAATCAGTCCGCAAACGCCAATAGGCTCTTTGACGATTTGTGTGGTGCCGTGTTGCTCTTCAAATTCATAGGTCTTCAGGACATCAATCGCCGCCTGGATGTGTTGCGGGCCGCTGGCGGCCTGTGCATATTTCGCGAGTTTCCAGGGAGCGCCCATTTCCTCCATGATCGCGGTCGCGATTTCGTCGTGCCGGGTCGCGTAGATTTCGAGAATTTTTTCCAGCAGGGCGATACGTTCTTCGCGAGTCGTCTGCGCAAAACCAGGCGCCGCCCGGTTCGCGGCTGCAACAGCCTTGTCGACATCCGCTGCGGAGCCTAAGCTTATGTGTCCACAAACCTCTTCCGTAGCGGGGTTTATGACCTCGAAGGTATTCTCAGTGACGGGATCAACCCACTCACCATCGATATAGAATTTGAGCATGTCACGCATGTGCTGTTCCTCTGAAATCCGGCGTCATTCGTGCGCCGGCAATCCGGCGCCACTCGTGTGCCGGCATTAGCGACCGCGGATCATAGCGCAAACGGACTCTATTGGGGGTCCAATTGTCAACAAAAAAGGGCCAAATGGTGCGCTGTGCCGGCGTTTAGGTGGTGTAATTGCCCCCAGGCTAATCGCGGGCTGCCAGGCCCGCAATCCAGGCACCAAATATGAGCAAAGATATCGTCTCGATCCTTACCGATATCGTCGGCACGGCTGACGTCCTCACCGGCATCAATGCGAGTGAGCGGGTTTCGCCCTGGGAGACTCATCAACCCTGTCGCGCGAAGGCAATTGTCAGGCCCTCCACCACGGAGCAGGTTTCGGCAATTATGCAGGCCTGTTATCAAAATGAGCAAAGTGTGGTCCCTTACGGTGGCCTGACGAATCTCGTGCAGGGCTGCGCAACAACGCCGGACGATATTGCGTTGTCCTTTGAAAAGATGAACGCGATTGAAGAGATCGACACGGTGGCACACACGATGACAGTACAGGCCGGTGTGACGATGCAAAAGGCGCAGGAAAAAGCCGACGCCGAAAATTTGTTTTTCCCAGTGGACATCGGAGCGCGGGACACTTGTATGCTCGGCGGGAACGTATCGTCGAATGCCGGCGGAACCAAAGTCATTCGCTACGGCATGATGCGTGACTCTGTTCTTGGCCTCGAGGCGGTGTTGGCCGATGGAACAATTGTGTCGTCAATGAATCGCTACATAAAAAACAATTCGGGGTTCGATCTGAAGCACCTGTTCATTGGCACCGAGGGTGTGCTTGGTTTGATTACCAGAATTGTTATCAGACTAAGCGTCAAACCGCGAACTCACAACGTTGCACTGGTTGCTTGCGACGATTACGAGAAAGTCGTCGCCGTACTGAACCAGGCCAAAACATCGCTGGGCAGTACACTGTGCGGTTTCGAAGTTATGTGGGACAGTTTCTACAGCAAAGTGATTCAGCCCGTCGGCAAGCTGCGCTCTCCTTTGCAGGACAAATACCCGTATTACGCCATCATTGAAGCGATGGGCGCGCAGCCTGGAGCCGACGATGAAAATTTCGAGGCGTCGCTGGCCGAAATGTTCGACAGTGAATTGATTGTTGATGGCGTGGTCGCGAAATCTGCCAAAGAGCGTGATGCTATCTGGGCAATTCGTGGCGAAGTCGAATGGCTGGTAAGGGATTGTTGCAACTTCGATGTGAGTTTGCGGATTGCCGATGTTGGCCATTACATCGATAAGATCACGACGCGTATCCTGGCTGACATGCCGGATGCGCTGGTAGCCGCATTCGGCCATTTGGGCGATAACAACATCCATGTGTCGGTCTTGTGCGATGGCAATAAAACGACGCATGCGCAGACGATTGAGAAACACATCTACGAGTCACTCATACCTTTCGGTGGCGCAATTTCTGCGGAACACGGAATCGGACTGGAAAAAAAGTCCTACCTGCCGATTAGCCGGTCTCCTGCCGAGATTGCGCTGATGCAGATCCTGAAGCGCACACTGGATCCGAAGAACCTGCTGAACCCTGGCAAGGTCATTAATATTGACCAGGTGCAATAATTGGCACCGGTTGTCCCAGTGAAACGCCTCTCCCACGACATGTAACCAAGCTGGTGTTAATGCCCTATATCAGCTCTTTGCGGTTACTGGGTACCATTCGCCACAGAATCATTCAGCATTCGTGATATCAGCCATGCAATACCGCATGAATAGTGGTTATCATGGTCGGTCAGGCAACAAGAACGAGCATTTTCAACAAGATATAGAACATTTGCATGTATCAGAAACACTTCAATTTCAAGCGTAAGCCGTTCGAGCAGTTGCCGGACCCGGCCTTTTTATACCTGACGGACCAGCACGATGAAGCGCTGACCCGGATGCAGTTCGCGCTCGCCATTAACGACAGCTTCATGATTATCACGGGCGAGGTTGGTTCCGGAAAAACGACCCTGGTCCGAAAAATGCTCTCGGAAATGCCTGCTAATCACACATTGGCGTTCATCACGCATACCCGGGTAACGGATGTTGAGCTACTCCAGTCAATCCTGGTTGAGTTCGGTGTGCGGCCGTTCGATATGGGCAAGATAGAGTTGCTCACAGAGTTGCGCCGGTTTGTCGAGTTGCAACATCGTGAAGGCAACAGAGTCGTCATCATTGTTGATGAAGCGCAGAACCTGAATATCGACACACTGGAGGAGCTGCGCCTCCTGACTTGCCTCGATAGTGTTGAAGAAAAAGCCCTCAACATTATTCTGATTGGCCAGCCGCAGTTGTCTAAGTTGATTGATTCTGCGGAGCTTGAACAACTCAGGCAGCGCTGCAGACTACGTTTTCATTTACACCGCCTGTCGGAGAAACAAACCAGCGCCTATATCCAGCATCGAATGAAAATTGCGATGGGAAAGGAGACCAGCATTTTTGACGCCCTCGCGGAGCGGCTGGTGTATGAAAGCGCGCGTGGTGTACCGCGACTCATTAATACGCTTTGTGATACAGCGTTGATGATGGCCTGCCTGGCGGACAAGCAGGAAGTCACCAAAGCAGAAATTGACGAGGCGCTGACCGAGCTTGGCTGGTCAGTTGCAGATACCGGTTCATTCCCGGTTTACTCTGATGGGGAATCAGGGCTTCGCCAGATAGCAACGCTAACACTTGCCAAGGACAATGAGGTCCTTGGGGATTACGAGTTGGACGAATCGAGTTACATCATTGGCCGGGCAGATGACTGCGCTATTCATATCGACAGCAAGTATCTCAGTCGACATCACGCGTTAATCAGCCGCGTGGGCTCTGACTGGACGGTCTCCGATCTGCGCAGTACCAATGGCGTGCGCGTAAATGGCAAGCGGATTCAGGTGCAGGGACTGGACAATGGTGACGTTATTGCAATCGGACTGCATCACCTCATGTTCCGTTTGACAGAGATACTGTCAATGCCGGTCGATATGGCAACCGGCAGTTTCTCGTCAGCTGAACTGGCCGAGACATTCGTCATCATTGACGAAAAAGTGGTTAGTGGTCCCAAGGATTGACAGGGCGCACACAGCACGAGTCGGAAATAATTACGCCAGTTCGTTCAATTTTGCCTGATTAATACAAGTTTGCGCCTTTCGCCGACCCAGTTCGATCATTTCAGACGCGCGGTCGAATGCTAAAGTACCCCAGGCATTGCGCGGAATTTCTGTAGTCACACCGGGTGGGTAAGCAGCGAGTTTTCAGGCCGCGTATGTGCTGCAAACCAATGCACCAATCGAGCAGCCTGATATCGAAGCTATTGCGAATCCGCTTGCCTCCATTTCGCGAATCACAGCAATGTGCGCGTAACCCCGGGCACCGCCGCTGCCGAGAACGAGCGAAATAGTCCTGCCTGCGTCTACTGTCATGGTCTGCTACCGGACTGTGGCAGGGAATGCGCTCAGGCTGAGCATGTAGCGAGCAACAGGCAGGACCAAGATCTATTCAGACGCTGGTCAGGCGTGCCGTCTGCACGTCGCCGACGACGCCTGTTGGAGCGAGCTCCCCAACTTCGATAACGACGTCTGCTGGCAAGCCGGCGCGTTCCGCGGCCTCGCGAATGGCGTCAGCGTCTGACGCTTCGTAAAGGCAATAGGTTTTTTTCTTGTCAGCGCTGAGGAAAGATACCAGCCACTGCACGCCAATTTCTTCATTAATCTTTTTGACATTGGCGGCATCGTCCGGGCTAACTTCAAGTTCATCAGCAAAAGTACGTTCGATCAGAAATACCGGCATAAAGAGGCCCTCTTAGTTATACGAATTATCGGTTGCAAATAGTATAGCAATCTTTTTAATTAGCGCTTTTTTCGTTACTGATGCGCGCAAGCAGACCATGCATACCGAGTTGCTGCGCCATTTTCATTGCCGCATCGATCATTTCATTGGCGTGTATCTCATCTTCACTTTTGCCGCGTCGCAGCAACATGCGGGCATATTGAAATTGCGTGTGTGCGACCGACGGATTTGCGTTCATTTTCTCATTGAGGTCCAGCGCATATTCAAAATGCTTTTCGGCATCAACCCAGTGTTCAAGGATAGTCGCCAGCTGTCCAAGAAAGCGCGAGGTCGCACCCAGGCAAACATTGGCGCTGCCGACAACAACCGTCAGTTTGGCATAAGGGCGTAGCAGGCCGTACAGCACATGCGCACGTTTCGTGTCCTGCAGTTCATCGCAGACTTCGGCGAGATAGGTCAGGCAGGTCTGCCATAGTGAGTCACGTGGCATTGCGGCAAAATCGTCGTCGGCGAGTTGTTCAAACTCGGATCGCGAGTCATCAAGCTGCCCGATTTCAGCATAGATCAGTGCCAGGCCCGGTCGCCATGCAGCCGTGGCGCCGTGTTCACTGACAAAATGCTTCACCAGCGGAGCGATTTCCTGGAGCCGACCCTGTTCGCGCCGAATGGTGAACATCTGCACGCCCATTACCCCTTCGGCATTTTCAACACCCAGTTTCTGGCCGACATCCAGTGCTTCCTGAGCGAGCTTCTCCGCGACTTCAAAGTGTCCGGCCAGAATCGCCCGTGCCGCTCTCATGCTGCGATAGTTGTAACTGTAGAACGGCTCAGAGATTTCTTCGGCGATGCCTTGATGCGTATTCAGGTCGCGGTCCCAGCTATCTGTGTCGCCAAGCGCTACAACATCAAAGATGCGAAAAGTCAGCAGTTCCAAAAGCAGGTGTTTGTCATCAATCTGCTGCGCTATCTCCAGGGTTTCATCAATCAGTTTGATGCGCTCGTGTATTTGCGTTGGGTCACGATCCAGGCTAAGCCGTGTCCGCAGGGACTCGATCAGCGCGCGCGGGTCATCGAGCCGCCGCGCCATGGCTATCGCATTGTCCAGTAGCGCCATCAATTTGTCGGTTGGTTCGGAGCCCTGTTTTGCCCGTGCGAGGTGAGCGATCAGATCTACACGGAGCGCACTGTCACTATCATCCAGGAGTTCAAGCGCCTGATTGAGAAGTTTCACTGCTATGGGTTCGAGCAGGTTGCAGCGCCAGCGCGGCTCATCATAACCAAGAGCGGCCCGCGCCAGCGCCTCGGGGGCTTCGAGCCTGGCAGCCAGTTCTGCGGTCTGGAGAAAAGTGTCCATCGATTCGGCAAACATGCCGACGTGGTGTTGTGCATCACCGAGCAATAAATTCAGCTCGAGCACGATCTCGGTATGCTCATCAGCGTCGCCAGCACGATCGATAGAAACCAGACCTCTTTCTGCAAGCGTAATGGCCTCGCGATGGGCGTGCACGGAAAATGCGTGGAGGCCCGCTTGCAGAAAGTACGCGGCAGCTTTGTCATCTAGTCGCGCCTGTTGGTAATGGCGTGCGAGTCGCACGGCAATTTCATCCGCTTTGTCGGCGTAAAGGCCCTCGAGGGTCGACGCGATATCCTCATGCAGTAATTCACGCTCGCTTTCTCCCAGGTTGTCGTAAAAGTACTTCTGGAACATCTGGTGCCGGAATCGAAAATGCGAAACACGGGTTTTACCCAGTCGCTCGCTCCCTTCCTCACTAACGAGACGGTGTTGACGGTCGAGCTCCTGGGACAGGGTTTTCAGCAACTCCCGTTCGGGGATTTCCTGCAGACGGCCAATGACTTGTGCGGTGAACGTTTCACCCTCAACGCTGGCGATGGTCAGTATGTCCCTGAGTTCATCCCGCAATCGATGGATCCGTTCCTCGATCACACCTTCCGCCCTTGCAGGCAACGTGTTCCAGTCCAGATGCGGACCCTGAACCCAGTGATTATCGTTGTCCTTCAGCAAATCGCCGCGTTCCTGCATGTCGCGCAATAACTCAGTCGTGAATAATGGATGGCCGCGGGTTCGCAGCAACAATGCATCCCTGAAGTCGTCACCAAGTTTGTTGGCTTCAATGTCGAGTAAGGCGTCAATGAACCGTCGTGCTTGCGCATCCGGCTCTTCGCCGAGAGCTATCAACAGGTCGCCGTAGTAACGCTTCAGTTCAAATACGACCTGCGCCAGCGGGTGGCGCTTTTCGCCGTGGGTAAGTTCCACTTCCTCCGGGCGGTAGGTACCGATAATGAGTATACGGCTGCCCTCGATACGGCGTGCGAGGTGAAACAGCAGACTGGCGGAGGATTCGTCAATCCACTGCAGATCGTCAAGAATCAGAACCAGCGGCCGCTTCCTTGCAAGCGCAACGAGAACAGTGGTTACCTGTTCAAATATGTGGCTCTGAGCAGTGCCCGGCGATGCGTCTGCCATGGATTGTGACGCGCCACCGGACAAAAACGACGGGCTGCGGCGATTACCCGCGCCCCGGTCTCCGGCCAGCAGGGCGCCGGCTCGCGTTGCGAGGCCCGCACCCGGAACAAATATGTCGATGAGGTCAGGCCCAACATCGACGATGATGCGTTTCGAAACGCGTAAAAAACTGCGCAGGCGGCTCGCGTTTTCCTCGGTGGTCATACCTTGCGCGACTTTGTCGTCGATGTCGCCAGCAAGCATGCCAAGTAATTCACGGAACGGCAGGTATGGGTCGCCGATTCCGGTTTGCGCGTTGCAATCGCCAATTACGACCAGTAATTCTTTGTCGCACTGCTGCGCGCGGCGCGCGAACTCAGACGTCAAACTGGTTTTTCCCAGTCCAGCTTCACCGGTCACGAAGCAGACCTGTCCCTTGCCTTTAGTCGCCTGCCCCAGCAACTTGTCAAGTCGCTCGAGCTCTTCATCGCGGGATACGAAGACTTGTTGCAAAGTTTTCACTTCCTTAGGGGCGGCTCGAAACTGTGCCAGCGTTACCTGGGCCGGTCAACAAGTTCACAAACGCGTTGCAGAAATATGGCCTGATTGGGTTGCCTCGTTTTCCGCACCAAGTGACCGGACAATGCCGTCTGCGTCGCTGCTTCCGAAGCAAACGACATTGGGCATAAAGACATGCCCTCAGCAGGTGTCAGGCCCAATCGAAAGCGGGTTTCCAGCTCTGTAGATGTGTTATCGTCAGCAAAAGACCGACGCATTCTCCACAGCAATCATAGCGATAAGAATATGAGTGAGAAGCAATTAATCGGCAGGTACGAAATCGTTTCAGAACATGGTCGTGGCGGTATGGGGGTCGTCTTCAAGGCCTGGGAAGAAAGCCTGCAGCGGTTTGTCGCGATCAAGATGTTAGGCGATCAGCTTACCGACGATGAATCACTCGTCGCGCGCTTCCTGCGCGAGGCACGCGCGGTTGCGGATCTCAATCACCCGAACGTTGTCCAGGTGTTTACGGTTGATACGCATGAGGGGCGACCGTATTTCGCGATGGAGTACGTGGAAGGCGAATCGTTAACGGAACTGATTCGTACTTCGAGGCGCATCGACCCGCAGCGCGCCGTACGATTGTTGAAGGATGTTGCGAGCGGATTGGGCGCCGTGCATGATAAGGTCTGGCTCAACCTCGGCGCAGACAGTGTTGCTCTCGGCGATCGCCTGAATGTCATATCCAAAGGCGAGGAGCTCATCGACCCTGAAACGGGCATCAGTCTGGGCAGCAGTGACACCGTTCTGGGTGAAGTGGAAGTGGCTCAGGTAGAAGAAAAATATTCAATCGCCAAAAATGTATCGATGTCATCAATGCCCGCAAGAGGAGACAAGGTGAAAGCGCTTGAGGCTGCATCGGGCATGGAATTTGCGAGTGGTTGGAAAAACGAGCCGCAACAGTTCTCTGGTTTGGCGCGGCATTACTAACATCTCTGGGGGGAGTGCATGAACGCTGAAAACAAGGAAAAATTTCTCAAGGCAGCACTGGTTGCCTTTGGTGTCATCTTTTGTCTGATCTACCCGCTTGGCTATGTGTGGCCATCCGGTTGGGTTTGGCATGGCGGCGAAGGCATTTATTATTTGCAGATGATCGCAGGTGTATACGCAGTCCTCGGACTATTCCTTATATTGGCATCCAGAAACCCGGGCGCGAACCGCAGCCTCATATCGTTCACCGTGTGGTCGAGTGTGGTTCACGCCGGCATCATGGCGGTGCAGGCGATGGGCGACGCGAATGAGAAAGGCCACCTTGTCGGCGATGTGCCTGCGTTGTTGCTGGTTGCGGCAGTGCTTTGGTTCCTGTCGCCGTCGAAAGATGGGGCAGGCTGAAGCAGGAAGCTTGCATCAATACCTGTCTCGCTGGCTAACGGCGGTTGCCGGGTCGTAGTGTAGGGATATACCATTGACATATACCTGCTATTGCGGATAATATGGCATATACCATTCGTATATCCCGAGGCAGGTATGGCACAATCAACTGTATTCAAGACCAACAAAAGTCAGGCCATCAGATTGCCGAAACCTGTGGCGCTTCCGGACAGCGTCAAAAAGGTAGATATTGTCAAATTGGGAAGGGCAAGGCTCATCACCCCGGCTGGTGAGAGCTGGGACGTGTGGTTTGATGGCAAAGGAGTTTCGGACGACTTCATTCCTGAGCGTGAACAACCCGACCATCAGGAGCGGGAATCACTGTAATGATCAAATACATGTTGGATACCAACATATTGATCTACACGATTAAGAATCGTCCGAAGAGAGTCAGAGAGGCATTCAAGAAGCATTCAGATTTCCTGGCGATGTCAACAATAACGCTTGGTGAGCTGATATACGGGGCTGAAAAATCGGCTCAGTCAGTTCGCAATCTCGCAGATGTCGATGCATTGGCTGCTCGATTGGAGATCGTCCCTTTCGACAGTGCAGCGGCAGTACATTTCGGCCAGGTCAGAGCTGAATTGGCCAAATCGGGTAAGATCATTGGCCCATACGACTTGATGATCGCAGGGCACGCCCGTTCACGT
>PVMS01119183.1_pt1 | contig 11164 bp, 13 predicted proteins | sample 1853461 | NCBI WGS metagenome assembly PVMS01 (sample SAMN08582032, study PRJNA380276) | Marine sediment metagenome, whole genome shotgun sequencing project. | isolation source: ocean sediment barecode stripped | collected 2017
CTGTCTGCTTTGACGTTCGTTTGACGTCGAAGGTATCCCTGACGGCAGCACCTCATCAAGCAATGCCATCATGTCCTCCTGCATACCGGATATTATATGGGAATAGGTATCCATAGTAAAGGCTACCGAGCTATGTCCCAAGGCTTCAGAGATAACTTTAGGCTTGGCTCCGCGCAGTAACATAAGGCTGGCAAAGGTATGCCTCAGATCGTGAAACCGCACCCTTTCCAATCCTGCAAACTTTGATATCCTGCTAAAGTTGTGGGTTAATGTGCTTGGGTCTATCGGTCTGCCGTCTATATCGGAGAATACTAGATCGTCCAGGCCGAGGACTTTACTCAGCTCCAGGAATAGCACCTCCCGCTCGGTCTTATATTCTCTGAGGAATAGTGCCAGCTTCGGCGTCATGGCTACCCTGCGACTGGAACCACTGGTCTTTGGTTCCTTAAATGTACAGATGCCCCGTCGTTTATACAGGGTACGGCTAACCGATATGGATCAAAGCTATGAAAATATTCATGCCAATAGGTCGGTGGAGTAGATTTCTCTGAAGTAAAGGGTCTGAGTATTTTTCAGCCCACCTCTTATACTCTTTCAGTCTATCTTCCAACCAATTTGGATCGATAAAGCTTTCAATGTATGGGCGTAGGCGAAGTAAATCTAACTCGTCAATTGGGGAATTATCACGGCAAAACTTTAGGGCTATATCTTCTATTGTTTTATTCATAGTGATCTAATGAAATATCTTAGATCTTTAATATGAGTAATTCAATACCAATAATAATTATGATAACAAATGGAATATAATTTTAAGGAAAGAAACTTGGCTCCCCGAGCTGGACTCGAACCAACAACCTAGAGGGTTTCACATTAAACATCGTTATGTTAAATGAAGAAAGGGGCAGAGCCTGAACCCTGCCCTTATTCTCATTAGGTCCTCGATAATGCTCATTTGATGCTCTTGACAAATTAAAAGGTAATTAGTATTATGTTATTTTAGTATATTCTAATATACTATATTACTGTACATTATAAGGAGGTATAGTGGAAGATCAAATCAATATATATCACTCTGAAATGTGCAAGGTATTCTCTCACCCCAAAAGACTAGAACTAATAAATGTGCTGAGGGAGAAGGAAATGAGAGTGGGCGATTTGTCTGAGAAACTCGGTTTAGCCTCGGCCAATCTATCCCAGCACTTAGCCATGATGAGAGATCGACGTATCCTTGTTTCAAGAAAAGAAGGAAATGTTGTCTACTATCGCATAGCTAATCCTCGTATTCTTGAGGCTTTTGATTTATTGCGGTCAATTATGTTTGAACAAATCAGGCAAGATGCAGCTCTGATTCAAAACAGGTAAAGCTAAAAAGGAGGAAACTGATGACCATTCTAAATAATGTTAATTTAAGTGCGTTAAGGCAGGTCGTAAAAGAAGCGGAGACCGATAAATCAAAGGTCAAACGAACCCAGAAGATTGATGGAGATTGGCTTCTAGAAGAAGGTAATCCTCAGTTTCGTGCAGAGGTAAGTTTTGAGGGCGGCAAGATGGTCTTGGAGTCCGACCAACCTAAAAATCTGGGTGGTGGTGGTACCAGGCCTGGCCCCATGCACTACTGCTTCTTTGGTCTCCTGTCATGCTACACAGCTACCTTTGCCGCCATGGCCAGCCAGATGGAAATTAAGCTGAGTAAGCTTAGCGCTAAACTGGAGGGGAATCTAAACTTCTCCCGAGTCTTTGGGTTGTCCCAGGAGCCCGTGATGGAAGAAATTCGCATTACTCTGGAAGTTGAAAGTGACGCTTCGAAGGAAAAGTTAGAGGAAGTAGAAAAACTTGCGTACGAAAGATGTCCGGCTGTATTTGCCCTTACCCAGTCTGTTAGGTTAAAGACAAATCTTGTGGAAATTCATTAAATCACAGGGGGATAAAAAATTGGGCCAGAAGGAACTAAAGCGAATCACTGCCGAATTAGCAGCAGGGTATCCTGATAGTGATAAGGTAAAAATAGCTCAAGAGTTTCAATATGTGGTAACAATAGTGTTACCACTCCTAGCACAGAGAGTATTACGCGGCAGAAAAAAGGGGTTGAATAATATCAGCGAGATGTGGGAATTCATTAAGGAAGACAGTGAAAGATTGTTTGAAGGAGCTTTATCTCAAATAGAACGAGTTAAAGTCATCTTTGTAGTGAGTAAGTTCATGAATAACAGGCATATTGGCGAGATGATAACAGAACAAGCACTAGAAATAGTTGGGTAGGAGAAGGAGAATCAAAGATGGAAGAAATATTCTACGATGAAGCAGCTAAAACAGGGAAACTGGTACTCCTTGATTTTGGAGCTAAGTGGTGCTCTACCTGCCAAGAAGTGGACAACATTCTGGAACAGGCTATGCCCAACTTGGATCACCAACTTCTTTGTGTCAAGGTTGATGTAAATGAGCGCTCTGACTTAGCTGAACACTTCGGGGTACTATCGGTGCCTACGGTAATCTTGGTGAATCCTAAAGGGGAAGCTCTATGGCGTAGAAGTGGTAGTTTTAAACTACAGGAGTTAGAAGCGGCTTTACCCAAGACCAAGAAGATTAACAAGGAAGCTCTATCCTAGATTATTGTAAGACAGTAGAAGAAATATCCAATTGGAGGATAAGATGAATAAAAATGTTAAGACGGCCGTAATAATAGGGAGTATAGTTATTATATTTTTTATAGCCGTGCCCCTTATCTTCGGATCTATTTTCGGATGGCAGAATGGCGGCTACGGGATGATGGGAGGAATGATGGGTGGATTCGGCGGTGGTATGTGGTTAATGCCTATTGTCTGGATACTTATCATAGGTCTCATTCTATGGGTAGTGGTAGCTCAAGCTGGTGGTTCCAATGGATCAGAAGACCGTAACTCCTGGGAATCGGATTTATCTCTGCAGAGGTTGAAAACCAGATATGCTAAGGGTGATATAACCAAAGAGGAATATGATGAAAAGAAGAGAGGTTTAACAGGCGAACATGGGAACTGGATTCTAGATATTCTAAAAGCCAGATACGCTAAAGGAGATATAGGTAAAGAAGAGTATGAAGAAAAGAAGAAAGACCTATTATGAAAAATATTATATACTGATATTTACTCAGTGTGTTTTTGGCGAAACGAAAGTATTTTTTAATGGAGTAAGCCCATAAATAGAGTGTATTATATTATCGGTAACTCTCTATTTTTACAATAATGGAGAGGAATAGATAAAGGAGGAATCAATGTCACCAGAAGTTAGGGATGTAGTTTCATTACTTCACCTGATATCGATGCTTTTTATGGCAGCACCACTTTATATGCTCATCATGGTTAACGAACGTGCTCGCTTTACCCCACCCTCTGGCTACAACATCGATCGATACCTCGAAAATATCATCAAGGGTCAACCTATACGCTGTTGTGGCTACCTTGCCGGTATCTTGGTAACAGGCACACTACTTACTGTATACAGACCTGGGTTCGCACCCGATCCCATCTGGACAAACTGGGCATTAATTGCCAAAATGGTTGCCTTTACTGCAATTGTCGGGTTACTTAGCTATGTTCATTTCTATATCCAGCCTCGCGTTGAGGGTATCCTTGCCGAAGGTAAACCAGGAGAAGAGATTCCAAAAGACAGGAAGCCTGCCCTGGCTGCACTGCGCTCCAGACGAAAACGTCTTTCGGCTACATGCCTCTTGCTGGTACTTACGGCAGTTATTACAGGAGCAACAATCTTCTCAGACTGGTCACCCTGGCTGGTAGCAATCTTTATAGCTATGGCCGCCCTCTTTGCCTGGAGAGTCTACCGAACTCCTGTTCGTTTCGGCTGGTTTTAACCGTTACTTATTTATATTGTCTTGAAGGCAATATAAATAAGTAATTCTCGCCCTATTGTAGTGGGTAATATAGTTAGGGGCATAGCCTGAACCCTGCCCCTCTGGATTTGAACCAACGGCCAAAGGCTTATGATGGCCTGGTTCGGGTAAGTAATTTACACAATTATTTCCATTATTTGGAACGTCTCTTCTTAATGATATTAAGAAGGATGATGACAGCACCGCTGATTATGAGTAAACTAGCAACTCCCCAGACAACGACTGCGTATTCTCTGGCCTCGTCCTCCAGAGCACCTATAAACAACCCTGACTGGCCAGCAACTGCAAGCCCACTGAGGCAGAGAACTATGGCAAATGGCATCAATGCCCAGCCAATTCTCGATGAAGGTAATCGCATAGATTTATTGTAACATAGCGAAGGAGAGTTCGGCTCTTAATTAGGCGACGGATTGACGAAATGCTTTTTTCAAGACTGTATACTTGGGAAGAATTAAGCGATGTGCTGGAAAACGTTACTGGGCAGCCTTATTGGATAGGTTATGGGAAATAGATTCGTTGCTAACTTTTGCCTATTGATTTCGTTACAACTAGCGGAGTAGGATCAATTCGGGTTTTAAAAATGAAAAGACTGGCCTCGTTTGCCAACAACAACCGCTCCATAAAACTTTGGCATTATTTCTTCTAATCCTTCTTTCATAAAATCCGGCCTCCGCTTACCAAATGGTATAGTTCATAATATACATATATTACATACTTTACTTACTTTACATACATTTATCAACATTCATGAACCATGTGCGGGGTATGCATATCAAAAACGAACTTAATTAGTGTTATAGGATTTCTGTTGGACTTGTGTGGTGGCAAGAAAGGGAGGAAATTAATTTCCTCCCTATGGTATATCAGCAAAAGCTGCTATAGGGGCATAAGCAACCCCTATCATGCTTGGGCCGGTATGAGCACTGAGCACGAGAGACATTGGTCCAAGTGGTAGCCACGTACAATCAAATTGCTCATCTACCAGATCATGCAATCTTGACGCACCTTCAGGATTTTGCGCATGGAGCACCTGAACACGCAAAGAACTGCCGGGTGAATGCTTGCGAGCTATTATATCAACCAACCTTTTTGTTGCCTGCTTGAATGTTCGTGCCCTGCCGAGCTGTACATAAGTGCCGCCCTTTTTCTCAACGCCAATTAGTGGTTTGATATTCAGCAATGAAGCTACAATGCCTGTAAGGTGGCTTATTCGTCCGCCGTGAATCAAGTATTTGAGTTCTTCGAGAGTGTATATGCTTTCACTGGCATCACCAATGCTTTTCATCAATGATAGAATTAGTTCTTTTGACCAACCGGCTTTTAACGCCCTGGCTGCTGCTTCAACCTGCCAGCCAGCCGCGGCAGATAATGTTTTGGTGTCGACATGGGTAACGTTAGCCTCCGGTACCAGCTTTGCCGCTGTCTGGGCTACACTGAATGTGCCGCTCAAACCTGAGGACATATGTATGGATAGAATATCGGGGTCGGTAGCCGCAATGCGCTTGTAAACTTCGGAAAAGCTGCCGACCGATGGTTGTGAGGTGCTGGGAAAGCTTTGAGTATTTTCCAGCAAGCGATAGAATTCATCCGGCACGATATCCACACCTTCGCGGTAAGATTTTCCTTCAAAGGTTACCACAAGGGGAACAATGCTGATATCCAACTCAGCCAATTGTTTAGGAGAAAGGCTGAGGTCAGTTCCGCTATCAGTTATGATTTTCATTCTTTACTCGTACCTACATCTCTATTATTATAACATAATTTAGATTTGTGTCCACCACATATTACAAAAACAAATAGGATAACAGTCATCTTTGATTAGCCCGTTGTATAACGGACAACAAAATAAATTATTTTGTAATGAATGGAATATTCACTTCTATCGCTGTATTAGCATAGAATTTTACCATTTTAAATACGCTTTCTTCATATGCAGAGAATGATGTAACCGGAAGATTGTTTTCGGGGGTGCCCTGTGCCATCTACTGTAAGCAAGAACTGTCATTCAAATCCTACATCGTAATCGTAGGGCCGCACCTCCGCCAGTTCAGCTTGCATCCTCTGCAACACGCTGGCGAAAGTTTATCGATGTCAAGACTTCGAGTTCGTTAATATACGCCCCCAAGGGTTAAAGTAACATGCTCTGCCGGTAACTCATTGGTACTCCAAAAAGAAGTCCTTTTGGATATGCCCGATTACACCCCCTACTTACATCATTGCGCAACTACTCTTCTTTTGGAGCACCCGCCTGATCAGCAGCTTAGTGCCTGGCCGAATGTAACAATCTAGCGATTTGTTCAGTCTTTAGACGCTGGAGGTTGATACCGTACTGATGCCGTGCCCCAGGCTATCAAGGAAGGTATCATTGGTCTTTACTCATACTAAAGTATACCTGCCGCCTCGGTATAATTGTTGAGCGGAGAGGCAACATTTTTCGGTTATGTGTGCTCATCAATATTCATCATTCAGGTTTGAGAGGATACACTCTATCCTTTTTCAAGCAAAGAATCGCGCCTCTATGATTAAGACTGTGACCCAAGGAAGAAAATGGTAGAATATGTCCTTTCTTATTGCATTTCGTACAAATAACCTTCTACGAAAACTACGCTTTACCATTAAACTAGATGACACCATGAGGCATAACAAGCATCAACGAAAAAAGGGAACGTTTTCATGTTCTGCGGGTTTTGTAATACCAACAACACTGGCCTTAACTGCGGCTAACTACCAGCATAGTGTATTCATCAAACCACTTTACGTGGCTAGAGTCGCTAAAATGATGGGTGATGTTGTGCTGGAACCCTTTTAGCGCAGATGCAAATTCCTCTTTCCCGTATAATGAAAAGGTAGAATAGTGGTTGTTTCTCGCGAGATTAATCAACTGACCCAATGAGGCAGTTCGCAGATATCTAAACTGTTTTACACATTGTATGTTTAGCGCGGGTATCGGCGTTATCATCTGTTCCAGTTCGTCTATTTCATAAAGACGGGTCTCTTTTGCCAGGAAGAGGGGGAAATGTTTGCCCCATATACTTTCTTCATTCTGACTTCTAAGGCGAGTGTAGATGATAATACTGCCCCCATCTCTTGTAATTCTGGCTGCCTCCTGCATAAAGGCTACAAAATCGAAATGATGAATAGAATTAAAAGCAAAAATACAGTCGGTTGAATTATCCTCTAGCGGGATATGTTCGGCAGTCGACTCTATCGTGGTGAAATTTGTTAACCCCGCCTCACCCATTATGTTAGAGACCTGTTCCAACATCAATTCATTAACGTCAATACATGCCAGATGGCGAAGGCCCAGGTGCTGCAGAAATTGCAGGCTGTACCGTCCGGCACCACAACCGATATCGGCAGCGGCAATATTACCGTTGCCGTTCAGTATATCCTTTATGAACATAACTGGCTCTAAATCGGTTGTTCTTAAGTTATTGTATAAAACAGCTACGCTTGAGAAGTGTCCATGCATATCTTTTTGGGCATCAGCCAATCTAGCCAAAGTTCCCCCCCTTGGTTTTGCCAGTCTTTGATGTAAATTTGATGGAGATGCATAATGATATTACTACATACTATAAGGCATAGCAAGCCTGACGAAATCCCTTAAGGTATTGGCGACTTATAGAACTTCAGACCATCCTGAAAGCCAAAGTAGCCAACGTTTTAGCCCCTGAAGTAATAAAACGCTACTTTGTTCTTTCCAATTTTCCCTATTGTTTAAAGAGTAACGATCCATTGAGGTCATGTATAGGAACGAATATATCAAGTAGTAATATAGATATAAATAATTTGCCTTTGTTTACAATGTTAGCCTTAATATATGCTCACGGCATGGAAGCTGCTAGCCTCAGCCATACCAAGATTTCTCATCCATCTCAAGTTGTAATCCCTCTGAGAATTTATTTAGACCACTGAATAATTCAACAACCGTCATCAGTTCAGTAATTCCCTCATCATCTAATCCAAGCTTCCGCGCAGCGGAAGTGGGCACTTCAATTCAGTACCTACATCCGTTTACCGCTGATACAGCTACTGCGATGATTTCCCTGGTTAACTTGTCAATCTTGCCTGGTCTTTGCATGATTGCCTTGGTTTTGCTCCATTGAGCTTCAAGGTACTCGGGCACAGGAGCCATCGCCCGGTACAAGTTAGGTACAAAGTCAATCCCGAGTTGTTCCTTAATCTCTGCAAAAATTTCCTTGACCTTTCCCGTGGCCTCATCTTCAGAAATCAATTTCATGGGCGGCATCTCAATCCTCCTTTTTAGTCTGACCTATGAATAAGAGAGTAGACAACCTTTTTGTATTAAGAATCATCATCTTTTTAGCGCATCCTTCATGCGTATATTTTATATGGTTAAATAAATGGGGCGGAGCCTGAACCCTGCCTCTGGAACTAAGAACAATACTAATCTATGCTATGAACACTTGGTTAGAATATATAGGAAAAGGGCAAGGGAATGGGTTTCTACTTACTCTTCTCAAATAGTAAGTAATGCAAAACCACTGGAAAAATACCTATACTTGTGGCCTGATAAGTGTGTAGATACCAGCCTTTCTTCTGATAATCTTCAATAACACTATCGATATTCCTATGGTGTTTTACTTCAACACATTTAAAAACCTTCATTAAAATTGGACCTCCATTTCATAATAACTTTTAAGTCAATCTACTCCCCGCTATAGGCGCTGCCAATACTTAATAAAAAGAGGTTAGTAGAGTAAGGGGCAGAGCCTTAAACCCTGCCCCCCTGTTAAACTGTAAATGCAATGGCTAATTACTTGTGTTATACTGCCTTCTAACATTGTCGAGGACTCAATGCTAATCTGAGCTTCACTTACTGAATAAAAGGACCAATATGTGGCAGTATTATGCCTTCAAATTTGCCGGTTATAGTCTTTCATTCCTACCAAAAAGGATAGGCTATCTGCTCGCTCGGCAGATAGCCGACGTGGTCTTTTCAATCGCCTCTCGAGTAAGTGTAAACATCGTGGTCAACCTGCGTCATGTGCTCGGGCCGGAAGTTAATGATCGTGCCCTCAGGCGATCCGCACGCGGCGTGCTGCGCAATATCGCCTGTAACTATTTTGATTTAATCAAGCTACCCCGGCTTAAACGCCGTGACCTCGAACGCTCATTTCGTATAAACGGCTGGGAACACCTTGAAACCGCTTTGGCTAAGGGTAGAGGAGTTGTATTAGTAACAGCTCATATGGGCAGCTTTGACACGGCAGTCCAAATATTCGCCCTTCGATCGGTAAAAACCACCGTGCTGGTTGAGCCCATAAAACCACCGGCTCTTTTAGCCCATGTCACCAGACTGAGACAGAGTCATGGAATTACTTTTTTGCCTTCACAGCCGGGAACCCTCAGCACTCTTTTCCGGTGCTTGCATCGTGGTGAGGCGGTTTTGTTCGCCAGCGATCGCGATATTGATGATAACGGTCTTCGCACTACTTTTTTTGGCAAGGAGACCACAATGCCCACTATTGCAGTAAGAATTGCCATGAAGACAGGCGCTGCCTTGGTACCATGTTTCACCAGGCGTCGAATGAACGGAAATTATGATTTAAATATCGAACCAGCTATTGAGATAGTCGGCAGGGAAAGTGACACTTCAGTGGCTGATACCGTTGAAAAGGTCGTGCGGGTTATGGAAAAGTACATCAGGCGGACTCCTGAGCAGTGGGTTGTTTTAAGCCCAATCTGGTCGAATCCGTTGTCCACTTGAGCCGGGGGATAAACAGACTGGATTCCCAAGCTGGACTCGAACCAACAACCTAGAGGTGTTCGCATTAAACATCGTTATGGAAAGTGTTTGTTAGTGCTTGATTAAGAAGACGGCAGAGCCTGAACCCTGCCCAGTTCTCGCTCTAGCAGTTTAGAACTCCTTTTATGCCCTACCCTTTTTAATGTATCCTCTTGTGTACTTGTTTCTTTCTTATTATATACACCATCATAGCTACCGATGCTGCAATAGTTAGCAAAGCTATTATTTGAGCCTGCTGTAATCCCCCAAGAAAAATATTCTCCTGCCGCACAAAGGTAAGGATTATACGCCCAAAGGAATAAAGCGAGAGATAGCCCAAGAATACAAGACCGTCTTGCTTAAAGTAACGGCCAAGCCGTAAAACAGCTACCAGCACTAACCCATTCCAAATCATCTCATATACGGGATAGGGGTGGGTTGGCACACCGAATAGATTGTCGGGTATCATCGCCCCGGGATGGGTATATATAAAAGCCCATGGCAAGTCTGTAATGCCACCATAGGCATCACCGTTAATAATGCAACCCAACCTTCCTATAATTTGAGCTACAATCAAACCTGGAACTAAAGCATCAACCAGGCGGCCCAGTGGCAGGTGGCGTCTCCAGGCGAAAAGGACTAACGCCAATCCACCCCCAACCATAGCGCCCCATATAGCCAAACCCTGAAATTGAAATATCTGAGACGGATTGCTCATATAGTAATCGAAGTGATCAATTACATGAAACAATCTGGCGCCCAAAACAGCGGAAATCAATACCCAAAGAGCCCCGGAGAGGATTTGGTGAGGTGCAATTCCCTTCTTGTTGGCTTGGCGAACTGTTATCAGCATACCCACTGCTATTGCCAGCATAATAGCCAAGCTATACCAGCGAATTTCCAAATCACCGATATTGAAGATTACCGGGTCAATGTTAATTACAATACCATTCATTGATTTTACCTATGCTTTTCTTTATTTTTATGGTGTCAATATTTCTTAAAACACCCACCAACAATGCAACTAATCTGGATTACTATGGTTATTGAATTAGAGGGCGCCTGAAATGCATGCACCATCTACTTCAATTAATACCATGTTACGATATTTTGCATAATTTGTATGTGATTTTCATCAATTCCAATATCTGAATATTCTTTTGTTACTATGAAATCACCTATTTTATCCACCAATTGTATAAGCCAATCTACTCTTAGACCTTTGTTTTATCCAAAAACCATGTTTTTCCATGAGTTACCTGGCCATTAGCGCCAGGTTTTACGGGCTAACGATTAATTTTGTGATTTCGGTAGGAAGAAAGAGGTTCAAGAGGATTACCGGATATGATGGGAGAACTATGGAATACAGGGTACAGAAAAGACCATTGGTTGAGGGTCTACCCCGAAATCACAAAATTAATCGTTAGCCCGTAAAACCTGGCGCTAATGGCCAGGTAACTCATGGCAAAACATGGATTTTGGATAAAACAAAGGTCTAAGAGTAGATTGGCTTATACAATTGGTGGATAAAA
>PVMS01048413.1_pt1 | contig 11163 bp, 6 predicted proteins | sample 1853461 | NCBI WGS metagenome assembly PVMS01 (sample SAMN08582032, study PRJNA380276) | Marine sediment metagenome, whole genome shotgun sequencing project. | isolation source: ocean sediment barecode stripped | collected 2017
GCTTCAAATCCGTTCAATACAGGCATCTTTAAATCCATTAACACTAAATCTATATCTTTATTCTCTTTACAGGACTGAATCGCCTCCTGACCGTTTTTTGCATGAATGATTTCACATTCCAATCCAATCACATCATTTATCAACGTCTCAAGATATAAGTAATTCACTTCTTGAGACGTTGATAAATAATATGATTGGATTGGAATGTGAAATCATTCATGCAAAAAATGGTCAGGAGGCGATTCAGTCCTGTAAAGAGAATAAAGATATAGATTTAGTGTTAATGGATTTAAAGATGCCTGTATTGAACGGATTTGACGCAACACAACAAATAAAAGAAATTCGTCCAGACTTACCAATAGTTGCTCAAACAGCATATTCAACACAAGGAGACCAAGAAAAGGCTACTTTAGCTGGGTGTGATGATTTTATGTCAAAACCAATAGGTCAAAAAAGCATGAGTGAAGTGCTAAAAAAATATCTAATAAAGAAATTAAAAAATTAGCTTCTAAGCTTACTAATTAAAATTTAGGTTCTGTCGCATCTGTTGATCTAAAATACAAAAAGTTTATTTGAATACATTATCATATGGCCAAAGATTTGAAAGATTCAAAGGTTGAATTTTTGGAATTTAATAGTTGGTTTTTCTTTAGCATGTGTTTAATTTCAATTCCTGCAATAGTTCTTTTGGCTGATTCAAAATTTTTAAATCCCAGGTATTGTATCAATCTCCATTTTATCTTTCGATGATCTTGTTCTATAATGATATTATTGGGTTCTGTCGCACCTATTGTAATTCGGGCTGTTTTTTGGCAATATTAACAAACTTAAAAAATGTAAGTGCCGGAAAATCAATTAAACCATTTTCATGGTGAGGTGCAAAATAATGTAATTATTGACAGATGCGACAGATCCTTTTTTTATGCCTACTACTATTTGTGGTGGATCGGAAGAGCTTTTTGTACCTCCAGTGCTCTATCGGTGGCAAAAATATCAATTCCTAATTTAGCCCATTCAGTATAAAGATGATCACCTTTTGTAGCGGCTTTTTTGTCGAGATTACCCAAAGTGCCCAACATACACATAACTCCTTTTTGATGTAATTTAGCATATAATGATGGAGCTGATTCCATTGTTCCAGTGAAGGCCACCATATTTTCCCAAGGGATACCAGAATTAGCAGCTTTGTCAAATTCTTCCATATTCCTAATACTAATAGAAAGTACTACATCGGGATTTAATTTATATAGCTTTTGGGCTGTTTTAATTGAATAGGTAATAATAACCGATTGCTGAAGGGCATCGTTTTCTTCTATAAAATGAAGCACCATTTCAGGATCAACACTTCGTTTAATATCAACGGTGAGGATGGCGTTTTCTTTTTTTGCCCAATCCAATACATCTTTAAATAATGGAATTTTAAAATCAACAATAGAGTCAAAATCATCTTTAAGCTTGAGTTGTGATATCATTTTCCAATTGTTTTGATCAACCTTGCCAAAGCCAGTTGATGTTCTCTCAAGCGCATCATCGTGCATAAGGAGTAAAACACCGTCTTTACTTTTTGCTACATCAATTTCAAACACAGCAGTGGGAATGTGCTTTTTGATGTATTGCATTGTTTCTAAACAATTTTCAGGATAGCCTGCATAGCCTTTTCCCCCACGATGAGCACTAATTAATATTTCACTATTCTCCGCGTAACTAAAGAAAGTTTGTAAAGTATTTTCTTGTTTATTTGTTTCTGTACATCCAACAAAAAGAAATGCAATTAATAGAATAGGAACTAATAGTTTTTTCATGTTTTATATTATTACGACTTATTATTAAAGTGTAAAATAATAATTCTACTACATCTCTATAACTAAGGTTAAATCTTAGCTTGAAATAAGCTGCTTGTAAATTCATTACTTTGGGGAAACAATGATCTTTGAACATCTATTTTTAGGGAAAGATAGTTGTTTTAATTTTTACTTTCACAGATGCGACAGAACCAATTGTGATCAATTACTTCACAAATTCAGCATTGGTTAAAAAAGTAAAACTCTTTTGCACACTCTCAAGCGGCGTATAATTGTATTTTTCAACTTCCACAATAAAATGTTGCATCCCTGAAACTTCAGAGGCATTAAAAATAGATTCAAAATCCATCGTACCACTAGAGCCAAGTTCTTCCTCATCTTTCACATGCCAAAGCTCAAAACGACCGGGATAGGCATTAAAATATGCTACGGCATCCTTTTCTCCTTTCATAATCCAATATAAATCTAACTGAAACATTACTTTCTCAGGATCCGTATTTTTCAGCATGTAATCGTAGCGTATGACGCCGTCCACTTCTCCAAATTCTTTATCATGGTTGTGGTAGCCAAAACGAATACCTTTGGCATTACATTTTTCACCAACGGCGTTAAAATAATCACAATAGCGTTGTAAATCTTCCAATGCACCATACCCTTTGTCATCCATAAAAGGTTGTACAATGTATTTCACACCGGCTTTGGAATGAGCATCAATACATGCGTCCCACCAAGCCATGGTTTTGTCCCAGTTAAGTGAATCGGGTAAAGCTTTCCCTGTATGTGAAGAGGTAAACTGCAACCCATTTTCGTTTAATAAAGATTTGAATTTTAATGGATCCATACCGTAAAATTTTCCATCACTGTATCCGGCGGCCTCCACAAAGGTATAGCCCATTTCTCCCACTTTGGCAATAGTGCCAGGAACATCTTTTTTCATATCGCTACGTAGCGAATACAACTGCAGACCAATGTCTTTTTTAACGGGTTGCGTACATGAATTTAATAGCATACATGCGGCAACTAATACGACTAATTTTTTTAATATTTTGATCATAATTCTTTTAATTTAAAGTTTTTGAACCAAGATTCAGAAACCACGATACAAGTAAAAACCTGGAGATCGTTTTGTTGTTTATACTTAATTTATTTTAACTGTGAATACTTTTGAATACATATTTACTTGTTGCCATGGCAACGAGATACTTTTAAAATCTAAATTTACTTAATATTACGTATATTTTACACTTATTAAGCATCTGTTTTGAAAAAAATTTAACAGTGATCATTACCATAAAAAAATGAGATGTTCAACAGTCACTGTTTCTCAAAAGCTATCCTGTTGAAAAGAAGGATTCTTTAAATTAAGATTCAGCCTTAAATAGAGTTGTGTTTAGTGTCAGCAAAAAGTGAACTTTTAAAGGGTTAAATCTTAGAGATAGATTTAATATATTTAATAACAATTAAATGTTTAAAAGTTAATATATAAGGCTATACCTTCAGTGGATTAATAAACTCCCGTTTAAAGGTTCTGTCCCATCTGTTATTATCAGCTCTAATTTTATGTATTAATAACAACTTTTAAAAATGTAAGTGGTTGAAAATAAGCAAAAATATTTTTATTGGGAGGTGCAAATTAATGCTACCCCTATTCTGGCCCAACGACTGAACGTAGTGAGGGAGTTAATCCAGTCTGTACACCTCTGGCGTATCCCCGCTACTTTTTCGAAATAGTTTGAAACTAACGGTTTAGTATTTTAAATAACACATGTACAGGTATAAAATTCCATATCTCAAATAGTGATGTTCTTTTAATTTTTGATTAGACCCTGTCCTTCTATCCAAGGTGCTCCAGCTTTTTTCAGATCTTGTTCGAGAGCAGGAATTATATTAGTAGTTATATTTTGTAGCTTTAACTTAATTCCAGCTAATTGTTTTTTAGCCCTGTTTATTGAAGCCTTGTGGTTGCCTGTAGGACCATAAGTATTAGCTAATACCATTCTACCAATACGATTTGCATCATTTGGTGTTGGATTTGATCGTTCACCAATTTCTCCCTTAATTTTGTTACCACTTAATTCTTTTTCAATGGCTAATAATGATACTCTTGTATTATTAATATTTTGTATTAAATCACTACTAGGCTTTGTAGTTTTGTAAGCAGCTCGCTTCATTGCATCTAATAACTTTATGCTATTAGACATCATTAGATTAGTAGCGGTAAGATCTTGTTGATACCTGAAAATATCTTCTCTAAACATGTTCATTTCATCAAAAGATTTTCGTTTTAGTGTACCATTATACATTGGTATAACTTTAAATTCTTTTGGTCCTTGAAGTGTAGTTGTCTTTCCATCAACACGCTTTACCAGTGTTACAGTATAATCTCCGGGTGTTGCCATAATTCCTCCTCGATTAAAAAAATTTTCTTGTTCCCTAGGAGCTGATAACCTTTCACCACTTTTATTTGGATAATTAAGATTCCAATTAACACGGTTAAACCCTTTTTTATTAGTTCCCCTAACTCTATTAACTATATTTCCGTTTGCATCTTTAATAATTAAAAATATGGATGGCCCATCTTGATTCTTTTCATCTTCAAGTGCTTCCCAACCAGGAAAATTAGTGTTGCCTTTCTTTTCTTTCTCTTTTCGAATATCTTTTAAAGACTTTAGTTTATTAGGCATAAAATAGGTGAAGTTTGCACCAAAGGGTAAATTTTTTGCAATATATTCTCCATCACCTTGACTTCCAACTCTACTTGTTTGTTTATACCAATATGCCGGTTTTATTGAAAACAATGATACTTCTGATGACAACATGTGAGGATTAAAATTTCGTATTGGCCTAATATCATCTAAAATAAAAATTCCTCTGCCAAAAGATCCTGCTACTAAATCATTCTCTTCACGTTGAATGGTTATATCCCTAAAAGAAATTGTTGGTACTCCACCTTTTAATTGGATCCAATTAGTGCCTCCATTATATGTAAAATATATTCCATACTCTGTAGCCGCAAACAGCAAATCTTTCTTAACATGATCTTGTACAAGCCTCCATATCAATAGTTTATTTGGTAAGTCTCCATTTATCAATCTCCATGTTTTTCCTTTATCAGTACTTCTGATTATGTATGGTTTATAATCCCCATATTTATGATTATCTAATGCAGCATAAACAACATTCGCATCAAAGAGGTCTGCACGAACATCATTTACAAAAGGTGTTGTTGGTACGCCTTTTATATCGTTAAGTGAAAATTTTCGCCAAGATTCACCTCCATTGTCAGTAACTTGAATAATCCCATCATCTGTTCCTGCATACAATAAACCTTCTTGTTTTGGAGATTCAGCTAAAGACGTAATTGTGTTATAATTTGACATAGCTCCTATATCCCAGGCATTATCCCAACTTTGTTGCTTACCATACATTGGCAATGTAATTCTATCTTGGTTTAAGGTGAGATCCCTAGAGATTGGAGTCCAATCATCACCTCTATTTTCAGACTTCCATACACGTTGTGAAGCAAAATATAATCTTTTTGGATTATGTGTACTTACTAAGATTGGAGCATCCCAATTATAGCGTTCATATGGATCACCTTCTCTAGCTTGTGGTTGAATAAAAACAGATTCCCTTGTTGTATTATCTATTCTCCAAAGCACGCCTTGTTGAAACTCACCGTATGAAATGTTTGGATTTCCAGGTTCGGTGGCAGTTTGAGCACCGTCTGCTCCTAAAGTTTTCCACCAGTCTGCATTTGCAATGCCATCAGAGCTTTTTGTTTGTGACGGTCCTCCATGTGATCCATTATCTTGAGTACCTCCATAAATGTTATAGAACGGCTTAGCATCATCAACAGCGATTTTAAAGTACTGTGTAATAGGTAAATTTCTTATATATTTCCAACTCTTGGTTAAATCAAAACTTTCATATAATCCTCCATCTGTTCCAAATAAAACATAATTTGGGTCAGAGGCCTTAAAAGCCATGGCATGACTATCAACATGCTTATTTCTTTCATTCATTGTTTTGAATGTTTTACCAGAATCATCAGAAATTAATACTCTATTATTCATTAAAAACAACTTCCCTTCATGATGAGGAGAAGCATATAATTCTTGATAATAGTGTGGTCCTGTTCCACCAGAAACGGCATCAGATTGTTTTGACCAAGATTCTCCTCTATTTGTAGATATAAAAACCCCACCTTTCTTTCTGTCTAATTCAATTGCAGCATATATTACATCAGAATTAAATGGTGACATTGCTAGACCAATTTTGCCCAAATTAGATTTTGGAATACCATTTGTAAGTTTTTCCCATGTATTTCCTCCATCAGTACTTTTATGTATTCCAGAACCAGGCCCACCTCCCAAATAAGCAGCCACAGTTCTATGTCGTTGCCAACTGGCAGCATACATTACATTAGGATTAGATGGATTAATTAGTAAATCTGTTGCTCCAACCCATTCACTATCTCCAAGTGTTCTTTTCCAATTTTTCCCACCATCAATAGATTTATATATTCCACGTTCTCCTCCTTTACTCCAAAGCGGTCCTTGAGATGCAACCCAAATAATATCTGAATCTTCAGGATGAACAACTATTTTGGATATGTGTTCAGAGTTTTTTAATCCCATATTTTTCCATTTCTTTCCATCATCATGACTTACATAAATACCATCACCAAATGCAACATGACGTCCACCCACATTTTCGCCGGTACCAACCCAAATTGTATGTGAGTTATTAGGGTCGATTGTAACACATCCAATTGAATATGAGGATTGCTCGTCAAATATTGGTTTCCATGTTGTTCCTGAATTAGTGGTTTTCCATACACCACCGGAGCCAACAGCTACATACCAAATATTTTCATTTCCAGGATCTATAGCAATATCTGCAATTCTCCCCGAAGTCATTGCTGGTCCAATGTTCCGAAGCATTAAACCACTAAAAGTATCTTCATCAATATTTTGCGTTTGTCCTGAAATTATCACTCCAAAGGTACATATCCAAAGAAACGATGCTTTTAAAATTTTATTCATATTTATAAGAATTATACTCTTTATATTAGAGAATTATTATATTTAAATTATTAATTAACTACAGTTTTATCAGATGGTTCAGCCATATATGTTAAAAGTAATAATAAATTATTTAAACAATCCTCTTTATTTAAGCCTTCTATGAAATAAATGAGGGTTCTGTCGCACCTATTGTAATTCGGGCCTGTTTTTAGACAATAATAACATACTTAAAAAATGTAAGTATTTGAAAATCAACCCAAATATTTTTCTCATTAAGTGCAAATTATTGTAAATATTGACAAATGCGACAGAACCATCGAGCCTAAACGTAAGCCATCAGTACCTAAACCCAATTTGATCCTGTATTTTTAATTCTCAATAATCAGAATTTGACAAATCAACGATAGCTTCGCCATTTGTTTGATAAACAATTATTAGAGATTTATTCGAAGTCCTTTTCTCTATTAAATGTTATACAAATTCTTTATATTTACATTAAAATCCAGAACTGCGTTTAGCAGGTCGTTAGCAATTATTTATGAAAAACGGAAGTGTTAAAATAAATCTCGCCACGTAGCCATGGTTGATTCATTTAAATTATCTCACTTATGAAAACTTGGAAAAAAACGAGCTTTCTTACAGCACTTATAATATTAGTACTTCTTGCTGGTGTATACTACGTATTCAACATAAACGTTTCAATTCCTTCATCAGATATAGAATTTTCGCCCGGGCAAACTACTGAGAAAATAAAACCGGAATACAAAGGTAAAAAACCAAAAAATATCATTCTTTTTATAGCGGATGGAATGGGCTTTAGCCATTTATCCCTAGCCTTGCAAACCCAACAATCAGAAAATACACCTTCGGTCTGGCAGGAGTTTGATGTTAAAGGATGGCACGATGCAAGATCCAATTATGGCCCGCTTACCGACTCTGAGGCTTCGGCAACTGCCATAGCCACTGGAACGTCCACATCTTACGGTCATATTGGCATTGATAAGGATGGAAAATCCTTAAAAAACATCTTTGAAATGGCCTCAGATCTGCAATATTCCACTGGTATTGTAACAGACTCTTACATTTGGGATGGAACTCCCGCTGCTTTTGTAGCACATACCAGAAATGAAGATGACGCAAGGGATATACTAACACAAATTGCAGCAAGCAGGTTGGATCTGATTTTTGGCGAACTTGAGGACCTGGGTGAAGACAACGTACCAGAAGAGGATGAAACACTCGAGATCTTAAGTAAGAGATTTCAACTCCTTGACAGATCTTTGGAATATCCAGATAGCGATAATACGTCAAAACCTATAGCTGCAATTTTTAACGAAGATGAAGTTCAGGACTTAAATTCTTCTCCTAATCTAACTCAACTTACAGATGTGGCATTGAAATATCTCTCTTTACTGGACAAGCCTTTTGTGTTACTGGTTGAAAGTGAAGAAATGGACGCGGCTTCTCATGATAATGATTCGGACAGAGTCATAAATGGTTTAAAATCTATTCAGGAAACACTTTCTCTTGTTTTGAATTTTTCGAAAACACATGAAGAAACATTGGTTGTATTTACTTCCGATCATGAAACAGGAGGTCTTGCAGCAGTTGCAGATTTTGACAATTACCCGAAACTGCAAATTAGGTGGTCAACGAAAGAACATACAGCCGCTGTTGTACCACTTTTTGCTGATGGTCCAGGGGCTGGATATTTTGCCGATGTACAACGCAATTGGGAAATTGGAAATAGGCTTAAATCGCTAATCTCAATGGAAAAAGAATTGAGTGAATAACTATAAGAATTACTATTATTAATATATTAGAAATAACAATCCCTAACAAGGTATATGAGCCATAGGTTAACGCCTACGGTTCATATACAAAACCGATGGAATACTTCAGCTAAATTTTCAATTCAGTCTACACAGGACTCGAACTTATTATATTTTCTAAGTGAAAAACAAAAAATAAATATTTCTATTTAATTGGTATATTTTTAGTTAAATTACCTTAATAAATTTTGTTAATCCAGCCCCCGCTACTAAACAGAGAATCTAGAGATAGGTTCTCTTTTTTTATGTCAAACAGCAATATAATACAAAACTTCAGTAAAGTTTTTCTATTTTTGAAGAACAGATGCGACAGAACCATATAATTCCTTAATAATGAAAAATATAGAAAGAAGACAATGGCTTAAAACAGTTGGATTATCAAGTGGATATGCGCTGTTTGGAGGATTCGAAGCTTTGGCTTTGGATATGAGTACACGACCATTTATTGCTGATAAAATAGTGAAACTCAATGCTAATGAGAATCCTTTTGGTCCATCTAAGCGAGTTAGAAGTGCAATCACCAATGCTTTTGATTTAGCCTGCCGGTATCCTTATGGATCTTTATCTGGCCTTGCAAAAATGATAGCAGAAAAAGAAGGAGTTACAAAAGATTATGTCGTGATAACGGGTGGATCAATAGAAGGATTAAGAGCTACAGGACTTATCTACGGAATTGGAAGCGGAGAGATTATTGCAGCTGACCCTACATTTCAAGCGATGTTAAGATATGCTGAAAATTTTGGAGCATACGTCCATCGTGTACCGGTAAACGTAAAAATGGAGCACGATTTGGAGGCAATGGCTAAAAGAATAACAAGCAAAACAAGACTAATTTTTATATGTAATCCAAATAATCCTACAGGAACTTTATTAGAAAGAAATAGTCTTAAAGATTTCTGTACTTCTTTCGATGACAAAGCGGTTATATTTAGTGATGAAGCGTATTACGATTTTATAATAGAGCCCAACTATCCATCAATGGTGGAGTTGGTAAAGGAGGGGCGTAATGTCATAGTTTCCAAAACTTTTTCCAAGGTATTTGGGCTAGCAGGATTACGATTGGGTTATTTAATTACAAGGCCGGATATTGCAGTAAGACTGAAATCCAGCGTTATGGCTAATACCAATATTTTGGCAATTGAAGCTGCTAAAGAAGCACTAAGAGACGATGCATTTTATAAATTTAGTATCGCAAAAAATGCAGAAGCTAAAAAGTACGTGTACAGTACCTTAGATGATTTAGGACTAGAGCATATAAAGTCACATACTAACTTTGTGTTTTTTAAATCAGGTCGTCATATTAATGATTTAAATGAAGCTATGAAAAAAGAAAACATTCTTATTGGCAGGCCATTTCCACCATTTTATGATTGGGCAAGGATTAGTACTGGTACGCTGGAAGAAATGGAACTTTTTGGAAAAGCATTGAAGAAAGTTATGAGCTAAGAATTTGGTTCTGTCGCATTTGTCAATTTTTACAATAATTTGCACCTAACTACAAAAATATTATAATTGATATTCAGATACTTACACTTTTCAAATTTCTTATTATTGTCTAAAAACAGACCCGAATAGAACAGATGCGACAGAACCGTGAATGATTATTTCATATCTATATCAATACTGGTAAGCCCCCACATCCCAAGCGCCAGAAATTGGAAGCGGTTTGCCTTCAAAATCTGTTGTATAACCCTGTGACGACAGATTTAAGCCGACACCCCTTAAGGGACTGTTTACTGTCAGATGGTAATTGCTATTTCCACCATTCGTTAAGTTGACTATTTGGGGATTTCCGTTCCCTACTGCAGTATTCGGATAAACGACTTGACCCGGGTTACTGACGTCGTAATACCAGTTGTTTTGATTATCTACATGGTGTACTCCGTCATCAGACTGATAAGGATCCTTATTTTCCATAATAAACAAATTATTTCTTACAATTGGAGTGCCGATTTGGACTTCCATTGACGTATTGTAATGTGGTAGCTGCCGCGTTCTGTCAAACGTATTGTTATTAATTCTATTGTTATCAGCCATTTTTGATTCAAGAAAACCAATACTTTGATAATCGGAACTTACATTAAACGAGACATCAAGATTATTAATTTCCATCTTGGCAATATCATAATTCCAGCTGATTTCGAGAAATCCACAATTATTAAAAGTACGATTATGATGAATAGAAATATTGTCTTTATGGTTTCGCCCATCGTCAAGTTCAATTGCGCCTCCATCTCCACCCCATGCATGGCCTTCTGTTACCCAGAATTCACTTATTGTATTATAGGAAATTTCCTGATTTCCTATGCCCAATTGAATACCAATAGGCCCCCAGTATTTACTACCTAAAAGAACTTGTTCACCAATCATTATATTGTTTGTAATGAGCGTATGTTCTCCATGAGATTGAACAGCCTTGGGAACCTTTTCAAAATAACAATTTCTGATTATGTTATGGTCAGCACCCAACATAATTCGAAAAGCACCTGATTTCCAGAC
>PVMS01160877.1_pt1 | contig 11163 bp, 11 predicted proteins | sample 1853461 | NCBI WGS metagenome assembly PVMS01 (sample SAMN08582032, study PRJNA380276) | Marine sediment metagenome, whole genome shotgun sequencing project. | isolation source: ocean sediment barecode stripped | collected 2017
AAGAATGGGCTTATTTAGATGTATTAATAGAGTCAATTAATAATCCTCTACGATTTATTCTTGGGTGGTCACTTATTACTATCCATGTATTTCCTCCTTCAAGTATCCTATTGTCATTGGGAATATGCATGACTAGATATTAGTTGTATGAGAACAGTATTTTGGTATTTTACTACAAATTACCTTTTAGAAAGACTTAACAATTATATACCAACAACTTATGGGATTTCGATACTGGGATTAGTATATAATATCACATTATATTTGATATTAAGGGACAAAATGTATATTTTATTAAAAAGTAAATAATGGATGAAACAATAGCTTGAAATCATTCAAGAATTATCTTGCGATTGCCAGAATTGATCATTGGTTTAAGAATATTTTTATGCTTCCAGGTATCATTAGTGCGATAGTAATTACCGAAAGTCAGGAAGTGATTAGCAACTTGCCCAATTTGTTCATTGGTATCCTCGCTGTTTGCTTTACAGCATCTGCAAATTACTCCATAAATGAATATCTTGATGCTGAACAGGACAAGAACCACCCTGATAAGAAAGATCGTGTTGCCGCCAAAGGATTAGTAAAAGCAGGCTGGGTGTATCTAGAGTATGGTATACTTGCATGTATTGGTATCGGAATCTCATTACTAATATCTAAAATTTTCTTTGTTGGTATCACGTCATTTCTTTTGATGGGTATACTATATAATGTTAAGCCATTTAGAATGAAAGAATGGGCTTATTTAGATGTATTAATAGAGTCAATTAATAATCCTCTACGATTTATTCTTGGGTGGTCACTTATTACTATCCATGTATTTCCTCCTTCAAGTATCCTATTGTCATACTGGATGGGGGGAGCTTTTTTAATGTCACTTAAACGATTGGCTGAGTATCGACATATCAATGATATAAGTAAAGCAACCAAGTATCGTAAATCATTTATTTATTACAATGAAAATAATCTAATTGTTTCATCAGTATTCTATTCTAGTTCTTCTTCATTTTTTCTAGCGATATTTATGATAAAATATAGAATTGAATTCATTCTTACTATTCCTTTGTTTGCTTTACTGTTCTCTTTGTATCTACTAATGGCTTTTAAACCTAATTCAAGTGCTATGCATCCCGAAAAATTATATCGTGAAAAAGGTATTATTGCTATCGTTCTTATTATAGTATGTGCAATTATAACTTTATTTTTTATTGATATTCCAGCACTAGCAATTTTGACTGAACCAATTAATTTTTCCCAATAATATATTTGGGAATAAATTATTAATCTTATACAATTATTTTAATATATTTAGTAATTTGTAATTATTCACCCGTTGTAGGGTGAGACTTTTTCGTATGATAGTTATACTATCATTTATGTTACAATCAAAAAAGGACATCTATTGAATAAATAATTACGGTTATAAATGCATGAATTATAATACCACTAATGTATTAGAATATGATGTTTTCTCAGATTCGTTAGATAAGATTGATATATTCCCAAAAGATAAATTAATAATCAATACAATAAATCCCCACTCTTATATATGTGCCCAAAAGGATAATCTATTCCATATTGCTCTACAGAAATCTCATATATTATTACCTGATGGCATTGGAATAGTATACGCATCGACCTGGTTGAATAAAATAAAAATTGCACGAATCACAGGTTACGACCTATTAATTCAAATACTTAAAAAGTTGAATGAATTAAAAGGAAAATGTTTCTTTATGGGAACGAACGATGCAACATTACAAAAAATAAAAGATAGGATAAGAGCTGAATTCCCAAATATCAAGGTTAGTTACTATGCTCCACTCTATAAAAAGTCCTTTAATAAAGATGAAAATAAATGTATAATAGAAAATATTAACACGATCAATCCCGATGTTCTATTTGTTGGATTAACAGCCCCAAAACAAGAGTTGTGGGTTCATAAAAACAAATCCTTTTTAAACACCAAAGTGATTTGTTCTATTGGAGCTGTATTTGATTTTTATTCAGAAACAAGAAAGAGGCCTCATGATTTTTGGCAACACATAGGATTAGAATGGTTGATTAGATTCTTTTTATCCCCATTGAGATTGTGGAGAAGGAACTTTATATCTGCTCCTTTATTCATAATGTCTGTAATAAAAGTAAAAATAAACAGCTATAAGCTATAGTAATATATATTTGATATATTGGAAATAGAGGTATATATTATTTTAAAATATCGATCAAGTTAGATTCAAAATTTTCAACTGTAAAATGATCTAAATAACGTTTTCGGCAGTAAACAGCTGTTTGTTGATTTATAAAATTTGTTTTTGCATAAACGAGGGCCTTCTCTAAATCAGTAACATCATCTAATATTATGCCACTTTCTTTATCTATCATAATTGGTAGTGAGCCTTGATTCGTAGTAATGATTGGTATACCATAAGATAGGGCTTCTAAAATAGATAAAGAAAATGTATCATTCCGTGTTGGCAAAATAAAAAGATGTGCTTTTTTTAATAGTTTTAGTTTCTCATCACCAATTATAAAACCATGATATGTTACAGATTTAACTAGTTCATTTTTCTCAATAAATTCAAAAAAATCTTTTTTGTTTTCACTATTTGGCCAACTTCTGGCAAAATGGTAATGAACAGTTTGATCTCTAGTTTTATTAGCTAGGTCAAGAACAAAATCATAACCTTTTGATTTTATCATATTCGACAGATAAAGTACATGAATGGGTTGTACTTCTGTATATTTCGATTCAATATAATCTTCAAATGACATTTTTTTCATCATGTCTTTTATGCCATTATGTAAAAAAAAGATTTTTTTATAACTGTGAATGCATTCAAAATCTTTTTTAAGTAGCTTGCTAAGCAAGATAAGATTGACATCATTTATGAAAAAGCGTGTTAGCATTAAATTCCATCGAGAGAGTGATACAAATGAATTGACTCCTTTTATATGATAATGGTAAAATATATCAACATTTTTAAAAATACTATAAAACTTCCATAGAATAGAAATCAATATATCTCTATAAAAAGGTAGAGATTTTATATTAGCGGTAAAATATATCTTTTGAGGGCGGAAAGTTAACAATGCCCAAAAGACTTTAACGTAAAGCTCAGCAGCAAAATATAACTTTATTGGGTTTATCTTACCGATATCAGCTAAAGTATTTGATGATTTGATTTTTATAAATATACATTCAAATTCATCTTTTATACATTTGCTATTTTTTATTTGGTTTCCAACAATGGTGGCACCATGTATTGGAGGGGGATAATGCATAATAAATAGTATTTTTTTATTCTTCAATTTTTATGAGGTTTGCATACTAACTAATTTAAAATATTTAGCATCTTTTTCAATTACATTACAGAACATATCTTAGTACTAGTATCCATATATATCTAAATAAATCGCGCACTTTTCATTAAATTGTTTATAAGTTTCTTCATCAAAACTATTTTCCCAATCCCCAACTATACCTTTACGAAATGTTGGACTACTAACTGAAATTAATTTTTTTTCAAGTAGATATAAATAATTTTTATCAGGAATACGTAACTGCTCGAGTAAAGATAATAGAAATTTTAAGTTTAGTGTAGAAGACTCACTAAAAAATTCCTCATATTTTATTACGATATCTGCTTTGTCAAGCCATTTTGTAAAATTTGCTAAATGATAACTAAGTGGTTTGATATCTCTCTCCTCATCACCATTTATTGTAAGTGTTAACCTGTCATCAAATTTTTTAATATCTCTATAGAAAGTGTAATAGTGATGTTTCTTAGTTTTATAAATATAATGAGTCATAGAAACAGCGATATCTCTTGGATCTCTATTCAAAAATATAGTTTTAATTTTATTATTTCTAATTATTTTTAAATAGTCCTCAGTAAAATGTAGATGTGAAGTCATGTAGTTCCCCGTCGATAATTTTCCCATCAATCTACTGAAATTATTTATATCAATAATGTTCTCTTCGTTTAGAGTTCTTATTATTTTTCTTCTATAATAATTACTTAAACCAAAAACTCTTTCAATTAAATTCGTTCCACTTTTAGGTATTGTAATTATTAATATCTTATCCAGTTCATATTGGGTTTTTATGGAAAAGTACATTTTTTTAAATGTTATTCCATGTCTAAATAAATACCAGTTTAGCCTATTTACAATTTTTAAATAAATTATCTTTACACCTCTTTATAGTTATAAATATATTTTTAGATTAAATTAACGAATGAGAATATTACATTGCTAGAGATAAAAAAGTACTACTAGTTATAATAAAATATTATTTTTCAATAAAAGTATGGTGTCTTATTGTGTGTTATTTATTTGATTTTGGTTTTTATAATAATTCATCAGTGAAAAATAAAGAAACATTAAAGCTGGATATGTTAAAATGTTTGTAAAAAACAGTAAAATATTAAAAAATATGGTAAGAATTAATTGATTTCGATTTTTCAAATTATACAATAGTGAAATAAATATTATTGTACCTATAATACCTATTTCAATGGCCAGTCTTAATATTTCGCTGTGTGCGTTCCAATCATGTCCTTTTTTAAAAAATTCTCCAATATAATAGGATACTTCTCCATACCCTATTCCAAATGACAGATCAAAAATGTTCAATGAATTAAAATGATCTAATAAATACCCATATATATAATACCTTCCAGAAGTAAAAGCACCCATTGCTTTTATCCCTAGTTCATTCGCAAATAATATATCAAAATGACCAGAAACGAAAAGAATAATAAAGGCTACAATCAATAGGTTAATTGTAACACCAATTATTATATTAACTTTTCTATTACTATATTTCTTAGGAATTATTATACTCATTAATATTGTAAATACTAATGCTATTATAGTACTTCTCTTTCCAGTTGTAAGACCTATTGCAATAAATATCAATGTAAATACATATTTTTTGTTTAAGAAATAAAATATCGCAAAAAATGCAAAAATGTAAGGTAGTAAAAAATAATCAGGAATATCACTTCTACCTGTTAGATATAATAAACTATAATTCTGATTAATTATAATATTTGAATTTATAATTAAGTAGTAAACAACAATACTAAATCCAATCAAAGATAATGTTAAATTATTGTATTGATCGATTAATTTAGTTGATGTGAATAATATTGGTGTTAAAAGCACAATTATATAAACAATTCCAGATAAAGTATTTACTGGATTGAATATGAGACTCCAAATTGCGATAAATATATATGGGAATGTATAGTATGGTATAACAATTTTGTATTTCTTTCCAAGAAATATATAATATAAGGGGAGGAGTATAATTAGATATTTAAAATAATTTATAAAAACGTTAGAATATATTTTTTCTAAGTCACTAATTATTAATACTATAAGCGCAAATAATATATAAGTAATATTAATTTTCATTAAACCAAAATTCGAATAAATTTTTATTCACTAATTCACTAAGATTATTAACATCTTGCTTAAAGAAATCAATTAATAAATTGAAATCAATATCGTTATCTTTATATGATTTAGTAGCTATATAATTTCGTTCATAAATTACATTTTTTAATTTAACTCTTATATCGGGTGGCAGCCAGCGACCAAATTTTGTTTTTAACTGATTACGTGTAAATAATAATCTGTTTAAAAATTTAAATTGAGCGTCACCTTGCACATTTTTCCTTATTGATTTGGGGAAATTAAATTCCGACAATCCAATAAATTTCCTTAAATCACCAATATTTGCTTCATTTTTTGCAAATATCTCTTCGAAGAAGAAAATACCGATATTCTCTTTTTGAACATATTGAAATAGATTATCCTTGATCAACTTATAATATAAACCATGGATGAAGTAATCCTTATCAAAATCTATTGTATAATTATCTATTTGTGTAGTTTTATTAATTTCATGTTTCACGATATCATTCAAATTCCGGTTCTCAATACCCATTCTTCTTGCATAATAATAAGCTGAGATTGCACGTTTAATTGGATTTCTCAGTATTAAAATGAATTTAGCATCAGGATCAAATTTTAATATTTCAATAATGCTACTTTTAAAATTTATATAATTAACTCCACAATGTAAACTTTTGGAATATTTATTGGATCTGTATTTATCAATTATCTGTTTATTTTTTGAAGGATGAAAGAACAAATGATAATCTTTCAAGTAGGCCGGCATATATATTTCATTGCTATAAGACAATATATCATAAATTGAAGTCGTTCCTGCTTTTTGAATACCGATTATAACAAATAATTTATTTTTCTTCATCTATTATTAATTGAATAATTTACACTGCAATTAAAAATCTTTTAGCTTAATGAGTCAAAGATATTTTTAGCTTTGTAATATAAATTTGAGTTTACGATTAATTCCATCAATATTTCCGCTTCGTAATGTTTTTTATCTGAGGGTACTGCTAATAATTTCTCATTAAAATTTACTTTGGGCAAATTTAATTTTTTAATATTATCTAATATTTCATTGCTAATTTTTTCCGTAGGTTTGATTACAGCAAATTTTTTATCAAACCTTTCATTAATCTTTTCTATAGTTTTATCATATTTACTTATAACTTCTCCAAAATCTGATATCACTAAATGTTTTCTTAGTTTATAAATCATTGAATAAAAATAAATCCAATAGTATAAATCTATATCAATTATCTTTTCAATATTTTTAACGGAATTAGTACCATATCTCTTGAGAATATATGAGGCAATAGCTTCCTCGGGAGACCTAATAATTACTAAAATTGGAATTTTCTTTTTAAGGGCAGTTTTAATTTGTGCTGTTGTATGAATATGGTGACCAATTTTACCCAAGGAATCAATATTCATTTTTAGTAAGGATTTCCTGAATATATGGAATGCAAAAGTATTTGCGCTTCTTGGAAACCCCTCGACAACGATAATTGTCTTTTTTGAAACCACAATATCTCTATATCTATTTCTTAATCTTAATACAAGCAGATTCAAATAGGAATTATGAAAAATGATGTATAATTTACTATTTCTGAAAATGTTCATTAAATCTTTATTGTATAATATCACTTTAATGATGGTGATTAATCACTTAGTAAAGTTTCATACAACTTATTATAATTATCTATAAAGTTAATTATAGAAAATTCTCGCTCTGCTATATCAATAGCATTTTTTACAATTTTGTTTGATAACTCCTTATTATTAATAAAATATATGATTTTCTCTGCCCAATCCTCAGCATTATGTGGATTAACTAAAAAACCTGAATGTCCATCCTTAATGAGTTCCGGTAGAGCACCAGCATTTGCCGCTATAATTGGTTTACCTGCCATCATTGCCTCTGCAACTGCTATACCAAATCCCTCAGCATATGCAGGATGTAAGTATACGTCTGCTGTTTCTAATAATTTACCAATACTATTTTGGTTGCCAAGCAAGAATACATGATCATTTAAACAATATTTTTCCACTAGTAATTCAAGCATTGAACGATATTTTCCTTCTCCAGCTATGTACAAATAATAGTGTTTTTTATTATAATTATTAATAATAATATTCATAGCATCTACAAGTATCTGTATATTTTTCCATTTAAGTAAACTACTAACCGCAAGTAGTGAATATTTCTTCATCTTAAAACATTCATTCCCATTATCAATTCTATTATCTGTCCCATTGTAAATAATACTACTGCTTTTACTCTTTAATATGGGGAATTGACGATATTTATTATCTTGAACATATTTTGAAACAAAAATAATATGGTTTGCCTTTCTATAGGCGAAATACATTACTAGCGATCGAACAAAATTTGGTTTAAAGGGATTTACAAAAGAAACAATCAATTTTGTATTAGGTCGTAAGATCTTGATTAAATATCCAAGGACTGTTCCCATTTCAAATTGGGTTTGGACTATATTGATTTCATTTTGATCAATTATAGTAATTAATTCTTTAACATGTTTGATTAAATTATTTCCAAAATATCCTTGGTATGTGCTAGCACCAGCATCCCTAAATAAATGTACAAATTCTGAATATCGCATAGAATAAAAATATATATAAGAATTATAATTGGAATACTTAATTAGATCCAATGTTTTTTTGGGTGTTCCTCCGTAAATTTTTGCACCAGCCAGTATATATAAAATATTTAATTTCATCTTTTCCGAAATTTCTGAACCTGGTTCCTTATAAATTTTATCTCTCTAAGTGGTTGAGTTAAAATGACATATAGATCATTTCGATGGCTCTTGCTTAAGAATTTACCCCCATATTTTTTCCTTATTTTTAAATGTTCCAAAGAAAATTTATATGTACCTTCACTTGTTTTTGAATCTGTATGTAATCGAAATTCCCCCAAAGGTTCATTGATATATTTTATCGGCATTATTCTTGCTAACCTTATGAAGAAATCTCGATCCATCGAATAAATGAAAGATTCATCTATATAACCAATTTTGTTAAGAATTTGTCTTTTAAAATATACTGAGTTTTGAGTTATTCCTTTTGCAGTATTTAATAAATAGTCAAAAGTATACTCTCGAGATTTCTTTAATTTTAGAATATTTGAATTACCATCTATCAAAACCTGATCACCAACAACAGCGATCTCTATCGGATTATTGTTAAAATATTCGTTAACCTTATTAAAGGAGCCTTCCGGAACTCGGTCATCAGAATTAAACCATCCTACAACATCGCCTGTTGCTTTTTTTAGACCTTTATTTACTGCATGCGGTTGTCCATTATCAGGTTCTGATGTCCAAATTAAATGAGGATATTTTTTTAAAATATTCATTGTATCATCAGTAGAACCCCCATCAACAATTATATGTTCAAAATTTGGATAATTTTGATTTATAATTGATAAAATATTCTCTTCTATATATTTCCCCTGATTTAGGGATGGTGTAATTATTGAAATCTTTAAATTCATTTTATTTCAACTATCTTTAGAAAAATTTCTATATCGAGATAAATAATGTACTGAGTAAAATTGCAAATAATTTATAATTGATGATAACATGTTAAATTATTTGTCTGTGAAATATTAATAATTGATCCAACAATAAGACTCACTGTAGAAATATAGATTCGTAGATTATTTATCATTAATCATAATTAAACAATTCTAAATAATCTTTTGAATCTTCATTAATAATTTTCACTTGTTCACGAGTAAGAATATTTTTCCATTTGCCAATGGATGGGTCATTTATGTGGTTTTTATGCAAACCAGAACAAGGATCTACTAAGTCGTTTCTTTTTCCTCGTTTAATAAATTTTGCCTCTTTTAACTTATTTTTACTTGTGGATAATGATACTTTTTCGGATATAATTGAAATATCACCCTCCGTTAAAGTAATATTTAACTTAATTGATATTTGCTTAATTATATCTAAAGTATTATTTAATAAATCGTAATATGAAATTAAATTAATGTTTTTCACTTTTGCATATAAAAGTGCATTATTAATATGTATTCTGTTATCACCACATTTGATATAATTTTCAATGTTTGAAATCCATCCTTTTTGAAGTCTTGATACTATTATATCTCTAATATCTCTATGAGTTAAAAATCCAATACATTTATTAGTTTTTATTCTCTTTGCAATAAGAGGTGAGTAAATATGTATTTTGGAAAATTTATAGTACCTATGTTTACCTAGTAATTTTTTATAACCCAGTTCATCACTGACAAAATTATATTGAGATTTATATTCCAGTTGAAGTATTTCATTAATTATCATACTTAATAAAGTTGATCCAGAACGAGGTATACCACAATTAACTATGTCTATCTCTGATTTATGACTTATCCTATAGTAGCTAATTGGAGTTTTTAAAGATTTAATATTTCTTAGAATCTTAAAAAGAGTGAGGTTTTTGTTCAATTCCCTTATAATAAATTGATATTTCATTTTATGATGCAATAATTATATTAATTCTTTTTCTTTACATTTAAACCAATATCAATTTACTAGAATAATATTTTCATCTATAAATACTTTATATATTTTATCATTTAATTTATTTCTTAGCATTTTGTTAATATATTCAAAATCGTTATCGTTAATCTTTACTCTCCTCTTTGTTAAGGATATGAATGAATAATTATTTACAATTTTAACATTTGATATTAAATATTTTGATTTCTTTTTTCTATCTTCTTCCAATTTTCTCATATTTGATTTACTACAAATTTCGAATGAGCGCGCAATAATTTCATTATTTATTCTAATATTAAATAATATATCAAATATCTTTATAATTTTCTCAATTTCATTTTTATCATTTTGAATCAATAAATCATAGTATAAGATAAACTCTGATTTATAATAATATTGATTTAAAGACCTAATCCATGCCTCAATTCCTCTATCACTTTTAATAAATGAGTTAAATGACTCATATTGTTTATTGCGAACATTGATACTATATAAGTAATAAGATTTTAGTACATCTAATGGATTTCTTACTATAAAAACAATTTTTTTATTGATTAAGTGAAAATAAATTTTTTCAATTTTTGGAAAAAAATGTTTTTTTACAATTAATGGAAGTTTATGATATTTTTCTAATTTTTTATTTTTATTAATAACCGGAATAAATTTTTCTATGTTATCAAAAGTAATTTTATCAGTTAAACTATAAATTTCATTTAAAATATTTGCAAATATAAATCGCAACCAAGTATTTCCTGACTTAGGATAAGATAATAATACGGCATCCAGTTTTCGTATATTATTAATATTTATTAATACTTTGCGTTGTATCAAAATTAAATCTCTATGATTTAGTTATAGATTTTTTTATTTTTTCTATTAAAATTATAAAATCGGATTAATTTTTATTATTTTTTTCACAAAATATACTCGGAAAATATTCATAAATATGATGACCGTAGCAGTTGCTATTGCAGCACCAATTGCACCATAATATTTTATTAATACAAAATTCAGTAAAATAGATATAACCATAAAAATCATTGATAATTTACTTTGTAATTTTTCAAGTCCAGTCATAACCAATATGATTCCTACTGCACCCGTACTAATATTAAAAAAATTTCCAACTGATAAAAATACCAATATCCAGTACGCATCGACAAATTCTTTTCCCCATATGTTCAAGATTTGATGTCCAAAAATTAAA
>PVMS01062320.1_pt1 | contig 11162 bp, 11 predicted proteins | sample 1853461 | NCBI WGS metagenome assembly PVMS01 (sample SAMN08582032, study PRJNA380276) | Marine sediment metagenome, whole genome shotgun sequencing project. | isolation source: ocean sediment barecode stripped | collected 2017
GGGAAACCTGTCGGTGGGAGGTCCCGGTATCTCACCTATGGTTGCATATTTAGTCGCTTTTATTCGGAAAGATAATAAGGTGGCTGTCCTGAGTCGGGGTTATAAACGAAAGAGCAAAGGCTATATGGAGGTGTTGATGGCGAGTACTCCTGCAGAAGTAGGTGACGAGCCACTACAATTCAAGCAAAAATTTCCAAAAGTCACCGTAGCGGTCTGTGCGAGCCGGCAAGAAGGTATTGAAAAACTGAAATCTAAAGCCGATGTAATTATACTCGATGATGCCCTTCAGCATAGAAAAGTCAGGCCTTCATTTACGATCTTACTCACTCCTTTTGACGACTTATTTACAAAGGATCTTATCCTGCCTGCTGGAAATCTGCGTGAATCCCGACGGGGTGCTCAGCGTGCCGATGTTATCATAGTCACCAAATGCCCCGATGGCGTTGCTTATTCAAAATTGCAGGAGATACAATACGAAATGAACCTGCAACCATATCAAAGGATCTATTTTTCTAAGGTTGGATACGATCAATTCATCTATAGTAAAACAGAATCTTTACACATTGAATATCTTTCGAACAAACCTTTTACTTTGGTCACGGGTATCGCGAACCCTAAGCCGTTGGTAGCGTTTTTAAAAAAGAAGGAATTTGTATTTACTCACGAAAAATTTCCCGACCATCACAATTTTAGTTCTAAGGAAATTTCCACGCTTGAAGAGAAAGAGATAATTTTAACAACAGAAAAAGATTATATGCGTTTACAATCGAAATTAAAAAAATTCGCATTGTATTATCTACCCATAAAAATAGAATTGCTCAATGTGCGGGATGATTCTCTGAAAAAACTGATTTGGGACGCAGTGAAGAACTTTGAGAAAGATTAGTCGTCAACCGGTAATTTTTTATTCTCCATAGATCGATAGATCTTTTCAAAAAATTCTTCCGTCTTGAAAGGTTTTGGAATAATTTCATTAAAACCGGCACGATAGAATTCATCCAGGTTTTCATCTATGGTAACCGCAGTCAAGGCAATAATAGGTAATTGCTTATTGAATTTCCTGATTTCCCGAGTTGCTTCAATACCGCTTATTCCCGGCATGTGGATATCCATTAAAACCACATCGAAGTTATGCTCCTTCACTAAGGCAATGGCATCTTTACCATTGTCTGCTACCAGGCATCTCATCTTGTTCTTTTCCAGGATCTTTTTAGTGATCATTTGATTGATCTTGTTGTCTTCTACAATTAAAATATCTCGATTTTCTAGGGCTTCGTAATCCACGTCGTATATAATGTTATTAGGGTTCTTAATTTCTTGGTATTCTTCTGAAACGGCAAAATTGATTTCAAACCAAAACTTAGAGCCTTTCCCAATTGGCTTTCCAATTGGATTTTACCACCCATAAGTTCCAGCAGGTTTTTAACGATCGACAATCCTAAACCGGTGCCACCGAATTTCCGGTTAATCTGAAGAGATGCTTGTGAAAAGGTTTCGAATATAATCTTCTGTTTTTTCCTTGAAATTCCAACTCCATTGTCTTCAATTTCGAAGCGAATGGTAGTCCTGTCATTGTTTTCATTAACTTTTTGAAGACGAATATAAATATCTCCATTTTGAGTAAACTTTATGGAATTACCAATTAAATTTATCAGGATCTGAGAAAGTTTAAGTGGATCGCCTAAAAGTTTTTCAGGGATGTCCTCATCGTATTCGAAATGAAGATTGTTCTTCCTGTCATCGGCAGATTTCTTTAAAGCGACCAACACGTCGGTCACACGTTTTTTAAGATTGAATGAAGTTTTTTCTACTTCTACTTTATTGGCCTCAAGCTTGTTGAGATCCAAAATATTATTGATCAATGACAACAGATATTCACCCGAGAACTTCAAGGAGTTCAAGTGTTCTTTTTGATTGGGTGTTGGGTCTTCTTCCATCAACAAATGTGTCAATCCGGTGACCGCATATAGTGGTGTTCTGAGTTCATGGGTGATGGTAGATAAAAATTGAGCTTTTGCAAGGGAAGCTTTTTCTGCCTTTTCTTTTGCGAGTTGCAATTCACTGTTCTTATCTTGAAGTAGTTCGTTGGCCTTGGCTCTTAAATTATTGTTCTTATACAGGGATAACGTAAGTAATGAGAGGATTACAATCAACGCGATACTCAGGCCCGTGGTCATTTTAGCAAAATTAATGGAACGTCGTTGCTTGTCGATGTCACTCTGCTGACTTGCGATGATCTTGTTCAGATCACCGATGTTCTTGTCAACATCAACTCCTTTAGAAATTGCCTTAATGAATACCTGATTCAACGAATCACTAATGGAAGAGTACAATCCGAATTGATATTGAGCTTCCTCAATATTGTTCTCACGGAACGCGATATTTGCGGATATTCGATAGGCGTGTTTTTTGAGTTTGGCGTAAGGATTTGATTCAAGAATCTCAAGGGCATTTTTCAAAGCGGCCTTAGATGCTATCAAGTTTTGTGACGGATTATTATTCTCCAAATACAAATACGAACTAGCCTTATTTAGATAAGAGAACGCTTGGAGATATATGAAATTAAATTCGATAAACGAAGGGATGGCAGCATCATAATAATTGATCGCATTTTTGAAATTACCTCGTTGTTCTTCTAATACACCCAATGCGAATATAATTTCGGCCTGCCCTTTTTCATCATCCAAACCGATATAAATATTATGGGCATTCTTAATATATTCTTCAGCATCTTGAAATTCCTTCAACTTTATCAAGATCAATCCATAAAGCTTGTAAGATTGTGCCAGAAGGCTTTTTTCATTTTTGTCTTTAAGGATGGTAATAGCTTGGACAGCTTCAGATTTTGCTTTGTCAAAATTATCGATGATATAGTAGACTCTCGCACTACAAATCATCAAATTTGCCTTTAACTTGACATTGTCTGTTGGAGCAGCCATTTTTTCCGCAGTAACCAGTTTGGCCAAGGCAATTTCATAATCTTGTAAAAAAAGGGCCTGCATGGACTCATTTTGGTATTTTTCAACAACAGAAATGGTGTCCTTCTGGGTTTCTTGCGAATAACTGCTAAAAACCATCAAAAAGAGAAAAAGTAAAATGGCTATTTTATTGTATTTCAGTCTGTTCACTTTACTAAAAATGATGCACTTCGCCGATAAATATAGTTATTTCCTCGATAATTGTAGGATTAAATCTACAATTCTTGCAGAATATCCCATTTCATTGTCATACCATCCAATAATTTTCACCATTTTACCTATAACAGAGGTCATTCCGGCGTCAAACACACAAGAGTGTGTATTACCAACGATATCGATAGATACGATAGGATCTTCGGTATATTGAAGAATTCCTTTCAATTCTCCTTCAGAAGCCACCCTAAATGCATGGTTTATAACTTCAATAGATTTAGGGTTTTTTACGTTGAAGGTGATATCTGTTAGGGAACCATTTGCCACCGGTACTCGTATTCCACAACCCCCTATAACATTGGCTAAATTGGGGAAAACTTTTGTCAGAGCTTTGGCAGCTCCGGTAGTAGTGGGTATAATAGATTGACTTGCGGCGCGAGCTCGGCGTAAATCCTTGTGCGGTTGATCATGCAGGCTTTGATCGGTAGTATATGAGTGTATTGTTGTGATATAGGCTTGCTCAATTCCGCATATATCATCTATGATCTTCAGCAAGGGTGCCGCGTTATTTGTCGTACACGACGCATTGGAAACAATGGTATCATTCGCGTCTAAAATATCGTCATTTACTCCTAATACAATGGTTTTTATGTCATCTTCGGAAGGAGGCACGGAAAGGATCACTTTTTTAGCACCACCCTCTATATGTTTCTGTAATTCAGTAGTGGTCTTAAATTTCCCGGTGCATTCTACTACCAGGTCAATCGCGCCCCACGGGATGTTCTCGACATGTTTTTCAGAAGAAAACGCCACCGAATTCCCGTTAACGATAATTTCTTTTTCTGAAAAAGTAACAGTACCCTCCAATACCCCATGAATACTATCGTATTTCAATAAATGACTAAGTGTGCGGGCATTTGATATATCATTGATAGCCACCACTTCAATACGAGGATGTTCTATCAATAATCTGAAAAGAGTCCTGCCAATACGTCCAAATCCATTGATGCCAATTTTGATGGAGTTTGTCATTCTAATATTTGGATTTTAAGTGAGGTGTTTTTGTGCTTTGTACGAAGATCGCACCAATGGGCTGCTTTCCACATGTCGAAAACCCATTTTCAAACCGATTTCTTCATATTTACTGAATTGTTCCGGCAGGATAAATTCCTTGACCGGGAGGTGTTTTTTTGAAGGTTGTAAATATTGACCAATGGTCACTATATCCACGTCAACTTTTCTAAGGTCTTTCATGGTTTCAATCACTTCGGTGTCTGTTTCACCCAAGCCAAGCATAATTCCGCTTTTAGTTCGATTGATACCTTGTTGTTTTAAATAGCGTAATACTTCTAAACTTCTTTCATATTTGGCCTGGATTCGAACTTCTCTGGTTAGTCTTTTAACAGTTTCAACATTATGAGAGACAACTTCGGGAGCCACTTTGATGATACGGTCTAAGTTCCTGGTTACACCTTGGAAATCCGGAATTAAAGTTTCCAATGTCGTTTCAGGATTCATCCTGCGGATGGCCTTTACCGTTTCTGCCCAAATAATAGATCCCATATCTTTTAGATCATCGCGATCTACAGAAGTAATTACTGCATGTTTAATATGCATCAACTTGATCGAGCGAGCAACTTTTTCAGGTTCATCCCAATCTATGCTTCCCGGACGCCCTGTTTTTACACCACAAAAACCACAGGAGCGAGTACATATATTACCCAGGATCATAAATGTGGCGGTGCCTTCGGTCCAGCATTCCCCCATATTGGGGCAGCTTCCGGAAGTACAGATAGTATGCAGATCGTATTTATCCACTAATCCTCGAAGTTCGGTGTACTTCTTACCGATAGGTAGTTTTACTCTAAGCCATTTTGGCTTTGGAGCTGGTTTTTGAATATCTAAGGTTTGAGTTTCCATAGCAGGCACAAAGATACAATTTTAAGTTTGCAGTAAAAGGTAGGCCGGTAGCAGTTTTCATCAAAATAACGTGCTTAAATACCATATACTAAAAGCGATTAGGATCACAATTGAAATCCCACTGTAATACTTCATATAATTTGAAGGATGAGATGTGCGGGGCGTATGTTTACCGAAGATCAATTTGAAATTGATAATCGCGTAAAATGGTGCGGTTAAAAATGAAAGGATGGTTGCAATTTTAATAAGGATGCCCATTTCAGCAATAAAAAAGAAAAAAATAGAAAGCGTTCCCGCAATAAGTATTAGTAACCAAAATAAATATCCTCTTTTGAACGGTTTGTTCCATATTATTTCTGAAGTCTTATGCATCACACGTGGCGAGGCATCTAATGTGGTCAATGTCGTACTAAACATTGTTGCCAAGGCCGCGATCCCTATAATTATTTTTGCCCAATCCCCTATGCTCTGGGTATACAAGGAGATCAACTGGTTTGCAAATTGATTACCATTCGAGGAAAAGCTTTCGTCACTGCCAAACATTACTAACGCACCCAGAGAAACGAATCCAACGGCCAGAACAGTTGTTACAATATAACCCACGTTAAAATCGAAGTGAGATTGTTTCGGACTAATGGAAGGGTCTAATTTCTTTTTTTCTACGGTCCAGACCGAATGCCATATGGAAATATCCAAAGGAGCCGGCATCCATCCCATAAAAGCGATCAAGAAGCCTATTGAAACCGCGTCTTTTGGCATTATTTGGTTCAGATCAATACTAGTAACTGTTTTTGTCGCGAGAATCACGGCGGCTATGGTACTTATAGTAAGAATTACCACGATTATCTTCATCAATGAATCCAAAGTTTTATACTTTCCCAGCATCAAAATAGCAAAGCAAACAGCTGTTATGACTGCCGTCCAAACCACCATGGAACCACTACCAAACAACGAAGAAGCAATTCCTGCCGTCACAATTGTAACTGCTGTTTGTATAGTAAACATGGAAGCAAAAGTGATAATGAAATAAGTCACTAAAACCTCTCGCCCCATTTTTTCATATCCTCTCAACAAACTTTCGCCTGTAGCGCTCGCATAACGGGGCCCAAACTCGAAGAAGGGGTATTTCAGCGCATTTATCAAAAGGAGTGCCCAAAGCAGCCCAAAGCCAAAATCGGCACCTGCTCTAGTAGATTGTACAAGGTGCGATACACCTATAGCTGCACCAGCAAAGAGAAAACCGGGGCCTAATTTTTGAAAGAAGCGTATCAATTCGTCCGGTTTTGTGTAATGATCTCTGAAAGTAGTTTACGGGCTCGTAGCAATCGTACCTTTACATTACTAAGTGGTTCATCCAGGGTATTAGAAATTTCATTATAACTCATTTCCTGAAAGTAACGCAAAGTTATTATTTCCTGATAATGGGGTTTGAGTTGTTTGATATATTGAAGCAATTCTGCAAGGTTTTGTTCTGTGATCAATTTATCTTCGGGAGATGGATCTTTGTCCATTATTTTTTTCACCTGTTCCACGGTTGCATCGGTGGTTCGACCTTGTATAGATGCGCGTTTCTTACGACTTTTGTCTATTTGAATGTTCTTGGAAATTGCAATTAGCCAGGTACTAAAATGGTATTCCTCATTATAAGTATCGATCTTATCAAATGCCTTGGAGAAAGTTTCGATAGTAATATCTTCAGCTTCGTGTTCGTTGCCGACTCTCTTAAGCTGAAAACCAAAAACGTTATTCCAAAATAAATCTAATAAAAAATTAAAGGCACTTTGCTTTCCTTCTTTGGCTTGTCTTATTTGAATTTGAATAGCAGCTTTGTTTATTTCCAACGTTTTGGTTTTACCAATTTATTGGAAATAAAGATAGTTAATTGCAGGAAGACTAAAAATAATTCTAAAAAAGGAAGATAGGGCAATAGCTTTCTTTCATCCAGTAATTTTGTCGCATTACCTATGAAAATATATTGCAAGAGTAATCTAAAGATAATGATAGCCAACGGAATTTTCCAGTCTAAAAAGATCAAACAAACGGCTGCCAGAAGCCAAAAAAATAAATTGCTCAAATAGTATAAACCAAGTAAAATACGGTGTTTTGATTTGTAGTACTTCGCAGTTGATATATGCCTTCTTTTTTGTTCGAACCAGGTTTTAAAAGACGTTTTCGGGATAGAAATCGTAAAAGCATCCGGATGAAAACAGAGGGATGTATTTTCTTTTGTAGCTGCCTCATTCACAAAAAGATCATCATCGCCGGAAGGAATATTCATATGTGACATATATCCGCTATTTTCATAAAAAAGTTGACTGGTGAAGGCGAGATTTCTACCCACTCCCATATAAGGCATCCCAACTTTTGCGTATGAAAAATACTGCACAGCTGTCATTAAGGTCTCAAACCGAATAAGAGCATTTAGAACCCCACTTTCCTTTTTATAGGCACCATACCCCAGAACCAACTGTTTTTCCCGGTCCAGAGGTGAAGTCATTAGATTGAGCCATTGATTGGAGACGGGTGTGCAATCGGCATCGGTAAATAACATCCGCTTATTAAAAGCTCTTTTGATCCCCAGGGTTAAAGAGTATTTTTTATTGCTCCAAAAAGTCTCATTGTTTTCAATATTCACTGTGTGAATGCGGTCATCATCCTTGGCAAAAGATTCGATCACGGTTTTGGTGTCATCTGTTGACGCATCATTGATAAGGATAATTTCAAAATTAGAATGTTCTTGGGCAAGCCAAATGGGGATATTATTTTTTAAATTTTCTGCTTCGTTCTTTGCACAAATAATAATGGAAACCGGAAAGGAATCGTTGTCAGTGAATTCCGTAGATCTTGAAAACGAAAACTTGGAAAAAAGAATAAAATAGCCCGCATTGACCAGAACAACGGTAATAAATATATAGAGTAGCAACATAGGCTACGACTTATTTATGAGAATCTTCGGTACAGGTGTCGAACTGATCCGGTGATTTTCCACAGAAACTACAATTTTCTCCATCTTTATTTAAAAATGGACTTTGACTGGCACAGGTCCCTGCAAATTTTCCATCTTTTATCGCCCATATTTTAATGGCAATTCCTCCTACAGCCAATAGTAGTAAAACGAGCGTGATGACAAATAATCCCATACTGAATGGTTATAGCACAAAAATACAATCTTTCTTTCGGATATAAGTAGATTTTGGTTAATTTTAAAGCCGAAATAACCTGTTACAACTATGAAACTATTCCGCATTATTATTGGTTCCCTATTTTTTTCTATTCTACTTTTCTCGTGCAAGAACGAATCTAAGAATTCCGAGACATCATCAAGTACCCCTGCTTCAGATATTTCCGGGGAAGTAGACAAAGCTGAATTATCCAAAACCAGAACAAAACAAGTAAATAGCTTAATGGCTAAAATGATGGTAACTCCCGAATTGAGCGAATTCACAAGTATGGTCGTAAGCGTTGAACTCGCAGATCTGATGTTGAACAGCGAAGGGCCGATAACTGTATTTGCTCCAACAAACGCTGCCTTTGAGAATATCCCCCAAGCGATAAAACAAGATCTTTCGAATCCCGATTTTAAAGGGGTCTTGACCACACTAATAAAGAACCATATCATTGAAGAGGATCTAACTTCCTCAGCCCTTTTGCAATCCATTCAGAAGAATGGAGAATATTCCATTAAAACTATGGGTGGGGCCAGTTTAACCGCCTACCTCAATGATGGCGAAATAATGGTAAAGGACTCGAATGGTGTTACAGCCAAAATTGGAAAGAGTGATATTTTGGGAACAAACGGAAAATTACACATGCTTGACGCCGTGCTTTCAATGACTAAATAACGTTCACTTCAGGTTCAATAAAAATTCCAAAATCTTCTTTTACCTTTTTCTGAATGCGAAGTGCCAGTTCCCAGATTTCACTACCGGTTGCACTTCCGTAATTCACCAGTACCAAAGCTTGCAATTTATGAACACCCGCATCACCGGAACGCTGGCCTTTAAAACCGGCTTTTTCAATGAGCCAGGCCGCAGGGATCTTAAATTGCGTAACGGATACTTCGTAAAATGGAGCTGTGGGATGCTCACTTCTGAATCGCTTAAATGCTTCCACATCAAGCACTGGATTTTTAAAAAAACTGCCGGAATTTCCCAATTGTGATGGATCCGGCAATTTGGATTGACGAATTGCGATCACGGCATTGGAAATATCATCGATCGATGGGTTTTCAATATGATTTTCGGCCAATTTCTCCTGAATGGCACCGTAGGAAGCACTTATCTTATGGTTGGTTTTGGTTAATTCCAAGATCACACTCGTTATGATGTATTTCCCTTTTGCTTTATTCTTAAAGATCGAATTGCGGTACTCAAACTCACACGCCGACCTATCAAATGTGTTTTCCTTCAACGTATCAATTTCAATAGCTGTACAGCTTATAAAAACATCGTTCAATTCAACACCGTACGCACCAATATTTTGTATGGGAGCTGTCCCCACATTTCCCGGAATGAGTGAGAGGTTTTCAATACCTCCATACTCTTTGGCAATGCAGTAAAGGACAAATTCATGCCAATTCTCTCCAGCCATGATCTGTAAACGGATAGAGGTATCGGTTTCAGAAACAATAGAGATCCCTTTTAAGTTGATATGTACTACCAGAGCGTCCACATCTCCCGTGAGTAGTACGTTACTTCCGGCACCCAATACAAATAGGGTAGGATGAATTTCTTGCGAAAGAACTTTTTTCAATTGAGGGACGGAATCAATAGATACAAAATACCTCGCCTTGCAATCAATACCAAAAGTGTTGAATGACTTCAGAGGTTTATGTTCTTCGATGAGCATCAATTGGAGTATTGTTGTAATGCTACTTTTAAGATCTCTACAGCCCTGATCAAACTCTTTTTGTTTAGAACGTATGCAATACGAATCTGATTCAATCCAACACCGGGTGTAGAGTAAAACCCGGCGGCAGGGGCAACCATGATCGTTTCCCGGTCAAGGTCGAATTCTTCGAGCAGCCATTGTGCAAATTTATCGCTGTTGGTCACAGGAAGCTCAACGATACAATAAAATGCTCCTTTAGGAACTCCTACTTTGACCCCCGGGATCTCCTGCAAATGTTTTACCAAAGTGTCGCGACGTTCCTTATATTCTGAAATAACATCATCGAAATAACTTTGAGGAGTACTCAAGGCTGCTTCGCTGGCAATTTGGGCAAAGGTCGGTGGACTCAAACGGGCCTGAGCAAATTTTAAGGCGGTGGCGATCACTTCTTTGTTTTTTGAGACCAGACATCCAATACGTGCCCCACACATACTATATCTTTTAGAAACAGAATCTATAATGATACCGTGTTGAGCAAGATCATCTTCTTGCAAAATTGAATAATGTTTGAGGCCATCATAAGTGAACTCACGATACACCTCATCTGCCACCAAGAACAGGTCGTGTTTTTTTACGATCCCGGCAAGGGTTTGTATTTCTTCTTTGGTATATAAATAACCGGTTGGATTTCCGGGATTACAAATGAGTATAGCTTTGGTTCTTGAAGTAATTAATTTTTCAAATTCTGAAATTGGTGGTAACGCAAAGTTGTCTTCAATTGTTGAGATCACAGGGACAATTTTCACGCCTGATGCTATTGCGAAACCATTGTAGTTTGCATAGAAAGGCTCCGGTATGATCACTTCATCCCCCTCATCACATATTGTTCCCATTGCGAATAATAATGCTTCGCTTCCCCCCGTGGTGACAATTATATCATCTGCTGTAACTGGGATGTCATTTCTACGGTAATAAGCTGCAATTTTTTCGCGGTATTCTTCAGAACCTTCAGAGCGGGAATAGGCCAATACATCGATACCGTGATTGGCAACGGCTTCCATCGCTGCCACAGGTGACTTAATGTCCGGTTGCCCAATGTTTAAATGATATATATGTTTGTTCGCTTTGCGGGCTTTCTCGGCATAAGGAACCAACTTTCTAATAGGTGATTCCGGCATATTTGAACCCTTCGTCGATACAGCAGGCATAATTTATAAATTAAGATAACAAAGTTGCGAAATATTTCTTAAAATTTGATGGATTCCACAAGATTTGGTCGAA
>PVMS01021204.1_pt1 | contig 11161 bp, 12 predicted proteins | sample 1853461 | NCBI WGS metagenome assembly PVMS01 (sample SAMN08582032, study PRJNA380276) | Marine sediment metagenome, whole genome shotgun sequencing project. | isolation source: ocean sediment barecode stripped | collected 2017
CATAGCGAACTTCCGATCTCTGAAGTTCGCTATGACGAAATAACGGAGGAGGATATTATAATCACACCTTGTGTTGGGAAATTATGTCGCCTGATGGTGGAGGAAGCCCTTCGGGAGAATTGGCGACTGCTATTAATGACGCTTATGGAAGCTTTGATGCATTCAGAGAAACCTTTTCTACAGCTGCCAAAACTCAATTTGGTTCAGGTTGGGCCTGGTTGTGTGTACACCCGGGAGGAAAAGTAGAGGTGTGCTCCACACCTAATCAAGACAATACATTGATGCCAGGCGTTGGTTGTGGCGGGACACCTATACTAGGATTGGATGTTTGGGAGCATGCGTATTACTTGAATTACCAAAACCGCAGGCCCGATTATGTCGCTGCTTTTTTTAATGTGATCAATTGGGATGAAGTTTCCAGACGTTGGAATGCGCATAAATAACAAACGATCTTTTTAATAGTAAGACCCGTTTATGATGAACCGTAAACGGGTTTTTTATTGGGTCAATTTCTATGACGCGAGATTTTAAATTACCTTGATCCTGGCCATCTAATTTGAAGTTTGTCTTAGGTTCGCCACCCTATCGCAAGGTAATTTTGCGGAGCAAAATCGAATGTCCTGTGGATATTTGGTGAAGATACCCGCGTAAGCGGCAGGCCGGAAATGATAAACGAGAGTTAATGTGGAGTTGGAAACGGCTCACCTGGGGTTCGCCACCTTATCGCAAGGTAATTTTGCGGAGCAAAATTGAATGTCCTGTGGATATTCGGTGGAGATACCCGCGTAAGCGGAATGTCGGTGTTGGTAAAGGAGAGTTGGAGTAGAGTTGAACGATATGGCAATTCTTTTTTGTGTTATTCAACTTACAAAAAAGCCTTGCATATCACCCCAAAAAATTGGCGCATAAAAAAAGGTAAACGAGAGTTTACCTTTTTTTGCCCCAAATCTACCATGAACTTAACCTACTTATGCTATGGTATGTATCAAATATATATGATTATTCTTCGGGAGAAATAATATTTTAGACCAATCGCCTTAATATTCGTTAAAAAGCACAAATTATAGTTAATTCTGCCGTATAAAGCGATAAATTCAGATAATCAAAGTAAAACAACCAATTTTAGAAACTTCATATTCAGGATAACAAACCACTATAAAAGTAAAAAAGGTAAACAAGAGTTTACCTTTTTTGCCCCAAATCTTACCATGAACTTAACCTACTTATGCTATGGTATGAGTCAAATATATGATATAAAACAATACCTGCTAGGGATTTTTCCTACTTTTGGACGAACTGTTTTTTATATTCGATAAAATGCACTTTTTCGCCTCTTATTACGAAGATTTAACATATAATCTAGTAAGCTCGGGTTCGATTTCCTTCAAAAAAGTGAACATACGCTCTGTTTACTACTCTATTTCCTCCTTGAGTTGGGTAATTCCCCGTAAAATACCAGTCTCCTAAATTTTTTGGACAGGCTTTGTGCAAATCATCGACAGATTGAAATATCACTTTCACCTTCGCATTGATGGTGTCTTCACTGATGATCTCAGAAATTTTATCTGAAATCTCTTCATCTGTAAATGGTGCATATAATTCTTTTACATAATTCACCACTTCAGAATCTTTTAAAGTGAGTTGTTTTTTGCACTTATGGTAGATCTCTTCAATAATATTTTCGGTTCCTCTATCCTTATGTAAGGCGCTGGCTGCATTAAAGGCCACCAGATCTTCTAGCCGAGCCATATCAATTCCATAGCAATCAGGATACCGGATCTGTGGCGCCGAGGATACGACCACAATAAGTTTGGGATCCAATCGGTCGAGCATTTTTAAAATACTCTTTTTTAAGGTCGTTCCACGAACGATACTGTCATCAATAACCACAATATTGTCGGTGGGTTTTACCACTCCGTAAGTAACATCGTAAACATGAGCGACCAGATCATCCCGGCTGCTATCCTCGGTGATAAAGGTTCGCAATTTTACGTCCTTGATGGCAAGCTTTTCGATACGGATCTTATGTGCCTGGATTTGCTGAAGCCTTTCGGGTGTTAATAAATCCTTCTCCTTTAATATGGCCTTGTTCTTTTGTTTGTTCAGTTCGTCCTGAGCTGCTTCGAGCATTCCATAGAAAGAAGTTTCGGCTGTATTGGGGATGAATGAAAAAACGGTGTTTTCAGTATCGTGATCGATGCTTTCCAAAACTTTCGGCATCACAAGCTTTCCTAGTTTCTTCCGCTCCTGGTAAATTTCGGCATCACTTCCACGGGAAAAATAAATACGTTCGAAGGAACAGGACTTACGCTCTAAAGGTTTTAAGATTTGTGATAGTTGAGAGCTTCCGTCTTTTTTCACAATAAGAGCATGCCCCGGATCCAATTCCATCACTTTTTCGAATGGGACGTTAAAAACCGTTTGGATCACCGGTCTTTCACTTGCTACCACCACCACTTCATCGTCTTTATAATAATAGGCCGGGCGAATTCCGGCGGGATCTCTTAACACGAAGGAATCTCCATGGCCTAATAACCCTACCATTGCATAGCCTCCGTCCCAGTCTTTGGCCGATTTTCTAAGGATCTTATCTATCTTAAGATTTTCAGCGATGAAAGGAGAGGCCTCTCTTTTGTTCATCCCGGCCGACTTCGCTTTCTTGTATAGTTTACTAACTTCGAAGTCCAGGAAATGACCAATTTTTTCCATTACGGTAATAGTATCGGCCTTATCTTTGGGATGCATACCTAGCTCGATCAGGTTATTGAAAAGCTCGAGGGTGTTTGTCATATTAAAATTTCCCGCTATGATCAAATTACGATGCATCCAGTTGTTCTGACGTAAAAAGGGATGGACTGCCTCGATGCTATTTCCACCAAAAGTTCCGTAACGAACATGGCCTAAGAGTAATTCCCCAACATAAGGAATGTGCTTCTTCTGTGCAGCGACATCCTCTATAATTTCCGGGTGGGCCTCAAACTCTGTATTGATGCGCTCATTGATTTGCGCAAAAATATCTTGAATGGGTTGGTTTTCGTTGGACCGAATACGACTAATGTAACGCTCACCGGGCTCTACATCGAGTTTGATACTGGCAAAACCGGCACCATCCTGCCCACGGTTATGCTGTTTCTCCATCATGAGGTACATTTTATCAACCCCATAAAAAGCAGTACCGTACTTTTCCTTGTAGTACTCCAGTGGTTTAAGCAATCTAATCAATGCTATTCCACATTCGTGTTTTAAAGCGTCACTCATAGTACTTTAGAAATAAATATTTCAAATAAAAACGCCCCGATTGTCAGGGCGCGATATTATGTTAACTCAATGTCGAATTGTGTTAGGTTTTTAAATTGTTGTAGGCGCTGATGCAATTCCTTTTTGGTGATCTCCAACAATCGTTCTGTGCCAAATTTTTCAACACAAAATGACGCCAATGCCGATCCATTTATAATGGCTGTTTTCATATTCTCAAAGCTGTAGTCCTCCGTCTTAGCCAAATAGCCTGTGAACCCTCCGGCAAACGTGTCTCCGGCTCCCGTAGGATCAAATACTTCCTCGAGGGGTAAAGCAGGGGCAAAAAAGACTTCATCTTTATGAAACAACAATGCACCGTGCTCTCCTTTTTTGATAACTACATATTTTGGACCCATCTCCATAATTTTTTGGGCTGCCACAACTAACGAAAATTCTCCGGTTAACTGCCGCGCTTCTTCATCATTTATAGTTATCACATCTACTTTGGAAATAACCAGTTTCAGATCATCTAACGCATTATCCATCCAAAAATTCATCGTATCCAATACAACTAACTTCGGATCGATCATTTGTTCTATAACACTTAACTGGACCAGGGGGTGTAAATTTCCCAGCATCACTACTTCGGCGTCCAGATAAGCTGAAGGCACTACAGGATTGAAATCGGCCAGCACATTTAACTCGGTTACCAATGTGTCTCGTGAGTTCATATCGTTATGATATTTTCCGGCCCAGAAAAAAGTCTTCCCATCTTTTATTATCTGCAATCCCGAAACATCCAATCCTTTGGAAGAAAGCATGTCGATATCTGCTTGAGGGAAATCTCCACCTACAACAGACACAATTGCTCCGTCCACATGAAAATGTGAAGCGGCTAAACCGATAAAGGTTGCGGCTCCGCCCAAGATCTTATCCGTCTTTCCAAAAGGGGTTTCAATAGCATCGAAAGCAACAGTTCCAACGATAACGAGTTTACTCATTTTACAGCTTTAGAAATGAAGGTGCAAAGATACGGTTTTTGTTAGTCATTATTAAATGAAATTCAATACCTATTTTCTTCCGAAATCGGCGGGAATTTCTCCCCATGCTTTTGTCTCCCATTTCAGTATTTCGGTAGTGTAGCTGTTCTTTTTTAACCAAGCTTCGGCACGAGAAATGAGCTCGAATAATTTAGCGTTTTTGCGATTTTGTTTCAATTTTGTATTGCATTTTTTTCTTTTTACCCAGCCCATGGCAGTACGGGAGTCACTGTAGATAACACGGTCACTCTTCTGTTGTTTTAGGTAAGCCAATCCATGGACAAGGGCCAAAAATTCACCCACGTTGTTGGTTCCTTGGGCGAAAGGCCCTTGATAAAATAGCTGCTTATGGGTTTGGGTATCCACGCCACGATATTCCATTTTCCCGGGGTTACCACTCGAGGCTGCATCTACAGCTATGGAATAAAGATTGGGATCACCAAATTTGGAGAGCTCCTCTTTGGTAAGTGCTTTCTTTTTGGTGTTCTTACCTTTGTAATCCGAATATTCTTTGTTGTGGGCTTCTTTGGCTTCGGCAAAAGTTAAAAAGGATTTGTATTGCGCCCCTTTCACACCTTTGATCGAAAGTTGACACTCTTTCCAACTATCGAAGATACCTGGGGGATTTCCAAACCAAACTACATAGAATTTTTCTTTTTTCTTTTTCATTTTAAGGTCCGCCACAGCGGGAACTTTTAGTTTATTCTGATCGCAGTATATTTTCGATCACCCTTGGAAAATTATCGTATTCCAACTCATGCACTTTTGCAGCTACATCGTCTGCCATATCTTTCTCCGAAATCACAATACTTTCCTGAAAAATGATAGCGCCTTCATCGTATTTTTCGTTCACATAATGTATAGTGATCCCGCTTTCAGTTTCATTATTGGCGATCACGGCCTCATGAACGAAGGCCCCATACATTCCTTTTCCACCATATTTTGGTAGTAGGGCAGGGTGGATATTTATTACTTTATTGGGAAATTCCGCCAGAATGATGGAAGGAATTTTCAGTAAAAATCCGGCCAGGACAATGAGATCCGGTTTCGCGAATATTAGGGTTTTAAGGACGCCTTCTTCTGAATTTAATTCTTCTTTAGTGAACGAAGAGGCCTTTGTTTGAAAAGCTTTCGCACGGTCTAATACTTTGGCGCTTTTCTTGTTTGACAGCACTAGAACTACCTCTGCCAATTCACCCTGCTGAAAGTGTTCCATTATGTTTTGAGTGTTGGTGCCACTGCCCGAAGCAAAAATAACAATGCGCTTCTTCATGATAGTTTCTATGGGTGTTAGGAAGTAAACAATTAAAATAAATTACAAAAGTACGGCAATAGGGTTTTACTTCGCCAAAAATGTTTAAATTGAGAATACATTTTATCTTTAAAGTGGTGTATTAAATTAAAATATTTTATTTTTGCAAATTATAATTAAATCTAAAAATAAAGAATTATGTCAGACATTGCATCAAGAGTTAAAGCGATAATCGTAGACAAATTAGGGGTTGACGAAAACGAAGTTGTAAACGAAGCTAGTTTCACAAACGACTTAGGGGCAGACTCCCTGGATACGGTTGAGCTTATTATGGAATTTGAAAAAGAATTCGACATTCAAATTCCAGACGATCAAGCTGAAAACATAGCGACAGTAGGTCAAGCTATTTCATACATTGAAGAGGCAAAGTAATACTACTTCCATATGGAATTAAAGCGAGTTGTAGTAACAGGTCTTGGTGCCCTAACTCCCATCGGAAATAACATCTCAGAATATTGGGATGGGCTTAAGAATGGGGTAAGCGGTTGTGCGCCTATCACCTATTTTGATACTGAAAAGTTCAAAACTAAATTCGCTTGTGAAATAAAAAATTATGATCCACTAGATCATTTTGACAGGAAACAGGCCCGGAAGTTAGACCGTTTTGCTCAATATGCATTAGTCTCAAGTGACGAAGCGATTGAAGACGCAAATTTTGACATCGACCAAATTGATAAATTTAGAGTTGGTGTGATTTGGGGAGCCGGAATTGGCGGATTGGAAACCTTTCAGAATGAAGTTATAAATTTTGCAAAAGGGGATGGAACACCGCGTTTCAACCCCTTCTTTATACCTAAGATGATCGCAGATATCGCCCCCGGGAATATCTCTATCAAACACGGGTTTATGGGCCCCAATTATACTACGGTTTCTGCTTGTGCATCTTCGGCCAACGCAATGATCGATGCCTTGAATTATATTCGCTTAGGGCATTGTGATATAATAGTGAGCGGAGGAAGTGAAGCTGCCGTTACTCAGGCCGGAATGGGTGGTTTCAACGCAATGCATGCGCTATCTACAAGAAATGATACGCCGAAGACTGCTTCACGGCCGTTTGACGCGACTCGTGACGGATTTGTATTGGGAGAAGGAGCCGGAGCATTGATACTGGAAGAGTATGAGCACGCCAAAAATCGCGGAGCTAAGATCTACGCAGAAATTGTAGGAGGAGGAATGTCTAGTGATGCCTATCACATGACCGCACCCCATCCTGATGGAATTGGAGTAGAAAGAGTTATGTTAAACTGTTTAGCAGATGCTGGAATGACAACGGAACAGGTGGATGCTATCAATACGCATGGTACTGCCACACCTTTGGGGGATGTAGCCGAGTTGAAAGCTATATCCAAAATCTTTGGTAAGCACGTTAACGAGATTAATATTAACTCTACCAAATCGATGACCGGACACCTTTTGGGTGCTGCCGGAGCCATTGAGGCCATTGCGTCCATTTTGGCTATGAAGTACAGTTTGGTTCCACCTACTATTAACCACACTACTGTGGATGAAAATATAGACCCTTCCCTGAATCTCACGCTCAACAAAGCGCAAGAGCGGGAAATTAATGTTGCCATGAGTAACACTTTTGGTTTTGGTGGTCATAACGCTTGTGTTCTATTCAAGAAGTTTGACTCTTAAAGCCTATGACTTCCATAAAAAACATATTCTCTTCCCGTTCTGAAAAGGACGACAAATTTTACCTTGGTGTAAAAAAAATACTGACTTTTAAACCAGGGGATATAACTATTTACCAAGAGGCATTTACGCACCGTTCCATGAACACCACAAATACCGAGGGGTCACCACAAAATTATGAGCGACTCGAGTTTTTGGGCGATGCCGTGCTGGGTTCTGTGATAGCGGCACATCTTTTTAAAAAAGTTCCGGGAGGTAACGAAGGATATCTTACCAAGATGCGATCCAAAGTTGTGAGTAGAGAGCATTTGAACGAGTTGGGAAGAGATCTTAACCTAATTTCGTTGGTCAAGACCAACATTCCTACCAAACAATTTGGAGAGAATATTCATGGAAACGTCTTTGAAGCCCTTGTAGGTGCTATATACCTGGATAAGGGGTATAGATATAGCGAGAAATTTATCCGTCGCAGGGTGATCAAACCTTATGTGGATATTCAGAAATTGGAAGGAAAAATAATTAGTTACAAAAGCCTTTTTATTGAATGGTGCCAAAAAAATAAAAAGAGCTTTAAGTTTAATATTTACGAGGATACAGGGAACGGTCCCTTAAAGCATTTTGCCGTAAAACTTCAATTGGAGCAAGATACCGTGGCCAAGGCAAGAGGGACTTCTAAGAAAAAAGCTGAAGAACGTGCCGCCAAGCGGGCCTATTACAAACTTCAGAGGCAAATGCAAACTCATAACAATTAATAGTTTCGTTTTAAATCGCAATACCGTATTTTTATAAAAAAAAGTATGGCCCTCCATAAATTGCTTTTGGATGATGACCTCAAAGAAGATTTTTCTTTAGTGGCCATACATTGTAGTGAGGAAGCCTATAAAATGGCATTTACCCTCAATCAACATCTCAATTTAGGGTTAAAACGAAAAAGAGCCGATCTTGATTTTTCAAACGATGGACTGCAAGTCACTTTTCCAATTTTTAAATTTGAAGATCAATTTCAGTATACCACCTATTATTTGGTAAGTAATAAATGTAAGTCAAATGTTGCCAATATTACCAGTAGTGAAGGACTATTCGGGGATGATGTTTCAGAAAGTACAGTGTTGACTTTATTGCTCCCGGAATTTAAACAGGCAGATTTTTTTCTGAAAATCGAATCGGATTATGAAACTATTCCGTTGCGGAAAAACATCGCGTTGATCAATGAGATAAAACAGGTTATATCGGCCTATAAAATAGAAGAGCACCAGATAAAATCGAATTACAATTTAATTTTCAACTAGATGCCAGCTTTGAAGAAAACAAAGATAGTAGCTACCCTTGGGCCTGCCATCAGAGACAAGAAAATCTTGAAACGAATGATCATTGAAGGGGTCAACGTATTCAGGATAAACTTTTCACACGCCAATTATGATGAGGTAAAAAAGCGCATAAAGATGATTCGCGATCTGGGGGATGAGATGGGCACTTCCACGGCTATCCTGGCCGATCTGCAAGGACCTAAACTTCGAGTGGGAGTGATGAAAGAGGAAGTGGTGGTGAATATAGGCGATATGATCGATTTTTGTACCGGAGAAGAATTTGAAGGTACACACGAGAAGGTTTATATGAATTATGATAACTTTCCGAAGGATGTAAAACCCAAGGAACGAATTCTTTTGGATGATGGAAAACTAATCTTTGAAGTTCTTAAAACCAACGGCAAAGATTCCGTTAGAGCCAAAGTAATACAAGGGGGACCATTGCGTTCCAAAAAGGGTGTTAACTTACCAAATACGAGTATCTCGCTACCTGCTCTTACCCAAAAAGACAAAGAAGACGCCATATTTGCAATCGAACAAGAGGTAGATTGGATCGCTTTATCATTTGTCCGAAAACCTGAGGACCTAAAGGAACTGCAAGTCATAATTGAGAAGCATAGTGAATATAAGATTCCAATTATCGCTAAGATCGAAAAGCCGGAAGCGGTGAAAAATATAGACAAAATTGTGGCGTATTGCGATGGGTTGATGGTTGCCCGGGGGGGATCTGGGAGTAGAAGTGCCTGCCGAAGAAGTACCACTAATTCAAAAAGAACTGGTGCTTACAGCAAAACGGGCCAGAATTCCTGTGATCATTGCAACCCAAATGATGGAGACTATGATAACTTCATTAACGCCCACACGGGCCGAGGTAAATGATGTTGCCAATTCTGTTATGGATGGCGCAGATGCCATGATGCTCTCTGCGGAAACTTCAGTAGGTAAATATCCTGTTGAGGTGATTCAAACCATGGCTAATATATGTATGCAGGTTGAAAATAGTGACCTAATTACGGTACCCCATGAACCCCCGCACATACGAACCAACCGATATATCACCAAGTCGGTTTGCTTTCATGCCGCCAAAATGGCCGACGAAATAGAAGCACGTGCTATATGTACACTCACCAATAGTGGATACACCGCGTTTCAAATTTCAGCCTGGAGACCGGATGCTCATATATTGGTGTATTCATCGAATAAGCGAATTCTTTCCCGATTGAATTTACTATGGGGGGTGAAAGCTTTTTATTACGACAAATTTGTAAGTACGGATGAGACCGTGGATGATGTAAACCGTATCGCGCACGAACAAGGGTTTGTAAAGAAAGGGGATTACTTAATCAACCTGGCCGCCATGCCCATTGTGGATAAGGGCATGGTGAATACTCTTAGAGTTTCTCAGGTATAAATTCTTCTGAATGCCATGACCCGTCCAGTTTTTAAAGCTGTTTTATTCTTTATTGGACTCGTCTCATTTCCTTCATGTACATCACTTCAATGGCGTGCCACGGATGCTGAAATACAGCAAAATTTTGCCGCTCTAAACATACCCACTACAATTTCCTATTTCGAAGTAGACACGTTGGATTTGAAAGTCCGTGTGCAACATATCACCCAATCTGAAAGCGATATCAATTTCCTCTTTTTTCATGGATCCCCCAGCTCACTTATAGCCTGGAACGGATATATTACCGATACCGTTTTAATAAAAAAGGCAAATTTACACGCCATAGACAGACCGGGTTATGGATATTCCAATTTTGGTGATGAAATAACCTCGATCACCTTACAAGCTAAAATTATGAGCGGCCTGATCAACGAGTACAAATTAAAAAATGTCATTGCAGTGGGGTCCTCATTTGGCGGTCCATTGGTTGCTCGAATGGCAGTGTTAAATGAAAACATAATAGCAGTGGTTTTGATCTCTCCAGCTATTGATCCAAATCAAGAAAAGAAATTTTGGGTTTCACGCCTTACACAATGGTGGATCACTCGCTGGTTGGTACCCACATCTTACCGAGTAGCCGGAGATGAAAAAACTGTGCATGCAGCCGAGCTCTCAAAAATAGAAAATGATTGGGATAAAGTAATAGTTCCTGTCGTTCACATTCATGGTGATATTGATGATATTGTTCCCTACGAAAATGTTGACTATACTGCTCAGAAATTCAAGAATATCAAGATCATCACCATTCCGGATGCGGGACATGAAATTGCCTGGGGCCGACCGGAATTGATCATACCTCATTTGTTGGAGCTTATGGAGATGATACTCAAAGAAGACGAATAGAAAGCCCCTGAAACTAAAATTGTTTCAGGGGCTTAATTTCTTTCTTTACTACAGGACTATTTCACCACCTCAGTCTTCGAAATCTTCATTGCACCACTCTGTTTCACTATGGTGACTTTGCTATCAAATTTTTTAGACTTATACACGTACTCGATCTTTTGCAATTCATTATTATTGCGTGTTATTTCTAACTGACTTACCCAAACGGCTCTCTTAGGCTTCCCATCGGTGATGGTTTGGATATTTTTTCCTTTCGGATTTGGAAAATCAAATTCCTTTGGAAAGTCAAATAGACGTTGTGCCATGAAGAAAGCTTCATTCCAACGTGCCTCCAGCA
>PVMS01045905.1_pt1 | contig 11161 bp, 10 predicted proteins | sample 1853461 | NCBI WGS metagenome assembly PVMS01 (sample SAMN08582032, study PRJNA380276) | Marine sediment metagenome, whole genome shotgun sequencing project. | isolation source: ocean sediment barecode stripped | collected 2017
AAACAACTGCGTGAACGTACTGGTTCAGGCATGATGGAATGCAAGAAAGCACTGGTCGAAACGGATGGTAATATCGACGCGGCCGTGGAATTGATGCGTAAATCCGGCGCGGCCAAGGCTGATAAGAAGGCCGGTCGAGTGGCAGCGGATGGCGCAATCAACGTCACCGTGAGTGATGATGGTAAATCTGCGGTAATTCTTGAAATCAACTCTGAAACGGATTTTGTCGCTAAAGACGAAAACTTTCAGGCCTTCGCCAATGATGTGCTGGCTACTGTGGCGCAGCAACAACCAGCCTCCGTCGAGGCCCTGTCAACGATGACGATGGGCAATGGTCAAAGTGTCGAAGAAGCCCGTCAGGTGTTGATCGCAAGGGTTGGCGAAAATATCCAGATACGTCGTTTTGAAAGGATCGAATCTGAGAATTCAATTGCTTCCTACCTGCACGGCGCACGCATCGGCGTGCTGGTTGATTCCAGTGCCGATGCCGGCCTGGCACGCGATATTGCTATGCATATTGCAGCGGTCAACCCGCAATTTGTCGATCAGGACGCGGTGCCGGTGAAATTTATCGAAAAGGAAAAGTCAATTCTGATTGCCCAGGCTGAATCCAGCGGGAAACCGCCTGAAATTATCGAAAAGATGATCCAGGGGCGACTGAATAAGTTCCTTGCCGAAGTAACCTTGTTGGGACAACCATTCGTTAAAGATCCAGAGCAGAAGGTTGGTAAATTGCTTACCGCCGCCGGTGCTTCGGTTACCGGGTTTATTCGCTATGAAGTGGGTGAAGGTATCGAAAAGAAAGTTGAAGACTTTGCTGCGGAAGTTGCATCGCAGCTAAATTCCTGAGACTGGAAAAGGCCGCAACTTCCGCGGCCTTTTTTTTGTACCTGAATATAGGCTTACAATTCTTTGTTAAATTGAACTTTTAATGCAGGCTAGATCGTAATCCTATGTCGAAAATCAATTACAGACGCATTCTGGTCAAGCTTAGTGGTGAAGCCTTGCTGGGCAAGCAGGATTCTGGAATCGATCCGGCAATGATCGATAAACTTGCCGCTGAGTTGATCGAATTGCACTCCGCAGGCGTCGAAGTTGCCTGTGTTGTCGGTGGTGGAAACCTGATGCGAGGCGCCAGTCTGGCGATGTCGGGATTCGATCGCGTGACCGCTGATCACATGGGGATGCTGGCGACGGTGATGAATGCCCTGGCGCTACGGGATGGGTTGCAACGACAGGCAGCCAACGCGGTGGTTATGTCGGGGCTTGATATGCCGCAGCTGTGCGAATCTTACACGCAGCGTGACGCACGTCGACGTATAGCAGCGGGTGAAATTATTATATTTGCGGCCGGGACCGGCAGTCCGTATTTTACCACTGACACTGCCGCTAGCCTGCGCGCAATCGAAATTGAAGCCGATTTGTTAATCAAGGCAACCAAGGTAGATGGTATATACGACAAGGACCCGATGAAACATGAGGATGCGGTGCGCTATACACATCTGGATTATGATCAGGCGATCGATCAGCGTCTCGCGGTGATGGATGTGGCAGCAATGATTTTATGTAATGATAATGCGTTGGATCTGGTCGTTTGCGACATCAATCAACCCGGCGCATTGCTTGACCTGGCAAAAGGCAAGTCGATTGGAACCCGGGTTAGCCGGAAAGAGGCAAAATTATGATAGAAGATATCAAACAAGACGCTCGCAATCGTATGAGCAAGAGCATCGAAGCTTTCAAGGCCGAGCTGAGCAAGATCAGAACCGGCAGGGCACATCCGAGTTTACTGAATCATATTACGGTTGATTTCTACGGCAGTGAAGTCCCGATAGGACAGGCGGCCAATATCACCGTTGAGGATGCACGCACCCTGGCGGTGTCTCCCTGGGACAAGAGTATGGTGCCGGTTATCGAGAAAGCGATAATTTCTTCGGATCTCGGGTTAAACCCATCCACCGCCGGTACCGTGATTCGGGTGCCGATGCCTCCACTCACCGAAGAACGTCGCAAGGAACTGGTCAAGGTAGTACGCGAACTGGCCGAGAACGCTCGCATCGCGGTCAGAAATATCCGTCGCGACAGCAATAATGATTTAAAAACCCTGGTCAAAGACAAAGATATCTCCGAGGACGACGAACACCGGGGTCTGGACCTGGTGCAACAGGTGACTAATCAATCTACCGATGAGATTGAAACTTTGTTACAAACCAAAGAACAGGAATTGATGGAGATCTGATCGCGATATCGATACGGGATCATGACTTCGCAACTTCAGGCATCAATTCCCAGCCACGTTTGCATGATCATGGATGGCAACGGTCGCTGGGCGAAAAAAAGGCTGATGCCGCGCAGCTTTGGACATCGTAAAGGGGTCGAAACGACGCGGCGTATGGTCGAGTTCTGCGCGCGTGCCGGCATTAAATATCTCACCCTGTTTGCCTTCAGCAGTGAAAACTGGAATCGCCCCGATGAAGAGGTGAACGGTCTAATGGAGTTGTTTATGCAATCGCTTAAAAAGTACACCGGCGAGATGCATGAGCAGGGGATACGCATCCGTTTTATCGGTAACAGAACTTTATTTTCAGATAATCTCCAGCAGCAGATTGATGAAACAGAAACAAAAACGTTTAACAACAGCACGATGACTTTGAATATTGCGGCGAATTATGGCGGTCACTGGGATATCGTCAATGCTGCCAGAGTTTTGGCTCAACAGGTTGAGGATGGCGAAATGGAGGCAGCTAATATCGATGAGCAGACTTTCAAGAGGGTGCTTGCGCTAGGCGATAGCCCCGATCCTGATTTATTTATCCGCACCGGTGGTGAACAACGCATCAGCAATTTTCTGTTATGGCAACTGGCCTACACTGAATTCTATTTCAGTGATCGACTCTGGCCGGACTTTGCCGATGCCGATGTTCGCGCCGCGCTGGATGAATACGCCCGTCGCCAACGTCGTTATGGTAAAACCAGCGAGCAGATCGAGGTCTCCGGCTAGTGCTGAAGCAGCGCGTCATTACCGGGGTTATCCTCGCGGTGGTCGTTATCGGTACCATCCTGTTCGCCGACAGCTTCTGGACCAGCGTATTGTTTGCGGGGGTTTTGTTCGCCGCGTCTCGGGAGTTGCTGGCGCTTACCATCAAGTTGACGAATTTACCTGCTGTCCTGGTTTCAGCGCTGTTTGTGATGCTATTCTGGGGGTCGCTTGCAGTGGTTAATCCATTGTTGATCTACTGGCAGTCACTGGCGGGACTCGCGCTCTGGATACTGATTTCATTTGGCTTACTGGCATATCGTTATAACGGTAACTGGCCGTTATTGCCAAGAGTTCTAATGCTCGGAATCGGCCTGGATTTATTATGGATATGCGTGCATGACCTCGTATATCTGCAGGCCGAGTATGGTGGGGCAATGCTGCTTTACCTGTTTAGCCTGGTATGGATAGCCGACATCGGGGCCTATTTCAGCGGACGCAAGTTTGGTAAACATAAACTGGCGCCGTCTATCAGTCCGGGTAAAACCTGGGAAGGCTTGATCGGTGGCCTGCTTGCCAACCTGGTCTGGGTTATCGGCGTTTACCAGTTTGGTTCAGGCTGGGGATTCGGGTTTTTACCGTTTCTACTCATCGGTCTTGCGACTTCACTGATCTCGGTAGTCGGTGATTTATTTGAAAGTATCCTCAAACGAGAGGCCGGGGTAAAAGACAGCGGCAAGTTGTTGCCCGGGCATGGTGGAATACTCGATCGCGTCGATAGCGTGATTGCGGCTGCGCCGATTTTTGTCGCCGGATTGTTCATCGTGGGGCCGTTGTGAAACAGCTCACGATACTCGGTGCTACTGGTTCGATAGGGCAATCCACGCTCGATATTGTCGCGCGTCATCCGGATCGTTACGCGCTATATGCGCTGACCGCAAATAGCAATCATCAGAAAATGCAGCAATTATGCCGTCGGTTTGAACCGGCCCTGGTGGTGATGCGCGACGCCGACAGCGCACAGCGTCTGGCGGAAGCGATAGCGGATCTTTCTACCGAGGTGCTGACAGGTGAGGCGGGTCTGGCCGAAGTGGCCGCGGCCAGTGAAGTAGATGTGGTGGTAGCGGCGATTGTCGGTGCCGCGGGCTTGCTTCCAACCCTGGCCGCGGTACGTGCAGGTAAGCGTATACTGCTCGCTAACAAGGAAGCGCTGGTCATGGCTGGCGCCCTGTTCATGGATGAAGTGCAGCAACACGGTGCCGAGCTATTGCCGGTAGATAGTGAACACAATGCAATTTTTCAATGCCTGCCCACTGGATCTATCGGCAGTGATGTTACCGGGCAGGGGGTGCGTAAAATTATCCTGACCGGTTCAGGTGGGCCATTTCGGGATTTTGCTCTCGCCGACCTCGAAGAGGTAACTCCGCAACAGGCCTGTGCTCATCCTAACTGGGACATGGGGCCGAAAATCTCAGTAGATTCGGCAACCATGATGAATAAGGGTCTGGAAATGATCGAAGCCTGCTGGATGTTCGCGGTAGATCACGCCGATGTCGAAATCCTGTTACACAGGCAAAGCATTGTTCATTCCATGGTTGCTTATAACGATGGGTCGGTCATCGCGCAAATGGGCAATCCCGACATGCGTACTCCGATTGCCAATGCCCTGGCCTGGCCCGAGCGTATCGAAAGTGGGGTTGAGCCATTGAATTTGTTGCAGGTCGGACAATTAGACTTCACACTCGCGGATGAGGCCCGTTATCCTTGCCTGGCATTGGCGAGAGATGCCTGGCACCAGGGTGGGACCAGCATGGTAGTACTGAATGCCGCCAACGAGGTTGCGGTTGAGCATTTTCTGAATAAGCGAATCAAATTTACCGAGATACCGAGATTGATTACTAAGGTTTTAGAGCAAGCAGCCACAGGATCTGCCGATAAACTGGAGGAGATTCTGCAGGCGGATTCCATTGCGCGCAGCCTGGCGCGTGAACTGATTAAACTTCGAGCCTGATTGCCATGGACTTCCTCGGTATTATTTACAGCATTCTCGCCTTTATCGTAGCCATTGGCATTTTGGTTACCGTCCATGAATTTGGTCATTTCTGGGTTGCGCGCAAGCTCGGAGTCAAGGTGTTACGATTCTCGGTCGGTTTTGGCAAGCCATTGTGGCTGTGGAAATCGGGCGTAGATCAGACTGAATATGTAATCGCGGCTATCCCGTTTGGCGGTTACGTCAAAATGCTGGATGAACGTGAAGGCGAGGTTGAGGAGCACGAACTGTCGCGAGCCTTTAATCAAAAATCGGTGTGGCGTCGTATCGCCATCGTGGTCGCCGGGCCGGCATTCAACTTTCTGTTTGCGATTCTGGCCTATTACCTGATTTTTCTGGTTGGAATCAGTGGCGTCAAACCGGTTATCGGCGAAATCGATAATCCCAGCCCGGCCTATACAGCAGGAGTTCAGCAAGGCGACCTTATACTTGCGGTAAATGGAATCGAAACTGCAAGCTGGGAAAGCGCCCGTTTCGCCATGCTGGAAGAATCGATAAGTGCCGAGAAAATGGTTTTACAGGTACAGAGCCAGGATTTACAGATTCGCGAAAGGGTTATAGATATCACGGAACTGGGATTGCTGAAAGGAGAGCAAATCAATCTGCTGCGAGACCTGGGAATATCCGCCTGGAGGCCCGATGTTCCGCCTGTTATCGACGAAGTACTGCCCGATGGCGCTGCCCGCCAGGCCGGTCTGCTGGCCGAAGATAAAGTTTTATCGCTCGATAATGTCATCATTGTAAACGTCACCCAGTGGGTAAATCACATCCGTGCCAATGCCGCGACGGAGATGGCGCTGCGGGTGTTACGCGATGGCAATGAGGTCGAGTTGACAATTACACCGCGAAGCCGTACCGAAGCTGGTGAAACCTATGGTTACATCGGGGTTCGAAATCGAATCGAAATTCCCGAGTCCGTGCGCCGTGAAATGATGGTTACCGAACGTTATGGTCCGTTGCGGGGAATCGTCGAAGCCGTTGACAAGACCTGGCGCATGACCTGGCTTACATTGCGGGTATTGGGTAAGCTCGTCACCGGTGAGGCGAGCGTCAGAAATCTAAGTGGTCCAATTACGATTGCACACTATGCTGGCGTTTCGGCACGCATCGGGCTGGAACAATTCCTTGGGTTTCTTGCGATCATCAGCATTAGCCTGGGTGTACTGAATCTGCTCCCGGTACCGATGCTGGATGGTGGACATTTGTTTTATTACCTGGTTGAGATTATCAAGGGTAGTCCTGTGTCGGAACAAACAGAAATTATCGGGCAGAAAATTGGTATCCTGCTGCTCTTCGGGTTGATGTCGATTGCCATCTATAACGACTTGCTGCGTCTGGTAGGGTAGATTTGAGAATTTCTGTCTGGATCAGTGCCTTGGTGCTGTTATCGATGTCTTGCTGGGCTCAGGCCGAAAGCTTTGTGGTCGAGGACATCGAAGTTATCGGTATCAAGAAAATCACCCTGGGCACGGTGTTCAGCTATTTGCCGATAAATGTGGGTGAAACGCTGGATATTGAACGTACGCCTGAAATCATTCGCGAACTTTACTCTACCGGTTTCTTTGAAGATATCGAATTGTTAAGACGCGATAATGTCTTGATCATCAAAGTGATAGAACGGCCTTCGATTGCGGAAGTAAACTTCGAGGGCAATGACGAAATAGACGATGAATCCCTGGAGAAAGCACTGGATCAGGTCGATATTGCCAAAGGGCGAATTTTCGACGAGAACAAGCTCGAGAAAATCCAGCGTGAACTGCAACAGGTTTACTATTCACTGGGGAAATATGCAGCCAGCATAGACGCCCAGTGGAGATCACTCGACGAAGATAGAATCGCGATAGACATTACAATATCCGAAGGTATCTCGGCGACTATAAAATCCATCAATATCGTTGGCAACCGGGATTTTGACGAAGATGAATTACTCGATACTTTTCAGCTGGAAACAAGCAGTTCAGGCATGTTCGCCGATGATGATTACTCGAGTTCGAAGCTGGTCGCAGATCTGGAGTCACTAAAATCATATTATTTCGATCGTGGCTATCTTCAGTTTCAGGTCAATTCCCAACAGGTAACAATTAGCCCGGACCGAAAAGATATTAGTCTCTCCATCAATATTTTCGAAGGCAATCAATTTTCGATAAGTGGTGTTGAAGTAGGCGGTCAGATGGTGGTTGATGCCGAGGAGTTGCGTGCTCTGATCAGCTTCCGCGCGGGTGATATTTTTTCTCGCAAGGAAATAAACAAAGTCATTAGCACGATGCAAAAACGTCTCGGTGAAGACGGATACGTATTTGCGAACGTGCGGACTTTGAACGATATCGATGAGGAAAATAGAACGGTTTCATTACAGTTTCTTATCGAACCCGGTAAAAAGATGCGTATTCGCTATATCACTTTTAGCGGTAACGAAAAAACCCAGGATACAGTGCTGCGCCGCGAAATGCGCCAACTTGAAGGTGAAGTCTACCAGCGTTCAAAAGTTGATCGTTCGCGAGTGCGGTTGCAACGCCTGAACTACCTCGGCTCGGTTGATATCAAGCCCGTAAAAGTACCAAATGCAGATGATCTGGTTGATCTCGAAATTTCGGTAACCGAACGATTTTCGGGAAACCTGACCCTCGGTCTCGGTTTTGCCCAGGAGCAGGGTGTAATTTTTAATGTTGGCTTCAAACACGAAAACATCTTCGGTACGGGTAATTCCATCGAGTTTGCATTCGATAATTCCGCCGCCTCGCAACGTTATGCCTTCACGTACAATAACCCTTATTATACGCCGGACGGAATTAGTCGAGGGTTCAAATTTGCTTACAGTAAGACGGATGCATCGGAGAACAATACCAGTAACTACCTGATCGACAGGGCTACTGTGTCGATTGATTACGGTATTCCGCTATCAGAATTCGACAGGCTCAGACTGGAAGTTGGAGTCATGTCAAATGATTTCAAAACTACCAATTCGTCGTCAGATGAGGTGATCGACTTTGTCATCGATAACAGTGATAAATACAATAGTTCTACACCCCGGAAGGACGTAGATGGCGACACTTTCAATACTGTGTTTACTGTAACCAGTTTTTCCAAGGACACGCGTAACCGGAGAATTTTCGCCGAATCGGGGAGTCTCAACAGTATTTCGCTAGAACTCCAGGCTGGTGATCTTTATTTTTATAAAGTGAGATATCGCCATTTAACCGCTTTTAAGTTGAGCGACCTGTTTACGCTCAACGTCAAGGGCCGGGTTGGATACGGTGATGGATATGGGGATACCAGTGATTTGCCGATATACGAGAAGTTCCACGCGGGTGGCGTGCGTTCGGTCAGGGGCTATGAATTTAACAGTTTAGGGCCAAGGGACAGTAAGGATGACCCCGAAGGCGGCAATTTGCAGGTTATAACCTCGGCTGAAATATTCTTCCCGATTGAGGCTCTGGCGAGTTCAGATACCTTCAGGCTTGGGTTATACTTCGACGCAGGAAACGTATTTGAGAACCCTGAAGATTATGAGACTACGGAATTGAGACATTCAGTCGGAATATCCGCCAAGTGGTTCTCGGTTATCGGTCCCCTGGAGTTTAGCTACGCGTTTCCGCTTAATGACAAATCTGGTGACGACGTACAGCCATTCCAGTTTGCGCTTGGAGCATCGTTTTAGTAATGACTTTGAAGAGTTTAATACCCGCCTTTTTTATACTGTTGTTCCTGACTTCGATGCAAACAGCATCGGCACAGGACTCGGGGTATAAGATTGGTTTTGTAAATACCGCGAGGGTACTTAAAGAAGCGCCGCAGGCACGCAAGGTCGAAGAGCGGCTCAAGGCTCTTTTCGAACCCCGTGAAGCACAACTGAAGGAAGGGCGGCGGGAAATCCTCGCGCTGGAAGACCAGTTGAAAGTGGATACTGAACTCACTTCCAACGCACGGCGCAAGCTGGAACGTGAAATACGACTCAAGGTGAGCCAGCTGAAATTTCTGGAGCAGGAGTTCCGTGAGGATCAGAACCTGCGTCGCAACGAAGAAATTCGTAAATTGCAAAGGGTTATTTCCAACGTACTGAAAAAGCAGGGAGATAACGGCGAATTCGATCTGATACTGACCGAGGGCGTAAGCTATGTTTCCGATCAGATCGACATTACTGCGGAGACGATCGAAATGTTGAAGGAGTTATCGGACACCAGCGAAGCGGCCCAGTAGCTAGCGACATTAGTGTTGCTGATGATACGCCCAGATCAGGCGCCAAAATTAACATGAGTCTAAACCTGCAACAGCTAGCCGAGGCATTGAAACTGGAATTCCGTGGTGATGCCGATTTAGTGATCAATGGCGTTGCATCGTCTAATTCGGCACTTTCGGGCGACTTATGCTTTATCCTGTCTAAAAAATATGTCGATGGTGTTACCGCGAGCCAGTGCAGCGCCGTCATACTACCTCCGGAGCTGGCTAGCGTGGTCGAAGGCAAGGCGCTGTTGCTGTCGGAGAATCCGCAATACAGTTTTGTCGGGGCAATCAAGGCACTCGATCTCGAGACGAACCCTCGAGCCGAGCCTGGTATTCACCCATCGGCGCAAATAGCCAGTAGTGCCAGCATTGGAAGTGGAGTCACCATCGGCGCCCTTGCGGTTGTCGAGGATGACGTCGCGATTGGCGCGGATACATCAATCGGCGCGGGTACGGTGATAGAACGATCCGCAGTTATTGGTAGTCAATGTATTTTGCATAGTCAGGTTATGCTGGGGCGGGGAGTTAGCCTGGGTGATCGTTGCATACTTCAGTCCGGAGTAGTTGTCGGCGGTGATGGTTTCGGCCTGGTTGAGCACGAGCGGCAATGGCATAAAATGCCGCAGCTCGGCAGCGTTGTGATCGAGGATGACGTTGAAATTGGCGCCAATACGAGCGTCGATCGAGGTGCGCTTGACGATACAATAATCGAACGTGGATGTAAGATCGACAACCAGATACAGATTGGTCATAACGCCCGTATTGGCGCACATACGGCGATAGCGGCCTGCGCTGGAATTGCCGGAAGTGCAAATATTGGACGCCACTGCAAGATTGCAGGAGGTGCGATGATCGGTGGACATTTAAGGCTGGTGGATAACGTAATGGTTACGGCCCTGTCCATGGTGATAAAGGATATCAATCAACCCGGGGTATATTCATCCGGTACGCCGTTAATGGAAAATAGTATCTGGCATCGTGTCTGCGCACGTTATAAATCGTTGGACAAACTCGCGCAGACCGTAGCGAGGCTGGACAGGTCCAGCAAGTAGGCAAACAGTACTCAAACTAAACCTGAGCGGGGATTTGATTTGGAATTTGATATAAACAAGGTGATGGAGCTACTGCCGCATCGCTACCCTTTTTTACTGGTTGATCGGGTGCTTGAACTAGAGCAGGGGAAAAGTCTGTCGGCGATCAAAAACGTCAGTATCAACGAACCCTTTTTCCAGGGGCATTTCCCGGATAAACCGGTCATGCCCGGTGTGCTGATTCTTGAAGCCCTGGCGCAGGCGACCGGGTTACTGGCTTTTGCAGACATGGGTGATGCGCATAAAACCAAACTTTACATGCTGGTTGGTATCGATAAGGCTCGTTTCAGAGGCCAGGTGTTTCCGGGTGATCAGCTGCTACTGAACATATCTCTGAAACGCAATATGCGCGGCATAGGCATGTATCAGTGCCAGGCATTGGTCGACGGGACGGTAGTTGCGGAGGCTGAAATGATGTGCTCCGCCCAGGATCGGGATTCATGATTCACCAATCCGCTATAGTCGACGCAAGTGCGCGGATAGCGGCCGATGTAGAAATCGGGCCCTACAGTATTATCGGGGCAGATGTGGAAATCGGGGCCGGCACAGTTATTGGTCCTCATGTCGTGGTCATGGGGCCCTGTAAAATTGGATGTGACAATCGAATTTATCAATTTGCCTCGGTTGGCGAAGCGCCACAGGATATGAAATACCGGGGAGAACCTACCTGGCTGTTGATCGGCGAGCGCAACGTTATTCGCGAATACGTGACGCTGAACCGCGGTACCGATGACGGCAATGGGAAAACCGTAATCGGCAGCGATAATCTGTTTATGGCATACAGCCACGTCGCACATGATTGCGTGGTGGGTGATCACTCCA
>PVMS01014980.1_pt1 | contig 11159 bp, 7 predicted proteins | sample 1853461 | NCBI WGS metagenome assembly PVMS01 (sample SAMN08582032, study PRJNA380276) | Marine sediment metagenome, whole genome shotgun sequencing project. | isolation source: ocean sediment barecode stripped | collected 2017
GACATATTCTTCCTGGTAGCTGAAGGTCTCGGTCGATTGGTCGACAGCGCCGAGGTCGGCAACTTCTTCCTCAATGACGTACTCTTCGGCCCCACTTATTCCAGAATCGTCTTCGTAAACGTATTCTTCCTGGTAGCTGAAAGTTTCAGTTGACTGGTCGACAGCGCCGAGGTCGCCAATTTCCTCTTCAACCGGCATTTCATAAGTCGTTATCGGGAACTCTTCAGCAAACTCTTCCGGGTCGCTGATCCCGCTATCAGCACTACCAAACTCCTCCTCGTCGTAGCTTATCGTCTCTTCGACCTGGTCGACGGGACCGAGGTCCCCGGCAACCAGTTCAGCTTCGGTATACTGTATTACTTCGGGCTCGGGTGGCGGCGGCTGAACTGTCGACGGCACGACCGCAGTTTCTGTCTCGAGGCCGGAACTGCCGCGTTCGGACTGCGTCGAACACGCTGCCAGCGCCATGCTGATCAGCAGCAGTAGCAAACGATTCGTCTTTCGTTGCATCCCATTGTCTCCGTTGAATATTGAAAGAAGAGGTCGTGAAGTCACAGATGAACTGAAATCAAATCTGGAACTCACCGAATCTCTGTTGGTACATCGGCAATTATCACCCGACTACGGTATCCGATACAACACGGCGACGGATAACATTACAACGACCACGTGTTACTCGAATTCGAATGCGAACCGTTTCAATCGGCTGACTAACCATTTCGTACCTGTCTGGTTGGACCACTAAAGCAATAAATATACATACCCCACCTCGCGCCCTTACATTCCAGTATGGTATCTTTACACTTTATCTCGTCGTCTCAATTGGTTACCGTGACGTAGTGGCCTAATATGCCCTGCGAAAGCGGGGCCATATTGTCGTCAATCGGCGACATTTCCCGGACGCTCGCCAAGGCAAATCGACCAAAATTATCTCATGGAGCCATTCGCAAAAGAAACGCTGCCGATCAGTCTCGAAGAGGAGATGCGACGCTCATATCTCGATTACGCGATGAGCGTCATCGTTGGTCGAGCTTTGCCCGACGTGCGGGACGGTTTGAAGCCGGTCCACCGGCGCATTCTTTATGCGATGTACGAGACCAACAACGTCTGGAACCGACCATATGTGAAGTGCGCGCGAGTGGTTGGTGAGGTAATGGGCAAGTTTCACCCGCACGGTGACAACGCCATATACGACGCGCTTGTCCGCATGGCGCAGAATTTCAGCTTGCGCTACATGCTTGTGGATGGTCAAGGTAACTTCGGTTCGGTGGACGGCGACAACGCGGCGGCGATGCGCTACACGGAGTGTCGATTGGCGCGCATTGCCAGCGATCTTCTTGCCGACATCGACAAGGAAACTGTCGATTTTGGCCCAAATTACGATGGGAAAGAGCTTGAGCCGCTGGTTCTTCCATCCAGGATTCCCAACCTGTTGGTCAATGGTTCGTCCGGTATTGCGGTTGGCATGGCGACAAACATTCCGCCGCACAATCTTGGCGAGGTCGTCGACGCCTGCCTGGCACTACTCGACAACGCGGACATCACGATCGATGAATTGGGCGAGATCATTCCCGGCCCGGACTTTCCGACCCGCGGCATCATTTATGGAACAGTGGGCATCCGCGAGGCTTACCGGACCGGCCGCGGTCGCGTGGTAATCCGTGCGCGTACGCATTTCGAGGAAGTTGAAAGCGGCGGGCGGCAGGCGCTTGTCGTGGATGAACTTCCGTACCAGGTTAACAAGTCCTCGTTGCTGATCCGTATTGGCGAACTGGTCCGCGAAAAGCGTCTGGAGGGCATTTCGGAAATTCGCGACGAATCCGACAAGTCGGGCATGCGCGTTGTGCTCGAACTCAAGCGCGCCGTCGTGCCGGAAGTCGTTCTCAACAATCTGTACAAGGACACCCAGCTGCAGGACACCTTTGGGATGAACATGGTTGCGCTGGTGGATGGCCAGCCACGCTTGCTCAATCTCAAACAGATCCTAGAGGAGTTTATCCGCCATCGTCGCGAGGTGGTGACGCGGCGCGCCGTATTCGAACTGCGCAAGGCGCGTGAACGCGGACACATTCTCGAAGGTCTGGCGGTTGCGCTTTCAAATGTCGACGAAATCATCGCGTTGATCAGAGCTGCGCCGGCGCCGGCCGATGCAAAACAGCAATTGATGTCTCGTACCTGGCGCTCGGCCCTGGTAGAGGAGATGTTATCGCGCGCTGGAAGCGTGCAATCCAAACCCGACGGATTGCCGCCCGAATACGGGCTTCACGATGAGGGTTATCGCTTCTCCGAGATACAGGCACAACGCATTCTTGAAATGCAGTTGCAGCGCCTGACCGGACTTGAGCAGCGCAAAATAGAAAACGAATATCGCGAGATCATGGAAAAGATCGCCGATCTGCTTGACCTTCTCGGAACGACAACGCGTATCAATGCGGTTATTGCCGAGGAACTGTCGCAGAGCAGAGAGCAGTTCGCCGATGCGCGCCGCAGCGAGATCGAAGTCAATGCTCAGGAGATTTCGCTTGAAGACCTGATCACGCCCGAAGATGTCGCGATCACCCTGTCGCACACAGGTTACGTCAAGTCGCAACCACTGGCCGAGTATCGGGCTCAGAAGCGGGGCGGTCGTGGAAAACAGGCGGCACGAACGAAAGAAGACGATTTCATCGACAGCTTTTTCATCGCGCATACACACGACTACATTTTGTGTTTTTCGGACCGGGGTCGTTTGTACTGGCTGAAAGTCTACGAGGTTCCGCAAGGAGGCCGCGCAAGCCGCGGCAAGCCGATCGTGAACCTGGTTCAGATCGCCGAAGGTGAGAAAATTACCGCGATCCTGCCAATCAAGGAATTCGACGACGGCCATTTCATATTTATGGCGACCGCCAACGGGACCGTGAAGAAAACACCACTGTCGCACTTTTCGCGGCCACGTCAGATGGGTATTATTGCGGTCGATCTCGATCAGGGAGACTTCTGGTTGGCGTCGCGGTAACGAACGGTCACCAGGACATCATGCTGTTCTCCGATGCGGGTAAAGTGGTACGGTTTTTCGAGCAGGATGTCAGGCCGATGGGGCGGACAGCGCGTGGCGTGCGGGGAATGAGGATGGGTGCGAATCACCAGCTCATTTCATTGGTCGTTGTCGATGATGAGCAACTGGCGGTGCTGACGGCGACCGAGCACGGATTTGGCAAGCGAACAAGGGTATTTGAATACACCCGGCATGGACGCGGCACGCAGGGGATGATTGCAATTCAGACGACGGCGCGCAATGGTCGCGTAGTGGCTGCGAAGCTTGTTCACGGCGACGATGAAATCATGCTCATTACCACTGGCGGCGTGCTGATCCGCACGCACGTGGACGAAATCCGGGAAATGGGTCGTGCGACACAGGGCGTCAGACTGATCAATCTTGGAGAAGACGAAAAACTCGCCGGCCTGGCCAAAATTGTCGATAAAGACGATGACGCAATCGACGCAGATAACGGTGACGAGGGCAATTCCTCAGCGTCCGACGTCTGACAAAAAATAAAGACCGGCCAAGTGATTCCGGTTGACACAATCTTATGGGTCTGCAGCACACGACCCGGCACATAGGAATCGATGAATGGCAAAGGTTTTCAATTTTAGCGCCGGCCCGGCTGCATTACCTGAGGAAGTGCTCGTGCAGGCGCGCTATGAATTACTTGACTGGCATGGGGTAGGCATGTCCGTCATGGAAATGAGCCATCGGAGTACGGAATTTGTCTCGATAATCGAGCGAGTCGAATCAGACTTACGCGAATTGCTGGCTATTCCAGACGAGTACAAGGTACTTTTTCTGCAAGGCGGGGCGACGTCGCAGTTTTCGATGATTCCGCAAAATCTGCTTGGCACCAAAAGCGGCGCTGACTATATCTACACCGGGCAGTGGTCCAAGAAAGCGATCGCCGAGGCAGGCAAGTTCTGCAAGGTTAATGTTGCGGCGTCTTCTGAAGACAAGAATTTCAGCTATGTGCCGAAGCGTGAGTCCTGGAACCTCGATCCTGCGGCGGCTTACGTGCACATCACCAGCAACGAAACAATCGGCGGAATCGAATATCACCAGACACCTGAGGTCGGCAATGTACCGCTGATCGCTGACATGTCATCGCATTTACTGTCGAAACCGCTCGATGTTGCTCGCTACGGTCTGATTTACGCCGGCGCGCAGAAGAATATCGGCCCAGCGGGGCTGACGATTTTGATCATCAGGGAAGATCTGATTGGACATGCACCTTCCGATATTGCCTCGATTGCAGATTACAAAACGCATGCGGACAGCAAGTCAATGTACAACACGCCGCCCACCTACGCGATATATATGGCGGGCCTGGTACTGCAGTGGCTCAAGCGCAGAGGCGGGCTTGTTGCGATGGAAAAGACGAATATCGCCAAAGCGCAACTGCTTTACGCTTGTCTTGATGCGAGCGGTTTCTACAACAGCCCGGTCGCGGTTGAGGATCGTTCGCGAATGAATGTGCCGTTCCGGCTAAAGGACGAGGGTCTCGACGCCGAATTTCTTGAGCAGGCCAGGCGGCAGGGCCTGGTGCAGTTGAAGGGGCACCGTTCGATCGGCGGGATGCGTGCTTCAATCTACAACGCCATGCCGCAAAATGGTGTGCAAGCGTTGGTCGATTTCATGCGCGAGTTCGAGCGAACTCATGGTTGAGAAGACTCATGATTGAGAAAACCGATGGCTGAGAGAACCCATGACTGAGAAGATCGCGCCTGCCGACAATTCTGGCGACCAGTTTCGCATACTCACGCTGAACAATATTTCCGAGAAAGGTCTTCGGCGATTTCCCGCCGAGTTCTTCGTAGCCGACCCGCACGTCGATGAGCCGGACGCCATCCTGGTTCGTTCCCATGATATGCGCAGTATGGAAATTCCAGAGACCGTCAAGGTGATCGGGCGCGCGGGAGCTGGCACGAATAACATTCCTGTGTCGCGAATGAGCGAGCGTGGCGTTCCTGTATTCAATACCCCCGGAGCGAACGCAAACGCGGTTAAGGAACTTGTAATCGCAGGCATGCTGATGGCCGCAAGAAATCTCGCTGGTGCGATTCGCTTTGTCGATGCGGTTACAGGTTCGGAAGAGGACATCGATCGTCTCGTTGAAGCGGGCAAGAAAAAATTTGCCGGCTTTGAGCTTCCCAACCGTACTCTCGGAGTGATCGGGTTGGGCAAAATTGGCAGTCTGGTGGCGGATGCAGCGATCAAACTCGGAATGAAGGTATTGGGTTACGACCCGAATATTACAGTTGATGCTGCATGGAGCCTTCCGTCCCAGGTGCGCAAATCGCACACTATCGAGGATCTGATTCGTGGTTCCGATTTTCTGACAGCGCACGTTCCTTTGCTGGATGCGACCCGCAACCTGATCAATGCAAAACGATTGAGCCTGATGAAACGTGGCGGAGTTGTATTGAATTTTGCGCGGGACGGCGTTGTTGACACCGATGCGATTCTTGCAGCGTTAAGGGATCGTCGCCTTAAATATTACGTGTGCGATTTTCCTCACGCGAAATTGGTGAATGCGGAGGGCGTGATTGCGTTGCCGCATCTGGGTGCATCGACCCGCGAAGCAGAAGACAATTGCGCAGTTATGGTAGTCGACCAGGTGCGTGACTATCTGGAGCACGGCAATATTCATCACTCAGTAAATTTTCCTCAAGTCGTGATGGCCCGCGAGTCCCCGTACCGGCTGGGTATTGCGAATTCAAACGTACCGAACATGGTTAGCCGGATATCCACTGCTGTGGCAGATGCCGGGCTAAATATTCACAACATGATCAACAAATCACGTCACGATATGGCCTACACGCTCGTCGATGTTGACAGTCCGGTGCCGACCAGCGTCATCGATGTTATCCACGCAATTGGGGGTGTGCTCACCGTCCGCTATTTGCCGCACGAAGGCAGTTAGAACATGCCGGATGATCTCGAGAAATTTCGCGCTCAAATCGACGCTCTGGATGATCAGTTGTTGCATCTGTTCAACGAACGCGCGGCGCTTGCGCAAGACGTTGGCAAGATGAAAGGTAGTTCGGTTGTCTACCGGCCTGAACGCGAAGCGCAGGTACTGCGTCGCTTGACCGAGAACAATTCCGGGCCTTTGCCCGCGCAAGTCATCGCACACCTGTTTGGCGAACTGATATCGGCGTGCCGGGCCCAGGAGGAGTTGTTGTCGGTCGCTTGCCTTGGCCCGAAAGGCACGTTCAGCGAAGAAGCTGTCGCGAAGCAATTCGGCGCGCAGACGCCGTCGGTCATGTGTGCGTCGATTGACGACGTTTTTCGTACCGTAGAGTCCGGTTCGGTTGGCTATGGCGTGGTGCCCGTCGAGAATTCAACGGACGGTGGCGTGGGCCGTACCATGGACTTGTTGTTGGCCACGCCGCTGAAAATGTGCGGTGAAATTCTGCTGCCGGTGCACCAGAATATTCTTGGCAAAGTCAGCACTATAGAAGATATCAAGCGGATTTACTCACACTCGCAGAGTTTGTCGCAGTGCAATGCCTGGTTGACGCAGAAGATGCCAAAGGTGGAGCGTATCCCGGTTGCGAGCAATGCTGAAGCCGCCCGGCTCGCGGCCGGCGACGATGAGGCGGCGGCGATAGCAGGACGCGCAGCCGCCGAGCACTATGGTCTTTCGATTCTGGCTGCCGGCATTGAGGATAACCCCAACAACACAACACGGTTCGCAGTGATTGCGGCACAGGAAGTGTCAGCGTCCGGAAAGGACAAGACGTCGTTCGTCATGTCGTCGCAAAATCGACCCGGCGCAATATTCGATCTGCTCAAGCCGCTCGCGGTGCACAAAGTCAGTATGACGCGACTCGAGTCGAGACCTTCCCGAGCCGGATTGTGGGAGTATGTTTTTTTCGTCGATGTCGAAGGCCACCAGAACGACACCCCGGTGCAGACGGCGCTGTCTGAAATCCGCCAGAATGCGGGCTTCGTCAAAGTGCTTGGCTCCTATCCGGTAGCCGTGGTTTAAATACATTGGTTTGACCACAGTGGTTTAACCACATCGGCGTAATCAAACTGGCGTAATCAAACTGGTGTAAATGCATTAATGTCCGAAATTCAAATATCCGGAATTGGCATACCGGCGCCGCAATATGTACGCGAAATCGCGCCGTATCAGCCTGGTAAGCCAGTGTCTGAAGTGGCCAGGGAGCGAGGACTAGTTGAATCAGACATTGTCAAACTGGCCTCCAACGAAAATCCGCGTGGCGCGAGCCCGCGGGCGATCGACGCAATTCAGTCCGTGCTGGACGAACTCGCCCGCTACCCGGATGGAAACGCGTTTGAACTAAAGAAAGTCCTCGCCAAAATTCACGACATTGAGCAGGACAGTATTATCCTCGGTAACGGGTCGAACGATGTGCTGGAACTGGCTGCCATTGCATTCCTCGCACCAGGCACGTCCGCCGTCTATTCGCAACACTGCTTCGTCGTGAATCGCCTTGCGACGCAGGCACGTGGCGCCGAGGGAATTGAAGTGCCGGCCCGCGAATTCGGACACGATCTTGAAGCGATACGCGCTGCAGTGCGCGATGATACGCGCGTCATATTCGTGTCCAATCCGAATAATCCGACAGGAACCTGGATTGATGCATCGCAGGTCCTGGCGTTTATTCGGGAGGTGCCACCCCACGTGCTGGTGGTACTGGACGAAGCGTATTACGAATATCTTGCCGCAGCGGATCAGTCGGCAAGCATCGAGTGGATTCAGGAGTTTCCGAATTTGCTCGTGACACGTACATTTTCCAAAGCACACGGACTGGCCGGACTGCGCGTGGGTTATGGAGTGACTCACCCGGGCGTTGCGGATTTGATGAACCGGGTCCGGCAGCCATTCAATGTAAACAGTGTCGCGCAGGCGGCGGCCGTTGCAGCGCTCGGTGACACCGGCTTTGTGAAAGACAGTGCCGATCTGAATCTGGCTGGAATGAAACAGTTGACTTCCGGGTTTGAAGCACTCGGCCTCGACTGGATTCCTTCGCACGGCAATTTCGTCTCGGTGCGGGTTGGAGATTCGGCACAGGTATTCAACGGGCTGCTGGAGCGCGGCGTGATCGTTCGTCCAATTGCCGGATACGGTCTGCCCGAGCACTTGCGCGTCACAGTGGGACTGGACAGCGAGAACGCGCGGCTGCTCGATACGCTTGCAGCCGTTTTGCAAGCCGAATCATCCTAGGAGCCTGTCGGACTTAGGTGTGCGAAAGCGAAACGATGGGAGAACGAGGACAGATTTTGACGATTTTGACGCACATATCGGGAATATGTAAGGAGAAATCGACGAAATATGGACCGTCCTCCCACCGTTGCAGCCGCATCATCCTAGGTCCGGCAGGCTCCTAGGTCCGGCAGGCTCCCAGGCTTTGGACGATTTTCGCATTGGCAAACTGGTTGTTGTCGGCGTAGGGCTTATCGGCGGTTCACTGGCTGCGGCGCTTAAACGCGCAGACGTTGTTGATCGAGTCGTCGGTGTAGGGCGGAGTCGCACAAATATCGAACATGCGCTGTCACTGGGGGTGATCGACGAGGCGTCGGACGACATAGCCAACGCCGCAAGTGACGCTGACATCGTACTTGTTGCTGTTCCAGTTGGGCAGACAGCCAGCGTAATTGAACATTTGCGCGGCGCGCTTGAGAATGGCGCGATTGTCACTGACGCAGGGAGTACCAAGCGCGATTTCGCCATGTTGGTGCGCGCGCAACTTGGCCGCCAGCCTGGAACCGGCGGTCTCGGAAATATTGTGCCTGGCCACCCGATTGCCGGCGCAGAGCGTACCGGCGTAAAGGCCGCAACCCCTGATCTGTTTGTCGGTAAGCGCGTGGTACTTACGCCCTTGCCGGAGTCGAATAATGCGTCTGTAGACCGTGTTCAGGCAATGTGGCGCGCTTGTGGTGCCGAAGTGATTCGCATGAGCGCCGAGCACCATGACAGCGTATTTTCAGCGGTGAGTCACCTGCCACATGTGCTTTCGTATGCGCTTGTCGCGATGATTGCTTCACGGGACAACGCTGAAGAATTGTTCTCTTATGCGGCGAGTGGTTTTCGTGATTTCACCCGTATTGCGGGCAGTTCGCCTGAAATGTGGCGCGACATCTGTGCGACCAATCGTGACCAGATCGTCAGCGATATTGAAGCTTTTCAACAGGCCCTCGCAGCAATGGCAGATCATATTCGAGCAGGCGAAGTCGATTCGCTCGAGTCAATTTTTGCAGCTGCAGTGCGTGCACGCCAGGCCTGGATTGACAGTCTCAAATGATCGATACAGTTCAGTGTTAGATACGACTCAGTGTTCGATACGATTCAATGTTCGATACTCGCAAATGATTGCTAGCAATAGATAATGGCACGGCGCGACTATATCGATCTTGCTGCGCCATACGGGGCCGCCGGCACCGTCAGCCTTCCGGGCTCCAAAAGCATTTCGAATCGGGTGCTGTTACTCGCGGCATTGGCCAACGGCGAGACCGAGATTCGAAATTTGCTCGAGTCCGACGATACCGGTTACATGCTCGATGCGCTTGGCAAGCTTGGTGTGGTCACGAACCACGAACAGGGATCGGCGCTGTACACCGTGGCCGGCTGTGATGGTCATTTCCCTGTGTCCGCTGCAGATCTTTTTCTTGGTAACGCAGGCACCGCGATCAGGCCGTTGACGGCAGTTCTCGCACTGGCTGCCGGAAATTATCGATTGTCGGGAATACCACGCATGCACGAACGCCCGATTGGCGATCTGGTCGACGCGCTGATCCGCCTTGGTGCCGATATTCAGTATCAGGGAACGGAGGGGTATCCGCCGCTGGAGATTTGTCCTGGCAATATCAATGTGTCTGCGCCGGTACGGATTCGCGGCGACGTGTCCAGTCAGTTTCTGACCGCACTGTTAATCGCGTTGCCGCTCACCGGAAAGCGCGTTGTGATCGAGGTCGATGGTGATCTGGTCTCCAGACCGTATGTTGAAATCACGCTGAATCTTATGCAACGCTTTGGCGTAGAAGTGCAGCAACAGGGGTGGAAGCAGTTCTGCTTGCCCGCAGATAGCCGTTATCGATCACCCGGGGTTATCGCGGTGGAGGGTGATGCTTCCGGCGCGTCATACTTTCTTGCTGCGGGCGCGATCGGGGGTGGACCGGTACGCGTCGAAGGCGTTGGCAAGGGCAGCATCCAGGGCGATGTGAAATTTGCCAATGCGCTTGCGGCGCTGGGTGCCCGGGTTGAGGTCGGAGACCAGTGGATCGAGGCACGCACACCTGTTCACGGCCGACTTGCCGCATTCGATCTCGACCTCAATCACATACCGGACGCTGCAATGACCCTGGCAGTGGTGGCACTATTCTGTGACGGTCAGAGCACGTTGCGCAACATTGCCAACTGGCGCGTAAAAGAAACCGACCGCCTCGCCGCGATGGCGACCGAATTGCGCAAATTTGGTGCGATCGTGGAAGAGGGTGAAGATTTTCTTGAGATTACGCCCCCGCAAACGCTGATTACTGAGGTGGCGATCGACACTTATGACGATCACCGCATGGCAATGAGCTTTGCTTTGGCGGCTTTCGGCGGATCGCCGGTGCGCATCAATGACCCGGATTGTGTGGCCAAGACCTTTCCGGACTTTTTTGATCGATTCACGCAGGTGATCGCAGCACCTGTCATTGCGATAGACGGGCCGTCGGGTTCGGGGAAGGGTACGGTTGCTGAGCGAGTCGCGCAACGATTGGGGTTCCATTACCTGGACAGCGGTGCGCTTTATCGGTTGGTTGCCCTGTACGCGCAGCGGCGTGGTATTGACGTCGAAACAGATAAACGCCTGGGGGTGCTGGTCAGTGAGCTCGCAATCGAATTTCGCGACGATGAGATTTATCTTGAGGGCGAGCCGGTGACCGAGCTTATACGGACAGAGTCGGTTGCCAAAACGGCCAGCCAGGTTGCACAGAATCCTGAAGTACGTCAGTCACTTATGGGTCTGCAGCACGGTTTTCGCCGGGCGCCGGGACTGGTCGCTGACGGCCGCGATATGGCCACTGTCGTTTTTGCCGACGCAACGCTCAAGGTCTACCTCGATGCGAGTGTTGAGGCGCGTGCCGACAGACGCTATAAACAGTTGATAGACAA
>PVMS01029173.1_pt1 | contig 11159 bp, 12 predicted proteins | sample 1853461 | NCBI WGS metagenome assembly PVMS01 (sample SAMN08582032, study PRJNA380276) | Marine sediment metagenome, whole genome shotgun sequencing project. | isolation source: ocean sediment barecode stripped | collected 2017
CGACTGGCACCATCTTTGTGGCTTGAATATAACCGGCCATCGATCAGCATATTCTCGATAAGGAAGTCCGCGGCGCCACATGCCGCGTCTGTGAGTTCAGGGCGTTCCAGTGCGCGACTTGCGATGGCGAGTCCGCGAATCGCCAGTGCGTTCCAGGATGTGAGTTGTTTCTCGTCGCGCCCGGGTGGTATTCGCTGACCTCGCCTCGCGAGCAGTTTGTTACGTGCGCTGTGAAACAAATCCGTTGCGATTTCTTCAGTTTTGCCGGAGTCTTTTGCCACCGATTGCAGCGTCTTGCGGACCGTAAAATGCCATTGACCTTCGAAATTGGCGTCGGAGTCCAATCCAAGGTGTGCCGCGACGATGGCGTATTCGTCAGCGCCAAGCAGTGACCTGACCTCGTCCGGCGTCCATACGTAGTAGCGGCCTTCCTCGCCTTCGGAGTCAGCATCGCGTGTGGAGTAAAAACTGCCGGTGGGCGAGCGCATGTCATCCAGCATCCAGTCCGCCGTCTCGTCGGCGACGCGACCAAACAGCGCATCGCCAGTGGCGATAAACGCCTGGGAATACAGCGCCAGCAACGGCGCATTGTCATACAACATTTTCTCGAAGTGCGGGATCTGCCAGAAGCGATCGACCGAATAACGACAGAAACCGCCGCCAAGCTGGTCGTAGATGCCGCCTTCGGCCATGCGCGTCAGCGTAAGCGAGGCCATGAACAGTGCCTCAATATCAGGTTCTGCGTTGCTCGCCGTGTCGCTCCAGTGACGTAGCATGCGCTCAATGCTGCCCGGATGGGGGAACTTCGGCGCATCGCCAAATCCGCCGAATTCACGGTCGAATGTCTGAGCAAGCTTGTTGCGGGCGCCGGCCAGCGGTGACGCTGTCAGACTGGTGGCAGCGTCGATCGCTGTCGGTTCAAGGCGGCCAAATACCTCCTGCAATCGCTCGCCCTGGCGGCGAACGTCGTCTTTCTGCCCGGCGTAGTACTCGGACACACGTAACAGCAGTTCAGGGAATGACGGCAGACCGTGGCGAGCCTCGTTGGGAAAATACGTGCCACCGAAGAACGGTCGCTGGTCCTCCGGGTTGATGAACATGGTAAGTGGCCAGCCGCCACCACGCTGCGTCAAAAGCTGGTGGGCAGTCTGGTAGATCTTGTCCAGGTCCGGCCGCTCCTCGCGATCGACTTTAATATTGACAAAGTGTTCGTTCATGATGGCGGCGATTGCCTCATCTTCAAACGATTCGTGCGCCATAACATGGCACCAGTGGCAGGCCGAATAGCCGATCGACAGAAGTATTGGTCTTCCCGTTTCCTGTGCCAGCGCCAACGCCGTTGCATCCCATGGTTGCCAGTCAACCGGGTTGTCCGCATGTTGCAGAAGGTATGGGCTGGTTTCCTCCGCCAGGCGGTTGCCAGCACTTATTCTCTCATTCATCCGCGGCACTATAACCCATGCCATACAGTAGATCGTATTAGGATAGTACTCCGCCAAGGTGATATTCACGGGTTCAGCGAGTTGTGAAGCGGTTGGCCGCCAGGCGCGTCTCGCCGGTAATGGCGCGTCCTTGCCAAGAGGCGGAACACCGCGGACGACCGCTTCACAACTCGCCCGAAGGGAGCCACCCGGATGATTCAATGCGGCGTTGCAGCGCTTGAAAAGGACGCGGCATTTCCTGCACACTGCGCCTTGTCTTGCATCATCCGGGTGGCTCTGAACCCGTGAATATCACCTTGACGGAGTACCAACGCGCATGCTCACCTATCCGCAAATCGATCCCGTCATATTCGCGCTCGGTCCCCTCAAGTTGCGCTGGTACGGTCTGATGTACGTCATTGGTTTCGTCGCCGCCTGGTGGCTTGCCAGGAAGCGTGCGCAGAACAGTTGGTCGCCGGTAAAGCCGCAGCAGGTTGACGACCTGATTTTCTATGCGATGCTGGGCGTTATCCTGGGCGGCAGGCTGGGCTACACATTCATCTACGGCTGGGACCAGTTGATCAATGATCCACTGTACATTTTCAAGATCACCGAAGGTGGCATGTCTTTTCACGGTGGTCTCATCGGCGTGATCATCGCCGTATGGCTGTTCGGGCGCAGACATGGCGCACGCATCTGGACGATGGGCGATTTCGTGGCGCCACTGGTGCCGCTGGGACTGGGCTTCGGGCGTGTCGGCAATTTCATCAACGGTGAGTTGTGGGGCAAGCCGACAGACGTACCGTGGGCGTTCAATATCAACGGCGTTGGTCTGCATCCGTCGCAATTGTACGAGGCGTTACTGGAGGGCCTGGTGCTGTTTATCATTTTGTGGACATTCTCCGCCAGGCAACGACCGTATATGGCCGTGTCCGGCATGTTTCTGCTGTGGTACGGGATATTCCGTTTCTTCATCGAGTTTTACCGTGTGCCGGATGCGCACCTCGACTATCTGGCGCTCGGTTGGGTTACGATGGGCCAGGTGCTCAGTGTGCCGATGATTCTGCTGGGAATCGGCATGCTGATCGTTTCTTATTCGAGCCATAAGACCTCAGGAGCGACTGTCTGACATGCAACAGTATCTGTCGATGATGCGACACGTGCGGGATTCGGGTGTGCGCAAGAATGATCGCACTGGCACCGGTACGGTGAGCGTATTTGGCCACCAGATGCGCTTCGACCTGAGCCAGGGTTTTCCATTGGTGACCACAAAGAAGCTGCATCTTCGATCCATCATCCATGAGCTGCTGTGGTTTCTGAGTGGCGATTCCAATATCCGGTACCTGAAGGAAAACGGTGTTTCAATCTGGGATGACTGGGCGGACGACGATGGCGAGCTCGGTCCTGTATATGGCGTTCAATGGCGTAATTGGCCGACGCCGGGCGGGGAAGGCGTTGATCAGATCAGTGATGTTATGGAGCGTCTGCGGAACGATCCTGACTCGAGACGCATAATCGTCTGTGCCTGGAATGTCGCCGACGTGCCAAACATGGCACTGCCGCCGTGTCACTGCCTGTTCCAGTTTTACGTCGCCGACGGCAAGCTGTCCTGTCAGCTGTATCAGCGCAGCTGCGATATCTTCCTCGGCGTGCCATTCAATATTGCGTCTTATGCATTGCTGACGCATATGCTGGCACAGCAGGCGGATCTGAAGGTCGGCGACTTCGTCTGGACCGGGGGTGACTGCCACCTGTACCTGAATCACCTGGACCAGGCCAACGAACAACTGGAACGCGAGCTGCTGCCGTTGCCAACGCTTGCTATCAAGCGGCGACCTGACAATATCTTCGATTATAAGTTTGCGGACTTCGAGATTCTGAATTACGAATCGCATCCGCATATTCGTGCGGCTGTTGCCGTCTGACAAAGCAAATATGGATGTATCGATCATCGTCGCGGCCTCGACGAACAACGTCATCGGTCGGGCCGGTGACCTGCCATGGCGTCTGCCGGAAGACCTCAAACGCTTTAAAGCGGTCACCATGGGCAAACCGATCATCATGGGTCGGTTGACTTATGATTCGATCGGGCGACCGTTGCCTGGCCGGCAGAACATAGTCCTGAGTACGCGGGATGGTTATGAGCTGCAAGGTTGTGACGTTGCGCGTAGCGTGGATCAGGCGCTGCAATTGGCCGGAGATGCGGCGGAGGCGATGGTCATCGGTGGTGCTCATATTTATCAGCTGTTCTTGCCAACGGTGAACCGTATCTACCTGACCCGCGTGCATGCGGAGGTCGAGGGCGACACGTTTTTCCCCACTCTCGACGAGCAGGATTGGCAGGTCATTTCATCGGAAGAGTTACCGGCAAACGCGGACCGCGAGTACGGTTTCTCGATACAGCAGCTGGTGCGCTTATAACGGCGGTAGTGCTGCTGCGGCAGTTTTCGCCGCATGGTCGAGGTCAATATCCTGCATTGATTGAGCGCTGGCGGTCAGATCGATTAACAGTTTTTGTTGAATGGCACCGCGTTGTTGCGCGATCGTGTACGGAATTTCGTCGTGAAACATGACCATCGAGTAGCGTGGAATAAAGCGACTTGGCAGGCGCCGTTCCAGCTCAAACGACAATTCCTTGCGCAGTACATGCCTGGAATCGAGCACCGTATCCCGCATCTCCACGAAATTTTCCAGTGCCATGTCGGCAATCGCGTTCGCATTGGCCATTTGTCGTGATTCAAACTCACAGAAGGCAGACGCCCAGTCAGCATTGGAATCCTGCAGCACTTCGTCCAGCACGACGCAATCTTCGAAAGCCAGGTTCATGCCCTGACCGTGAAACGGCACAACGGCGTGAGCAGCATCGCCGATCAGCAGGAAATGATCATGCACATGCCAGTGCCTGCAGCGAACCGTGCCAAGTATGCCGACAGGGTTGCGCATGTACATGTCTGGCAGATCAGGAATCAGCGGCACAACATCCGCGAAGTGCTTTGCGAAAAAAGCCGAGATTTTCTGTCGGGTGTCCAGCATCTCGAAGCTGTTTGCTCCTGCACTGGGCAGAAACAGGGTTAGTGTGAAATCGCCAGCGGGATTCGGTAGCGCAATCAGCATGAATCCGCCGCGTGGCCAGATATGCAACGCTCCCGGCTCCAGCTGAAACCCGTCATTTCCGCCCGGTGGAATAGCGAGCTCCTTGTAGCTGTGTGGCAACAGGACCTCCGACGCGGCTATGAGCTCAGAATCGCCGAACGCTCTTCGTACTACGGATCCCGCGCCGTCGGCGGCAATGATCGGTTTGCCCACAATTGTATACTCGCTTGCGTCTCTCAGGTTCCTGACCACGACAGAGAGGTCGTCCGGATCGTAAACGGCAGCTTCCTGCTGGAACTGGATATTGACGCCGTGCCTGCGCTCAGCCACGTCAATCAGGATCTTGTTGAGTTCGGATCTCGATACCGAGTAGATCTGTTCATTGCTGCGTTGCCCGTACGGCTGCATTTCGGTGCTGCCGTCATCCTTGTGTATCAAACGGCCTCGCATGGGCAGAAGCAACGGTTCAACCGCGGTGAACACGCCGGCATGATGCAATGCTCTGATACCGCGAGACGACAAAGCAAGGTTGATGGAGCGGCCCGCAACTTTCTGTTCGGATCTGGGATCTGCGCGGCGCTCGATCAGGTTCACATTCAGGCCACGTCGTTTCAGAATGACGGACAGCAGGCTTCCGCACAGTCCCGCACCAAGGATATGCAGTGTTTCACCGGTGGTTATCATCCCAGGGCCGTCCCCAGCCTCTGCGAGAATTCGTAGACATCCTCGTAACTGTTGTAAAGTGGGGCAGGCGCCACGCGAATGACGTTCGGTTCGCGCCAGTCAGCAATCACATTTTGCCGCTCCAGCTTTGCAAACACCTGTCGGGCATCTCGGTCAGGATCGATCACCGTCAACGATAGCTGGCAACCGCGAGCAGTCGCTGGCGTAATCGAGTGAATCTGTCCGGAAAAAGAAGCTTGCAAAAGATAGTCCAGGTAGCTCGTAAGCTGTGCCGACTTGTCGCACAAATTGTCCAGGCCAGCTTCCGCGAAGACCTGTAGTGACGCTACTACAGGCGCCAGCGACAGGATAGGCGGATTACTGAGCTGCCACTGCTCGATTCCCTGTGCAGGTGTAAATGTCGGCGCCATCCTGAAGCGCATTGACTCCTCGTGTCCCCACCAACCGAGCAGCGTTGCCGCCTCCCGTTTGCCGAGGTGCCGTGAATGCACGAACGCGCCGCCAATCGCGCCGGGACCGCTATTCAGGTACTTGTAGGTGCACCAGGCCGCAAAATCGGGCGCCCAATCGTGCAATTCGAGGGGCACGTTCCCGATCGCGTGCGCAAGATCAAGGCCGATTTTACAGCCGGCGTCAGCGGCCATGCCGCAGAGTGCTGCCATGTCCATGACCTGACCGTTGTAATACTGCACACCGGGCAAAAGCAACAACGCTATGGAATTCCCATGCTGGTCGAGCATCTGTTGCAGGTCTTCCAAGCGGAGATCGGTTTCCCCATCGTGTGGTAGCCACTCCAGCAGATCAGCCTTAGGGTCGAATCCGTGCAGTTGCAGCTGCGACATGACGGCGAATCGATCTGAAGGAAACGCCGTGGACTCGATCAGGATCTGTAACGCGTTGCATCCGGCCGATAGAACGTTGTCATCATCAGGTGCAGATTCACCGTCAGCGTGTTCATTGCGACAACTTCATCTTCCCTGGCGCCTGTCAGGCTGGCCAATCCTGCCGTTGCGAGGCGGTGGTATGGCATCCACGGACGCTTCGCCCTCACATGGCCCGCAACGCCAAGCCTCGCCCAGTCCGCGAGTTCCTGTTCAACGTATTGCACTGCCAGTTTCGGTTGCAGACCCAGGGAATTGCCGCACAGGTAAACACAGCGCAAACCATCGCGATCTTCCGGCATATTAAATTCGTCTCGAAAGGTCCGCAATGGATCCTTGCGGTCCATTTGCTGTGCAAAATCCAGTCCCGTCTCGAAAGTCATGCTTTACTCGTAGTCTCTGCGTGCGCGATTCAGCCACTCCAGCGCGGAATCAGCCAATAGATCGTTGCGTGTCTTTGCATCGAGGGTCATCTCCTCAATCATCTTACCGGGATGGTGTTCACCCAGGGGAAACGGGTAATCGCTGCCTAACGCGATGCGATTCGAGCCGAACAGGTCGATCATGTATTTGAGCATTTGCGGCTCGTGTACCAGCGAGTCGACGAAAAACTTGCCGACATATTCACGCGGATTACGGTCGTTCGCTGTTGCGACTATGTCCGGTCGCACATTAAAGCCATGCTCCAGTCGCCCGATGATGCCTGGAAATGCGCCGCCACCGTGGGCGAATGCGACGCGTAGTTTTGGCAATTTCTCGAATACACCGCCAAAAATCATGGTGCAGATCGACAATGCCGTTTCAGCGGGCATTCCCACCAGCCAGGGCAGCCAATAGAGGCCCATGCGCTCTCGTCCGAGCATTTGCCACGGATGTACAAACAAGGCGATGCCCAGCTCGGCACAGGCTTGCAGAATCGGGAAAATGCGGGCGTCGTCCAGGTTCCAGCCGTTGATGTGCGTGCCGATCTGTACGCCAGCGAGCCCCAGCGACTTGCATCGCTCCAGTTCACGGATGGACAGTTCCGCGTCCTGCATAGGCAGGGTACCCAGGCCAATGAAGCGCCTCGGATAGTCGTTGACGAGGCCGGCGATGTGGTCATTCAGTAGCTTCGCGAGGTCGGCGGTGTCGGCGGGTTTGGCCCAGTAACTGAACATGACCGGGACTGTCGATAGAACCTGGACAGCAACGTCACAGCGATCGCAATCGGCAATCCTGACGTCCGGGTCCCAGCAGTCCGCCTCAATCTCCCGAAACAATTTGCCGTCCTGGATCATTCTCGCGCAGCCGGGGCCATGATGCTCGAGCTGAGTAAACCCGCCGTAGCCGTAGCGTTCTTTCAGGTCCGGCCAGTTTTCCGGCAGGATGTGCGTGTGGATATCGATCTTTAACATCGTCGCTATTTCAGGCAATGCCTATTCAGGTTTCGACATTACCGATCCGCACTTGCTGCAGGTTCGGTTACGCTCTGACTCGTAGAAGCGCTCAAAAATGGGCGGCAGCTGGCCGACGATGTCGCTTATGTAGAGGAATTCCTCGTACAGTTTGTTGTGGCAGTGTTCGCAGAACCAAATGAATCCATCGAGCTCCCCGGGCAGGCGTTTTCTCTCGACCACCAGACCGACAGTATTGGCGAATCGTTGTGGTGAGTGCGGTACTTTGGGTGGCAACAGGAGAATTTCACCTTCCTTTATCTCAATGTCGACCCGTTTGCCGTCCTGAATGGTTTGCAACAACATGTCGCCTTCGAGCTGGTAGAAAAACTCGGGCCCGTCTTCATAGTGGTAGTCCTTGCGCGAGTTCGGGCCGCCGACCACCATCACGATGAAGTCATTCTCTGCAAAAACCTGTTGATTGCATACGGGTGGTTTGAGCAAATGCCGGTTGTCTTCTATCCATTGCTGAAAACTGAAAGCTGTCAGTGAATGCATGAACGGGTTCCCTTCAGGAATTCAGTTGCGCGACACACTTGAGCTCGATCGCGATTGGCGTGGGTAGCCGGGATATTTCGACAGTAGTGCGGCAGGGCCCGTCCGCATCGAAATACTCGGCATAGATTCGATTAAATGTGGCGAAATCACGCCTGATGTCGGTAAGAAATACGGTGATGTCGACCAGCTCATCCCACCTGGCGCCGGCACTATCCAGCACGGCGCGAACGTTAGCGAAAACCGCGTGGCACTGCGACTCAATGTCGTAATTCGAGACCTCACCAGCCTCGTCCAGCACCACCCCGGGAACCGGTCCGCCGCCGGCCGGCCGCGGCCCGATACCTGACAGAAACAGCAGGTTGCCGAGCTTCCTGGCGTGCGGGTAGGGGCCGACGGGTTCAGGCGCATTATCGGTGGCAACCGTGTCCGACTTTGTCATTCCTGGTCTTCCGAGCTGTCCATGGCGCCAGTTTACTCTGTCCTGCCGGCTGACTGTTACTGGTCGACACAATCCACGCTGGTGACTTTCGGCTTCTTGTCGAGCCGCACGGCGGTGAGCTGGCGGCCCCAAACGCATCCCGTGTCGACGGCAATCAGATCCGGCTCATTAATCAATCCCAGGGCGGACCAGTGTCCGAAAACGATCCGGGTTCCACGCCAGGCGGCGTCTTTGGCCTCGAACCACGGGCGCAGTTTTTTGTCGGCCCCGGCCGGCGGACCAGTGTGCGAAAAGTTCAGGCTGCCGTCCTTGTGCACCATGCGCATCCGGGTCAGGCAATTTACGATGATGCGCAGTCTTTTGTATCCGCGGAGATCGCCCGACCAGCGACCTGGAGAGTCGCCATACATTTTCTGCAAAAAAGACTCGAAATCGTCGCTTTGCAGACGCTTTTCAACTTCTGCTGCGCGCGCCAGCGTCTTTTTCACCGTCCAGCCTGGCGGGATGCCCGCGTGAATCATCAGTGTGTCGAGCATCTTGTCGTAGTGCGCCAGTGGCCTGGCGCGCAACCAGTCGAGCATTTCATCGCAATCATCTGCGGCCAGAATTTTCCATAGTGAGTCGAACTTGTTGCCTGAATAGCGTATGTCGTGCGCCAGCGCCAGCAGATGCAGGTCGTGATTGCCGAGAACGGTGATCGCCGAGCTGCCGAGATTGCGTACGTAGCGCAGTGTCTTGAGAGATTTTGGGCCACGATTGACGAGATCACCCGTCAGCCACAGCGTGTCTTTGTCCGGGTTGAAATCGAGTTTGTCGAGGAGGCGGCGGAAAGGATCGTAACAGCCCTGCAAATCACCTATCGCGTATACGGCCAAAATTCTTAGTGAAGTACGCCAGGCACGGCGAGCGTGAACGGGGCAATGGGCGCGTCGAAATTCGTGCCGTTGTCGGCCTGCATCGTGTAGCTGCCCTGCATGGCGCCAACGGGCGTCTCGAGCACCGCGCCACTGGAGTAGCGGAACTCATCACCGGGATTCAGATACGGTTGTTCGCCAACCACACCGTCGCCTTTGACTTCCTGTACTTTGCCGTTGGCATCGGTGATGACCCAGTGACGGCTCAACAGCCTCGCCGCAATCTCGCCTTTGTTGGCAATTGTTATTGTGTACGCAAATACGTAGCGATTCACGTCAGGCTCTGACTGATCATCGACGTAGCTGGTCGCGACTTCAATGCTTATCTCGCAGTTATCTTCGCTCATACGTTAAGGGTCGGTGACCGGGTTGTCCTGTATTCTAACGTGAATACGAGGCACCGTCCGGCACAATTTGTCGACTTATGTACTATGCACATAAATGCCTGGCCAGCCGAATCGACCCATCGACCGGTACCTGTTCCGGTCGCGCAGAAGGATCAATGCCCACTGACTGCAGGGTATCTTCATCTACCAGGCCTTTCAGGGCGTTGCGCAGGGTTTTGCGCCGCTTGTTGAATGCTGCCGCAACCAATCGAGACAACTGACCGATTTCGTCGCTGTCCCGGTGATCAGCTGGCAGAGGCCGCATGCGCACAACAGACGAAGTCACTTTGGGTGGCGGAGAGAATGCGCCGGGCGGAACCTCAAATAATGGTACGACTTCGAGAGAGCTGCCAAGCATTATTGTCAATCGGCCGTAGTCCTTGCCTCCGGGCTCTGCCGCCATCCTGTCTACAACCTCTTTCTGCAGCATGAAGTGGAAGTCCCGGATATTGTCGTTGTAGGTAATGAGGTGGAATAACAGCGGTGTCGATATGTTGTACGGCAGATTGCCGACGATTCGCAGGTCGTCCCCCAGACTCGAGAAATCGAATTGCAGGGCGTCGGCCTCGTGAATGGTAATGCGTTCATTGCCGGCGTAGCGCGTCCTGAGCTCCGCGACAAGATCCCGGTCGAATTCGACGGCGTGCAATGAAATATCGTACTGCAGCAGCGGCTCCGTAATCGCCGCCTGGCCCGGACCGATTTCGACGATGGTATCGCCCGGGCACGGGGCGATCGCCGCGACGATATCGCCAATGATCCCGGACGAGGTCAGAAAATGCTGACCGAAACGCTTGCGCACTCGATGCTGAGCGCTCATCCGGCCGCGAGTTCTGCTGCGAGCGTTACTGCGGCTAACATGCTGCCGGAGTCTGCGTTACCGCTGCCGGCAAGATCGAGAGCCGTGCCGTGATCGACCGATGTGCGAATGATGGGCAGGCCCAACGTTACGTTCACGGCATTTCCAAAGCCGGCAAATTTCAATACCGGTAAGCCCTGGTCGTGGTACATGGCGAGAACAGCGTCAGCGTCGCCTGCGTTTGGCGTAAATGCCGTATCAGCGGGCACAGGGCCACGTACTTTAAGCCCTTTTTGCTGCATGTCCCGGATGACTGGCGCGATAATGTCCTGGTCCTCGGAGCCGAGATGACCGCCTTCCCCGGCATGTGGATTCAGGCCACAGACGATGATGATCGGGTCGGGGATCGAGAACCGGTAAATCAGGTCGGCATGCAGTACTTCGATGACCGCGGCAAGCCGTGCCTGGGTGAGGAAGTCGGGCACAGCACGTAACGGCAGGTGCGTGCTGGCCAAAGCAACACGCAGCTGGCCGGCAATCAGGAGCATGACCGGCACAGGCGTGCGGGTCCGATCTGCGAGGTATTCAGTGTGACCTGAAAACGGAATGCC
>PVMS01125998.1_pt1 | contig 11159 bp, 9 predicted proteins | sample 1853461 | NCBI WGS metagenome assembly PVMS01 (sample SAMN08582032, study PRJNA380276) | Marine sediment metagenome, whole genome shotgun sequencing project. | isolation source: ocean sediment barecode stripped | collected 2017
AACAGGTTTTCGACTGCGGCAATCTTCTTTTTATTGGTCAGAAACAGGTTAACGTGATCCTCCGATTCGATCACCGTATCGTGGTGGGCGATAATGACGTCGTCACCGCGCACGATAGCACTGATGCGCGCACCCTCGGGAAGTTTGACTTCCGAAATCTGCCGACCGACCACGCGTGAAGATGTCCTGTCGCCGTGAGCGATTGCCTCGATCGCTTCCGCCGAGCCGCGCCGCAGCGCATGTACCGCGACCACGTCACCGCGTCGAATATGCGCGAGCAGTGCGCCGATGGTGACCTGGTGCGGGGAAATTGCGATATCGATGATGCCACTTTCCACCAGGTCGACATAGGCCGGTCGGTTAATCAACGACATAACCTTCTTCGCCCCCATGCGTTTGGCCAGCATCGATGACAGGATATTGGCTTCGTCGTCGTTGGTGAGCGCACAGAATACATCCATGCTCTCGATGTTCTCTTCGATCAGCAAGTCCGGATCGGCAGCGTCACCCAGCAAGACGATAGTCGAATCGAGCACCGCGGATAGTTCACGCGCCCGCGACGTCTTCGCTTCGATCACCTTGACCTGGTAATCGCCCTCCATCATCGCCGCAAGCTGGCCGCCGATATTGCCGCCACCGGCCAGCATGATGCGCTTGTTGGGCTTTTCCAGTTTACGCATTTCCGAAATAACCGTCGGGATATGCTCGCGCGCGGCGAGCAAAAAAACTTCGTCGCCGGTTTCGATCACGCATTCGGCGGATGGTTGAATCGATTCACCCTTGCGAAATATTGCCGCTACCCGCATATCGACTCCGGGCACCACCTCATTCATGGTCTTCAGGGCACGCCCTACCATCAGACCATCGTCGTAAGCCTTGACCGCGACCAGTTGCGCCCTGCCCTGCGCGAAATCGAGCACCTGTAGTGCGCTCGGGTGCTCGATCAAATGGTAAATATACTCGGTGACCAGTGATTCGGGACTGATCATGACATCAACCGGGATCGAGTCCTCGGCAAACAGTCCGGGGCGGCGCAGGTATTCGGGCGAGCGGATGCGCGCTATCTTGGTGGGAGTATGGAAAAGAGAAGACGCCACCTGGCAGGCGATCATGTTGATTTCATCACTATTGGTCAGCGCGATAATCATGTCGGCATCGTCGGCGCCGGCATCGTCGAGCAACCCCGGGTAGGAGCCATTACCGCAGATCGTGCGTATATCGAGGCGGTCCTGCAGGTCCGAGAGAATCTGCTGATTGATATCGATTACGGTTATTTCATTACTCTCTTCCCTGGCGAGTTCGGTTGCTACCGACGAGCCTACCTGCCCGGCGCCTAATATAATGATATTCATAATTTTTTATTGTTTTTTGGTCTGTAGTCCCAGGGATTTCAATTTACGATACAGATGAGTCCTTTCCTGTCCAACCCGGCGCGCAAGTTCGGTCATGTTATTACCGCTAAGCTCGAGATGCCGCGACAGGTACTCGCGCTCAAAGGCTTCTCTTGCTTCCCTGAGATCAAGGTCCATATTGATCGTAATCTGCATTGTTTCACCATCCCCCGCGGTAGCGCTGGTGGTAATTGTGCGCAGTGTCTGCTCGATTTCATCCAGCTCGATATCCTCCGCATCGCTATTGGTGAGCATTGCCTTGATAAATTGTTTGAGCTGATCGATATCACCTGCCCAGTGATGATTGCGCAACAGGTTTTGCGCGGCAACATCAAAATGACGGTAGGGCAGTTGTTCATGATCGCTATACCAGTTTACATAGTACTTCAGCAACTCGGGTATGTCCTCGATGTGCTCATCGAGGGGCAGAATAGCAATCGCCTGCTGCCACATCCTGGCCATGCGTGGATCGATCTGTGTATTGTTTTTTAATTCATCGTAAACAAAGCGACTCGAGACTATAAAACGGAAAGTCGCATCCCGCTGCGAAATCAGAATGGCGTCGTAAAGCTGTGCCTGCTGTTCGATACTGAGATCAGCCAGTTCTTCTATATAGAGGTTGGCATTCAACGGGACTAACCGACGCATGTCCTGGCCGGCGTCAAGAATTTCCATGCCGCCGGCGGAATCACTGAGATAATCAGCCCAGATCCGCCTGCCGCTGCCATAGGGGCCAGTCAGGAAAACGGCCTGGCTTGAATCGCGTAAATCCAGCATCCGCTGTTTCAGGCCCTGCACGAAACGACTATTGCCAATCGGCACCTCAGGCCTGCGTCGACTTTCCTGGCGTGTACTTCGAGCGCTGCTGGACAAAGCTGACTTTACAGTGCTTAACAGTTTTGCCATGGACAGGGGTTTTTCGATAAAATCAATTGCACCATAGCGGGTTGCCTCTACCGCGGTCTCGACCGTACCATGGCCGGACATCATAACTACCGGGCAATGGTCGTCGCCGGATGCTTTCCACTGTTTCAACAACGTAACCCCGTCGACCTCGGGCATCCAGATATCGAGCAATACCAGGTCCGGATTCACCGTACGCCTGATTTCATTGGCGGCTTTGGCGTGTTCGGCCACGTCGACCAGGTAACCCTCATCCTCTAGAATATCCTTGAGCAGAAAACGAATGTCAGGTTCATCATCGACCACTAAAATACGTGCGTTCATGGCATTACCCCGGTTTTTAATATCTTGACGTCGCCATTTGCCTCGGCCTCGTTAGCGGCAGTGGATACGGGTAAGGTTACACTAAATCTGGCTCCGCCCTCGGGCGCCTTACCGACACGCACCGAACCCCCATGCTCATCGACGATCTTCTGCACGATCGCAAGTCCGAGCCCGCTGCCTGAAGTCTTGGTGGTTACATAAGGGTCAAACAAATTTTGTGCCACCTCGTCGGCGATACCACTACCACTGTCTTCAACTGTGAATTCGATCCAGCCGCGACCAGACTTTTCGCTGTACTCGGTCTGCATGCTGATCCAGCCCTCACCTTCAAGAGTTTCCAGGCTGTTCTTGATCAGATTGTGCACCAGTTGACGCAAACGCACATCATCAACCTCAATCTTCGGCAACGATTTATCGAGCTTCAGATCGATGACGATGCCGGCATTATCTTCGTGATACAACACCGCAATTTCTTCAAGCATCGCGTTCATGTCAACCAACTGCGGCTTTTTCGTCGGTGAGCGAGCGTACTCGGTAAATGCATTGACCATCGACTTCATTGCCTCGACCTGCTGCACGATAGTATGCGTATAGCGATCCAGCATCGACCGATTTTCAGCGCTGACCTCGCCGCTTAACTTGCGTTGCAGACGTTCCGCCGACAGCTGAATCGGGGTTAACGGGTTTTTGATCTCGTGCGCAAGCCGACGGGCCATTTCACTCCATGCGGAATTTTTTTGCGCCTGGATCAGTTCGGTTAGATCATCGACCACGATGACCTGCTCCTTGCGTGTTTCGGTTGGTGATAACAATGCAGCGCCGCGAACGCGAAGAATTTTTCTCCCCCCCTGCACGAACATTACAATTTCTTCCTGCCATTCATCATCGCTATTCATATGCGCTTGCACGGCGTCGAAAAACGGCGCCATCATCGGGTACTGGCGCACAACATCGGTGATGTAAAGCTCGCTGAAAAAAATTGCTTTCGATATCAAAAATCATGCAGGCCGCCGGATTACCACTTTTAATAAACCCGGTTTCATCGATCGTCAGCACTCCCGAGGTAATATGTTCCATCACCGATTCGAGGTAATTTCTCTGTAACGCCTCCATACGCTGGCTCTGGTCGGCGATGGCGCGACTGCGCGAGATCTTGCGCGTCATGGTATTGAAAGAGCGCAGCAGAAACCCCAGCTCATCATTGCCCGACAGGGTTAACTGCTTTTCATAATCACCGGCGGCAACTGCCTTGGTGCCTTCCACCAGATCATTGATCGGCGCCACCAGTTTACGGGCGGCGACAAATGCCAGCCAGATAGCCGAGAGTACACTTAACAGCCAGACTACGGATAGCGCCAGGGTAAAACTTGTTTTCAATGGATCGCGCAGAATCGCGAGTTCCTTGTAGCGGTTGTAGGCTTCCTGCACCCCCACCGTCAATTCGTTAAGCCGATCAATAAAAGGATACTGTGCCTGTAGCGTTTTTGCCGGTTCGGTCGCATCCAGACTTTGCACCAGAATGACAATTTGTATTTCGAGCCCGTATACCGGGTCGTCGACCAGTTTAAGATAGGGACTATCCAGGCCAAGATCGCCAATGTCACTTAACGGTAAAGCTTCCGGCAACTCGGTGGAATCAATGCTGCTGGAAGCGATAATTGCATTCAGGTGATTGTAGAGAGTTACTTCATTAGCGCCATATTGTTCGCGCACACCGTCTAGATAAACGATCAGGATATCATCGTCAATCTCGGCAATTTCGAGCGCGATGCTGCGTGTCTTATTCAGCGCATCGCGCTTGCGCAGATCCATGGCCCTACGGCCCAGTTGCAGGGAATCTTCCAGCGCCGTCTCGACGCCGACATCAAACCAGCTGTCGATACCGCGGTGCAAAAAACTGAGAGAGAAGTAGTAAACCACGCTCACCGGGATGATGGTCAACAACACGAATACGCCGATCAGGCGCGCGGTCAGGCGCGAACCGATCGTTTTCAGACGATACTGTACGATTAGCTTGTACAGGTTAAAAAAGATCAGCCCAAGCAAGACCACGAGGCCAAGTGCGTTAAAAAACACGAGCCAGTTGTAATACTTGCCAAAGATGGCTGAATTCGAGGTAGCGTCGCTAATCGTATAAAGCGACACTATCAACAACAGGACCAGCACCACGATGGAAGCGGTATTGCGAAATGTACTATTCATAATGCGGGGCGATCGATCTCCCATTCATACCATTCGCTTTGTAAATCCCAGTCACTATCCCAAAACCAGCTCGACTGGAGCGGCAGCGGCAGTTCGTCTATATCGATACCAAAGCGTACGCGAGCATAGTAATTCTTACCGGGCGCCAGGTTGTCTATATCCAGCATCGGGTAATTGTAAACTAATTCCATAAATTGCACTGCAGCTTTGCGCCGGTCAAAATAATGCCGCTCGGAAGTATTGACGTCGAGCACCACGTATGAATCCAGCATGGGCTGATGATTCAGTTTATATTGTTGCTTCAACGACACTTCCTTATTGTCAAACCAGTAAGGATTTTCCGAGCGAATTTCGATTTCAAACATCATCGGCACCGCAAAACCCTGGTCGATGGCGAGCGAAATGAAATCCGGTATATTGCTCTTGATCTCGAGATCAAGCAGCAGCATGGACTCGTCCAGCTTAAACTTGGCACGCTTGACCACGAATGGATCGTCGTCCTGCGCCAGGGTCGCGGTTACAACCATCAACATCGCCAGCGCCGCAAGCACAGCACGCGAGCAGCTAAATGTGCTGTAACCCGTCATGCATGACCTGATTTTGTTAACAGTGCATAATAAAAACCGTCCATGTTATCTCGTCCCGTCAGAATCTGCCGACCCTGCGGACGGAGTTCGCCCCAGGCGGCGTCAGGCACGGCTATTTCACGGCCATCAGGGTGACGTTCCAGGAAGCTTTTCATCTGGACTTCATTCTCATCCTTGAAGATCGAACAGGTGCTATACAGCATTTTCCCTCCGGGCTTCAACAGGCGCCACAAGGCATCCAGAATTTTTCGCTGCTGCGCGAGCAACGGCATTATATCGCTTTCGCGACGTAATAGTTTAATGTCCGGATGCCGGCGCATCACTCCACTGGCCGAACAGGGCACATCCGCCAGAATGCAATCATAGTCGATACCGGCAAACCAGCTATCTGGATCTGCCGCATCCCCTACCAGGATGCCGGCGGATTTATCGGTCCGTCCGAGGTTTTGCCGTACCCGCTCAAGCCGGGTTTCACTGTTATCGAGCGCGTCGAGTTTTATATCATCGTAAGCTTGCAGTAGATGGATCGTCTTGCCTCCCGGCGCCGCGCAGGCATCAAGCACGCGTGCCCCGGGCTCGCAGTCCAGTAAGCTCGCGGCGATCTGGGCGGCGGCATCCTGGACGCTGAGGATGCCCTGCGCAAAACCTGGCAGTTGGGTGACATCGCAGGCAGACTCCAGTTCGATCGCAGTCGTTATAATCGCGTGCTTGCGCGCCTTTATTCCATCCGACGCAAGGCTATCGATAACATCGTCAAGCTTTGCCTGCCGGGTATCCACCCGCAGCGTCATCGGTGGACGCTGGTTACCCTGAATCAGCGCCTCATCCGCCTGCTCACCCCAGTCGCGGCGGATTCGCGTCAGAATCCAGTCCGGATAAGCCTGAGCCTGCGCAGTGCTATCGAGACTTACCTGGTCTCTGACGACTCCGCGCAACACCGCATTTACCAGGCCACGCGCCCAGGGCTTTTTCTGTGCAAGCGCCAGTTTAACGGTTTCATTCACCGCCGCGTGATCCTCGGTGTTGATCACCAGCAGTTGGTATAGTCCCAGTAAAAGTATGATTTCAATATCGCGATCGCGCTCACGTAGTGGTTTTTGCAACCGCGTCGCAAGTAATACCGACAGGGCGTAGTACCAGCGGCACAAACCGAATACCAGCTCACGGCTTAACGCCAGATCGCGCTGGCTTGCCGTTAACGACTGATACCAGCCGCTGGTGAAGACATCGTCCAGTGAACGGCCACGCTCAACCACCTGCACCATTACCTGCAGCGCTATCCAACGAGGATTCGCGGTATTCATCATTGTTTACCGAGCAAACATCCACACAGATTTCTGGAATTCAAAGCCTGTGCCGCGCTGCATCGGTTACGTCCGGCAAACTGTAGCTCGGTCACTTGCAACACCCCGTCTGCAGCACTGATAAAAACGCCGTTGCTATCGTGCGCGACGACGACTCCGGGTAAATCTTTATCGACATTTGTAGCAGCCCGGGCAGACCAGATACGGAGATTTTCATCATCAACAGCGGTATAGCTGACCGGCCACGGATTAAAAGCGCGAACTTCCCTTGACAACTGCGCCACCGGTTTGTCCCAGTCAATCTCGGCCTGTTGCTTGGTCAGGCGCGGTGCATAGGTTACCTGTGACTCGTCCTGAACCTGCGCCTGTTGCATTGCCGACTCGATGTTGTCGAGTGATTCCAGCAACAGTTCCGCACCCAGCGGCGCCAGCACATCATGCAGCTCTGCGGCATTCCACCACGACTCAACTGCAACGCGACGCAGCGCGATCATAGCGCCGGTATCGAGTCCCTGCTCCATTTTCATCAAGGTTACTCCGCTGTGCTCATCACCCGCCAGAATCGCCTGTTGTATCGGCGAAGCACCGCGCCATCTTGGCAGCAGGGAGGCATGAATATTGACGCAACCCAGTCTCGGTGCGGACAGTACCGCGGCCGGCAGTAACAGACCATAGGCGGCGACCACCATCAGGTCGGCATTAAAAGCGCACAGCTCATCCACGTCAGCCCGGGCGCTAAAACTGGTCGGCTGGCAAACCGGCAAATCATGCGCGCGGGCACAGGCCTTAACCGGGCTTTGCTGGATTTTGCGACCGCGCCCCGCGGGTCGGTCCGGCTGGGTATAGACCGCAACAACCCGATGCTCGCTGCGCAGCAGCGATTGCAGCGCCGGAACTGCAAATTCAGGGGTACCTGCGTAGATAATATCGAGCATGGATGAAAGCTAGTCAGCCTGCTGTTTTTGCATTTTGAGCAGCTTGTTACGAATACGGTTACGCTTCAGATTAGACAGGTAATCAACGAACAGCTTGCCGTCGAGATGGTCCATTTCATGCTGTATACAGACTGCTTCAATCCCTTCAGCCTCGAATTCCGAGGTGGCTCCATTCACATCCTGAGTACGCACCCGGATATGATCGGCCCGGCTCACCTTTTCATAAAAACCCGGCACCGACAGGCAGCCTTCATCCATCTCCTCTTCACCTTCCGCCGCCAGCATCACCGGATTGATCAGGCACCTCGGCTGGTTATGTGCTTCCGAAACATCCATAACCAGCATGCGGATATGCCGGTCGACCTGGGTCGCCGCGAGACCGATTCCCGGCGCTTCGTACATGGTTTCAAACATGTCGTTGACCAATTGTTTGAGATTTTCGTCGAATTCGCTAACCGCTTTGGCCACGGTTCTAAGACGGGGATCGGGAAAATGTAAAATATTTAATAATGCCATCGTGAATTACTTCAAGAAAAATTATAACTAGTCGTTCCAAGTTAATGATTATATTAGAATCTTCACCAAACTAAAAAACTTGTAGTCATATATTTTTGGTCTACACTCAGTTGATATCGTATTTTCAGGGGTTTTTATGCCTAGCTTCAACAATAGACAGCTTATAAAAGGAATGATTCTGCTCTCCGCAATGTCGCTGATGACTGCCTGTGCCGAGCCCGAGCCGCCTTATGCCGTCGTTCACGAACCTGTAAAACCAGCCGCGGCCAAAACCGTCAAAGCTGTCAAAGCTGTAGTTCCTGAACCCGAACCAGAGCCAGTTGAAACCGTCGTTTACGAAGCCGAGTTCCCCGAAACCTATATTGTACAAGAAGGCGATACGCTATGGGACATCTCAACGGTATTTCTGCGCGATCCCTGGTTCTGGCCGGAAATCTGGTTTAAAAATCCCCAGGTCGAAAATCCGCACCTGATTTATCCCGGCGACACCCTTGCCATTGTCTACATCGGTAACGAGCGTAAGGTCCAGGTCCTGTCGCGTGGCTCCGAAGCATCGGTATTATCGCAAACTACGGATGGCTCCAAAGCATCGGTATTATCGCAAACTACGGATGGCCTCAAAATCGTCAAGGTCGATCCCCGGATTCGCTCTAACCCGATCAATGCCACTATCCCCTCGATTCCAATCGATTCGATACGTCATCTACTCGAACGCCCGTTAATTATCGATGAAGACACTCTGAACAACTCCGCCTACATTATCTCGAGTCTCGACAACCATCTCATAAACAGTCTTAACGCCAAGCTTTATGTACGCAAGCTCGATACCACAAACGGGAGCGGGCGTTACCAGATCTACCGCCCAGATCGCCCTTTGTATGACCCTATTACCAATGAACTACTGGGGTACCAGGCGCTTTACGTCGGCGAATCCAAATTGTTGCTGCGTGGCGACCCGGCCTCGATAAGAGTCACCCGGTCAAACCGTGAAATCCTGCTCCAGGATCGCGTGTTGCCGATAGACAGCACCAATTTTGAACGCGATTTCATCCCCCGACCTCCGAGCACCGAGGTCAGCGGTGAAATCGTGGCCCTGCTGGACGCGATCTCGCAAACCGGCATTTATCAGACCATCGCGATCAATCTTGGCAATCGCGATGGACTCGAAAGCGGTAATATCCTGAGAATTCGTCGCAATGGAGACGTCATCCGCGACATGAAGGAAAAAGACCCGGGGTTTCGCGTCAAACTGCCCGACGAACAGATTGGCATGGCGATGATAATCCGCTCGTTTGAAAAAATGAGTTACGCGTTGATCATGGAAGCTGATTTCCCGATCACCCTGCAGGACTACGTCGAGTCGCCGTAAGCGCAGAAAGCCACAAGCGCACATAAATATGACACTAACTAACACCAGGCAAATGCCTGGTGTTATAGTATGCGGGTCTGCTAATGGAACTGGAGACCACCATGCAAAAGGACTTGCTAGCCGATTTTCTGCACCTTTACCATAGCCTGGGACCCCGACGCACAGGTCTTGTCGAGCTACTCGAACACTTCGCCGGAGACGCCGGGCAAATTCGCCGCAGCAGCAGTAGCGAGCTCAGGGCCGGCGGGCTAAATCACGACACTATCCGCAAAATCAAATCGCGACAGCACCCGCAGGTTGCAGCGGACCTGGCCTGGGCCGCCGCGAGTCAAAATCACCTGGTTTGTTACCACCACAGTGCCTACCCCGAGTTACGGCGCCAGATCAATAATTTCCCGACCTTACTTTACGCCAGCGGTGATTTGCGTCTGCTACAGGAACCCCAGGTGGCGATTGTCGGCAGTAGAAACTGCACTCCCGGAGGCGCGCAAACCGCGTTTGATTTCGCCGCGCAACTCGCCGCAGCCGGACTGGTTATAACCAGTGGTATGGCGCTGGGTATCGACGCGGCTGCACATCGGGGCGCCTTGCACGCGGCCCGCAAAACCATCGCCGTCACCGGAACCGGGCTGGACCTGATTTATCCGGGTCGCAACCGGAAACTTGCCGCGGAAATTCTTCAACAGGGATTAATAGTGTCCGAGTTTCCGTTGGGCAGCCGCGCGCGGCCGGCAAATTTCCCCCAGCGTAATCGCATTATCAGCGGCCTCTCTATAGCGACGCTGGTGGTAGAAGCGGCCCGGCGCAGCGGGTCGCTGATCACCGCTCGCCTGGCCGCGGAACAGGGACGCGAGGTGTATGCGGTTCCCGGCTCGATTCACAATCCACAGACCCGCGGCTGCCATCAATTGATTCGCGATGGCGCAATGCTCGTCGAGGCCCCGAAAGATATCGTGACAGAGCTTTCAGGCCTGGTCAGCTTTGTACTCGAGCAACAATGCCAGGAGCCGCAAAAGCAACCCGGGGCCCTTGATCGCGAACATCGGCAGCTACTTGAAACGATTGGCTACGATCCCGTGAACTGTGACATACTTGTACAACGCAGTGGGTTGACCATCGACAAGCTTTCATCCATGCTACTCGTACTTGAACTTAGTGATTTAATTCAATCGGCACCTGGCGGCTGCTTCGTCAGGATCTAAAAGAGGCATTCATGAAAGAAGGCGTTATCGACGTTCTAATGTATATATTTTCAAGCTATGCGGATCAGGATGAAAATCTGCCTGAAGACCGCGATGGTATAGATGCCGATTTACGCTCTGCAGGCTTCGACCCACTTGAAATCGATAAGGCATTTGACTGGCTTGATGGTCTGGCTCAGGTCGAGGACGACACTGATCTGGATCAGTCAGACATCGCAACTCGTATTCTGGCGCCCGAAGAAAGCGCGCGTCTGGCATACGGTGCCCAGGGATTTCTGCTATTCCTCGAACAATCCGGCGTACTGACGCCAAGGTTGCGTGAAATGGTGATCAACAGGGTCATGGCTCTCGAATCAGACTCTGAAGTCGATATCGAAGAATTAAAATGGATCGTAATGATGGTGCTGTTCAATAGTTCGGAAGAGC
>PVMS01132583.1_pt1 | contig 11159 bp, 9 predicted proteins | sample 1853461 | NCBI WGS metagenome assembly PVMS01 (sample SAMN08582032, study PRJNA380276) | Marine sediment metagenome, whole genome shotgun sequencing project. | isolation source: ocean sediment barecode stripped | collected 2017
GTGTTCATTTTTAATCTCTTTGAATCTGCTTGCCACCAGATCAATTGCTTCTTTCCACGTCGCGTCTCGAAAGGCCCCGTTCTCCTTGATCAAAGGCGTCTTCAAGCGTTCGAGTGAGTTGATAAAATCGAACCCGAATCTTCCTTTTACACAAAGACTGCCTGAATTGGGTACAACATCCTCCACACCGGTAACCTTCACCACTCGATTTTCTCTCACATGCAGATAAAGCTGGCACCCGACACCGCAATAGCTGCAAGTGGTTCGGACCTGTTTTGTTTCCCATGGCCGGACATTATACCGGACCTCTTTTTCGACCAGCGCCCCCACGGGGCATGCCTGGACACATTCTCCGCAGAAGATGCAGTCTGAATCTTTAAGCGGTCTATCCCCCGCAGCAATGATTTTGCTCTTTGACCCTCTGTATCCGAAATTTATGGCATTGTTGACTTGGATTTCATTACACGCCTGAACACATCGACCGCAGTTGATGCATCTTGAAAAATCCCTGACAATGAATGGATTAACCGTCTCCATCGGATATGCGGTTTCAGTTGCTGAAAACTTCTCGCCAGATGCCTGATACCGGTATGCAAGGTCCTGTAGCCGGCAATCGCCCCAGACCGGGCACAATTCGCTGCTGTCATCTTCCATCTGAACCTTGAGCTGAAATTGGGTCCAGTCGTCTCCATCTGAACCCCGAATCGAGCAGTTGTGATTACCCGATGACAAAAGAAGCTCGATCAGCATTTTCCTGGCTTCGACCACTTGGGGAGATTCGGTGCGGACCACCATGTTGTTTGCAGCCGGAGCGGCACACGAGGCCACCAGGGCACGCGCCCCCTCTACCTCAACGACACAGATTCTGCATGAGCCGGTTGGGGTGGCGCCTTTGAGGTGACAAAGCGTAGGGATATCTATATGGTTACGATTGGCGATTTGGAGAATCGTTTCCCCGGCGTCAAAAGAAAATTCATTCCCGTTGATGATAATTATATTTTGAACGTCCATCATGCTGAAATCTCTCCTTAAAATCGAATCGTTTTTTACCGGTCACCCTAGAGGCTGAGCGGCCAATGCTCAGAAAAAATCCACCTGTATTTATAAGATGTCCCCAACTTTGTCAACCGGGCTTTTCTCTATTGTTTTTTCTTTTTTAAGGTAATATCTGCCGATTTCCGTCATGCCCACGATGTGCTGAATAATCAGATGCTCAACCGCTTTGGGTCTAAAATCCTTCATCTTAAGCTGCAAAATAGTTTTAGTTATGCTCGTTTTGGCATAGAGAAGGTCGACCGCTGAATTCGGATCAAAGGCGCCTTTTTGTTTTAAATCTTCAATCACCATAAATAAAGCCCGTTTTATTCTCCAATCATATATCTTTTTGGCCAGAAAATAAAACCCGATTAAAACTAATAGACTTAAAATAATCTGGCTGGTTTGTGACATATCCATATCATCCAGAAAGTTATACCCTAATCGAGTCAAAACTCGATTAGATGTTACTTGTTATCAGTTATTGGTTTTGACAAAATTTTAATCAAAATTGTATCTCATCTATACAAGGAATATAGTTTCGCGAAAGGGATTAAAACAAATAACCATTAACATTTAACTAATAACTCCCCGGTTGAGCCTTTTTTCGCTCAATTAGGGTTATATTGATCGTTGCCGGGCTTTAAGTACCCGTTTTCTTTTTATAACCTTTTTTTGAAGAAATCATAGTACTTATAACACCTTTTCCTTGATCCGCACTGCTTTTCTCATTATATTTTATTATAATCCGATTTTTCGGATGCGAACCGATAGATAGGAGGAGTAAACATGATTCCTGAAATTAATAAAATACTCTATACCACAGACCTTTCCGTGAACGCCAAATACGCATTTGGGTATGCGATGAGTCTGGCCAACCGTTATGGTGCCAGGATCACCATTTTGCACGTGCTGCATGTTTCACCCACCAGTTATAGCCTGGTGACCGGCATCATTGGTGAAGAAGAGTGGGATAAACTCAGGCAAAATAAAGAACAGGGAGTCCTTGACAAAATCAAAGACCGTATCAAGAATTTTTGTACGGAAGCGAGTGCCGAAGTTCCGTCCTGTTCTTTTATTACGAACGAGATTATTGTCAAGACAGGCAATCCGGCCGAAGAAATTCTCCTCCAGACTGATGCCGGTGATTACGACCTCGTAGTGATGGGTGCCCGCGGGCATGGAATCATGACCGGCGTGATGGTGGGAAGTATTTCAAGACGGGTTGTAAAGCGATGTAAAAAGCCCGTTTTGGTGGTTCACCTGCCTGAAGGAAAACTGGAATAATAGGCCGAACTCCATCTAATGCTCTAAAATCCGCTGCAAGCGGGATTCCAAGCCAGCTCAATCCTGCCTGAGAAGGATCGGTGAACATCTTTGAAAACTCATGTATTCCATAAGCTTAAACTGATTGGTTGAAACCTCTCAATATAGAGGAGAATGAATGAGTATTTTATTTGATCCGATGAAAATAGAGAATATGGATCTTAAGAACCGGTTTGTCCGGTCAGCTACATATGACGGATGCGCAGATAGAGACGGACATGTGACGGAATACCAGCTCAAACTGTTTGCAGATCTTGCTGAAGGTGGCGTCGGTCTGATTATCACCGGCATCACACATGTCCACTCTTCCGGTCAGAGCCTATTGTTTCAAAACTCCATTGCAATAGACGATGTTATCCCGGGGTTTAGACGGTTAACAGAGACGGTTCACGATCGAGGGGCAAAAATTGCTTTACAGCTTTTTCACGGAGGGCGGGAGGCGGCAAAATTTTTTGCAGATAAAGATTTCCAAGCCATTGCGCCGTCGATAGTTCCAGATGATCCGTATTTTGATGGAGAATCCAGACAAATGAATGAGGATGAAATTTGGGAAATCATCGATGCATATGGCGACGCTGCAAAAAGAGCCAGAAAGGCGGGTTTTGACGCAGTTCAGCTTCACGGTGCCCATGGCTATCTGCCGAGCCAATTTCTTTCTCCGTATACAAATCGCCGGGAGGATCAGTGGGGAGGTGTGTTGCAGAACCGGCTTCGCTTCCATCAGGAAATATATAAAAATATAAAGGCAAAGGCCGGAAAGAATTATCCGGTGCTCATCAAAATCGGCGTCCAGGACAGCTTTCCAGGTGGACTTGAGTTTAAAGAGGGAAAGGTTGCCGCCAAGCTCCTTGCCCAATGGGGATATGAGGCGCTGGAAATCAGCTTGGGACTGAGAGGGAGATCATACAAGGAAACCGAATTTCGCACCAATGTCAACAAGCTTGCTCAGGAGGCCTATTATCGGCATTGGTGTAAGGCGGTTAAATCTGAAGTGGATGTTCCCACGATGATCGTGGGCGGCCTAAGAACCTATGACCTTATGGAAGAGGTGATCCAAAACGGGGAAGCGGATTTTATCTCATTGTGCCGGCCATTTATAAGGGAACCCGATATTGTCAACCAGTGGAAAAAAGGGGATCGCCACAGAGCCACATGTATTTCGTGTAACAAGTGTTTGGAAGCGCTCAGAGAGGGTGGAAGACTAGAATGTGTTCAGGCAAAAATGGATAAAACCGGTTGAGGATGCGGAGAAAAAACATGGATACGATTTTTACAAATGGAAACATATTAACGATGGAAGATAAAACGCCCCACGCCGAGGCGGTGGCCGTACAATTCGGCCGGATTTATCGAATCGGAGACAGGCGGGAGATTGAAAATCTGGCCGTTCCCACGACCGAGCTCATCGATCTCAAGGGCCGGACCCTACTACCCGGTTTTATTGATACCCATAATCATTTCTGTCTTTATGCACTGCTCATCGACCAGGCGGATTGCCGGCCGGCTGCCGGATGTGTGCGGTCCGGGGATGTACTGGAAGCCCTCCGGCTAAAAGCTGAAAATACACCGCCCGGGAAATGGGTGATGGGTTGGGGATACGCATCTTATATGCTTGACGACAAAAAAGAGTTGACCCGGTACGACCTGGATCGGGCATCAGAGAAACATCCGATCTGCCTGGTCCACGTTTCTGTCCACGGAGCGGTAGTCAACAGCCTTGCCCTAAAAGAGCTGGGTTTCACAAAGGCAACACCCGATCCGCCCGGTGGAAAGATCCAAAGGGATGAGAGCGGGAACCCGAACGGAATTTTAAGCGAATCGGCTTTCATGGGCCCTGTTTTTTTCAACCGGCCTTCCATCTACGGGAAAATGATGTCCGGATATGATAACAAAGGAAGGGCTGAAATGATGAGCCGCTGTGCCGCATACTACCACCGACTCGGTATTGTCGGCGCCCACGATCCATTTGTTGACCCTTTGACGCTTCGTACCTACCAGGAGGCGGCCGAAGCCGGATCTTTTCCTTTCCGCCTCAATGCATACATCCTCAACCTTTGGGCGGACTCTCTCCTGTCGACTGGAATCCGCCGGGGTTTTGGTTCAGAATGGATCAAGATCGGGGCCATCAAAATATTCCTTGACGGAGGAATGAGCAGCCGGACCGCAGCGGTTTTTGAGCCCTATGTAGGCGGTGGAGGCGGAACCGGCATTCTCAATTACGATCAGGCGGGCATCAATCATGAAATCGAGAAATTTAACCGGGCAGGATACCAGATATCGGTACATGCACAGGGAGACCGTGCCCTGGACATGCTCCTTCAGGCTTTTGAACAGGTCATGATAAATGGCAACCCGCTTCGCCATCATATCGTTCACGCCGGGAACCTAACCGACACACAGATCGATCGTGTAGAAACATTGGATTTACAAATTACCAGTCAACCCAATTTCTTCTCGCTTCTCGGTGATGGATTCATAGAAGCCTACGGCCCGGTTCGTTCCCAAAACCTCTACCGTTTTCAAACCCTTTTGAAAAGAAACATAAAATTGGCCCTCTCCTCCGATTGCCCGGTCGCGGACCCCAACCCCCTCATCGGTATTCGCGATGCTGTCTGCAGGAGGACGGGCAGCGGAAAAGCGATTGGGCTCTCAGAAGCTATTACAGCTGAACAGGCCTTGAAGCTTTACACCCGAGAGGCGGCTTATTTTTCCTTTGAGGAAAAAGATGCAGGATCCCTGAAGGCGGGGAAACGGGCTGATCTGGTTGTATTGGATAAAGACCCGATGAAGTTGCCGGCAGAAGAAATTCCCACCTGCCGGGTAAAAATGACCGTCGTCGGCGGTAAAATTGTTTATGACGATAGGTCATAACCCCCCTATGGCCATAGTCGTATCGTCATTATTGGTTCAAACCTACTTCATCTTTCGGATGCGGATTTCAATCTCCTTTTCCTTTTTGAGCAGATTGACAATTTTGGAAACATCCGTTTTGCCGTAGTGATAGGGATAAAGGATTTTTGGTTTAAACATCTTTACAGCGCTGGCAACCATCTCCGGTGTCATGGTGTATGGCAGATTCATCGGCAAAAACGCTATATCGATTTTCTCTAAACTTTTCATTTCCGGAATATTTTCCGTATCCCCTGCTACATAAACTCTTTTGTTTCCGAAGGTGATGACATACCCATTCCCTACGCCTTTTGGGTGAAAAGGGACCCCCTCGCTACGCATATGAACAAGATTATAGGCAGGCACAGCCTCTATTTTCAGCCCTTTTTCTGTCTTTAAATCTCCATTTTTCATCACCACGCCGCCCTTGATTTTCTCGGAGCAGGTTTCCGTTAATATCAAGGTGGTCTTTTCGGTAAGCAATCTTTCCACTGCCACCTGATCAAGATGGTCGCGGTGATGGTGTGTCAACAGAATAATATCCGCCTTCGGCATCTTTGAATAATCAGCCAATCGGCTCCAGGGGTCAACATGTATGACGGCGCCCCCAAATGTAAACATCAGGGTGCCATGGCCGATAAATGTGATCTCCAGGTTGCCGGCAGATGTTTTGATGGAATCCGTTTCATAATTCTCCTGGGCAAATGCCGTAAACGCAAACATTACACCTACAAAACCGACCGCTAAAAATAATTTTCCCATAGGTCACCTCCTTACGATTTGGCTATATTTTGCTAAAGTTTCACACCTTGGATTTTACTCATGTATCTCCTTCGGCAAAGAGCGAACCGGCGTGTGGTTATCGACACCGGCCCAAAGCCCTACAGGGGTTTCTTTAACATATTTTTTCATAAAATGAAAATAGCGAGATCACGGGCCCAACCAAGGTGATTCCCCCACACATTGACACCATTTCCACATGAACTTATATTCATACAGCAGAAACAATTTGAAGAGCCCTGCAGCGGGGTATGAATTCCTCGAAAATTTAAACAAGGAGAAACAACATGAAAATATTAATTGTATACTACTCCATGTACGGACACATACACAAAATGGCGGAGGCAATCGCTGAAGGTGCAAGAGAAGTCAACGGTGGGGAAGTGACTTTAAGACGGGTTCCCGAAACCCTTTCTGAAGAAGTTCTTACAAAAATGGGTGCCCTTGACGCTCAGAAATCATTTTCCCACATACCGGTTTGCACAGTTGATGAGCTTGCTCAAGCAGACGCAATCATATTTGGCACACCGACCCGTTTTGGCAATATGTGCGGACAGATGCGCCAATTTCTAGATGCGACGGGGCAGCTCTGGGCGGAAGGCGCCCTTGTCGGTAAGGTCGGTAGTGTGTTCGCGAGTTCGGCGACCCAGCACGGTGGGCAGGAATCTACAATACTCAGTTTTCACATCACCCTTCTCCACCAAGGATTTGTTGTCGTTGGGCTCCCCTATACGTTCCAAGGCCAGATGCGTATCGATGAAATCACAGGAGGCTCTCCCTACGGGGCAACCACAGTTACCGGCGGACAGGGCGAACGGATGCCGAGTGAAAACGAACTCGACGCAGCCCGTTTTCAAGGAAAGCATGTGGCAACTTTAACAAAAAAACTAGCGGGATAAACGACGATGAAAAAAAGCTATTTGCTAAGCCTTATGCTATCGTTTTTTCTGTCTTTTGGGCCAATCGGTTTGGTATCGTCAAGCCAGTCTCAAGCGACAGTCGACAACAGCATCTGGACATTGTTGCTGGAAAAATATGTAAAAAATAGTGTTGTGAATTACCAGGGTTTTAAAACAGACGAAGAAAGTCTGAACCAATATCTCAAGGTCCTTGAAAAAATAGACCCTGATACACTCACCCCGAATGAACAGTTTGCCTTTTATGTAAATGCATATAATGCCTGGACCATCAAGTTAATCCTGAGCGGTTATCCCGGAATTAAATCAATCAAGGATTTGGGCAGTCTTTTTAAAACCCCGTGGAAGAAAAAAATCTGTCGTATCGACGGGGATATTATCACCCTGGATGATATTGAACACAAAATACTCAGGGCACGGTTCAAAGACCCCAGGGTTCACTTTGCCATTAATTGCGCATCGAAAAGTTGTCCGCCGCTAATCTCTGAGCCCTATCGAGGAAAGGACCTGGATAAACAGCTCGACAACTCAGCCAGATCGTTTATCAACAATCCTTTGGAAAACCGCATCGAATCCGGAACGCTCTATGTCAGCAAGATTTTTAAATGGTTTCCAGAGGACTTTAATAACGACGTGGTCGGATTTCTCTTAAAATATGCGGATGGAGATTTTAAAAAGGAGCTGATCGCCAAAAAGGGAACACTCAAAATCAAGTATCTGAAATACGATTGGTCTTTAAACAATAAACAGCTAATTGAAAAATAAATACTCAAGTTTGATGAACTCGTAAAAAGTCATTTGCGAACGACTTTGAGCATTTTGGGATAAAGCGTTTTGTTAGGTGGTACGTTAAGAATGTTCCGCCGCAGGCGGATTTGATCCGCCTTAGGCGGAGAGTTCTTGAAATTTAGTATCACCTATTAAAACACCCCAAAATGGTCATTTAGAGAGCAATATGGTCTTTTTGCGAGTTCATCAAGTTTGATAGTTTCTTTAAATGAAGGAGCGCGCCATGGGTGTTTATGAATTCGATATGGGTGTTATCGGGGGAGGGGCAGCTGGGCTGACCGTTACTTCCGGTGCCGCTCAACTGGGAGCCAAAACGCTTCTCATTGAAAAGGAGAAAAAACTGGGAGGTGATTGCTTGCATTTTGGGTGCGTTCCGAGCAAAACCCTTATCAAAACGGCATATGTCTACCACTTGATGAAGCATTCCGAAAAATTCGGGCTTCCCGGTATTGACGTACCGCCTGTCGATTTTCAAGAAGTGTCTAAAAGGATTCAATCGGTTATCTCTGTGATACAGCAGCATGATTCTGAGGAAAGGTTTTGCAGCCTCGGAGCCCAGGTGGAATTTGGGGAAGCCAAATTTGCAGACCCGCATACGATTCAATTAAACGGAAAGCGCTACACAGCTAAAAACTGGGTCATCGCCACCGGCTCTTCGCCGGTCGCTCCGTCAATAAAAGGTCTTGATAATACTCCTTTTATTACCAACAAGGAAATTTTTTATCTTGATCATCTGCCGAAATCGATGATTATTCTAGGCGGCGGTCCAATCGGTACGGAGATGGGACAGGCATTTTGTCGTTTGGGTACCGATGTAACTGTTGTGGATCGAGCCAATCAGATTCTGGGGAAAGAGGACAAAGACATGGCTGATGGCGTCATGAATGTCATGCGCTCTGAAGGTGTTGTCTTCCATCTCAATATCTCAATTGAATCTGTAGAGGATCTCGGAGCTGAAAAAAAGGTGGTCATAAAGGCGGGCAACGGAAATACGACCGACCTGAGAGCAGAAACAATACTGGTTGCCATGGGAAGAAAGGCCAATACAGAGGGCTTGGGTCTTGAAGATATCGGTATTGAACTGTATCGAAGTGGTGTCAAGGTCGATCATCGATTGCGAACCAGCCGGAAACACATTTATGCTGCCGGGGATGCTAACGGTGGCTTTCAGTTTACCCATGCAGCCGGTTATGAAGGGGGGATCGTCATCAGTAATGCCATATTCCATCTTCCGCGCAAAACTGACTATACTTTTCTCCCATGGTGCACCTATTCCGACCCCGCACTCGGAAGTATTGGAATGAATGAGAAAATGGCAAAAGCCGCTGACATCAAATATTCGGTCTGGACAGAGGCGTTCAAGGATAATGATCGTAGCCTGGCAGAGGGTGAAACAATAGGGACGATTAAGATGATTTTAAATGAAAAAGAAAAACCACTCGGTGTACAGATTTTAGGGCCGCATGCAGGAGATCTGATCAGTGAGTGGGTGGCGCTGTTGAACGGAAAAGTGAAGTTGTCAACCTTGGCTGCAGCAGTACACCCATATCCGACATTGGGTGAAATCAATAAAAAAGTTGCCGGGACATTTTTTTCTTCAAAGATTTTCTCCGATAAGGTTAAAAAGGGCCTCAAATTCTTTTTCAACCTGAAGGGGAGAGCCTGTGGAGAATAAAATAAATCTCCTCACACCACCCGCCCCTATTGAATCCTTGATAGCCGATTTTCAAACCTTCAAAAACTGATATCTGATCTCCTGGAAAGAGAATAAAATGGACGAAACCATACATTCCCCACAGAGAACCTTTTCAAAAGCAGCGTTTAAAGCGATCCTTCTCTTGGTGTTTATCGCAGGCGCCATTTTCTTGATCCGTTTCACGCCGATTCGAAGTTACCTCACACCGGAAGCCTTGGGTAATTTTTTAAAAATCGCGGGAATCTGGGCGCCGGTTGTCTATATTCTGATCTATACCGTCGGTGTTTGCCTATTTCTCCCGGGAACGTTGCTGACCGGTTTGGGGGCCGCGATATTCGGCGCATATTGGGGTTTTTTATATGTCTGGTTTGGCGCCATGTTCGGTGCAAGTATTGCCTTTTTTATTGGAAGGACATTGGGCAGGGAGTTTGCTGCATCGTTGATCGGCGATCGGCTTAGAAAGTACGACGATGCCGTTGGGCGAAACGGTTTTGCCACTGTTCTCTATTTGCGATTGGTTTATTTTCCTTTCACACCCATGAATTTCGGGATGGGGCTTACCAAAGTTCATTTCAGAGACTATGTCTTTGGAACCGGGCTGGGTATTATTGTTGGGACCTTTATCTTTACCTTTTTTGTTGGGACACTAAAGGATGTCTGGACTTCGGGAAACTGGGAAGAGCTCATTTCTTTGAAAGTCTTTTTCTCTATCGCCCTTTTTATCTTTTCTTTTTTGATTCCCAAGATTATTAAAAGGCTAAAAGCCGAAGAGGGCTAAATACAAATAAAGGAGAAAAAGGATGATGGAGATTGACAATTTATGCGTGAATACCATTCGGATGTTATCAGCAGATGGTGTTGAAAGGGCCAATTCAGGGCATCCAGGGATGCCGATGGGTGCCGCGGCAATGGCATATGTTTTATGGACGCGTTTTTTGCGCCATAATCCCGCAAATCCAAAATGGCCGGACAGGGATCGATTTATCCTTTCTCCCGGACATGGTTCCATGTTGCTCTATACCCTGCTTCATCTGACAGGGTATGATTTGACTTTGGATGATCTAAAAAATTTTAGACAATGGAAAAGTAAAACTCCCGGTCATCCCGAATACGGTCTTACGCCGGGAGTTGAAACCACAACCGGCCCGCTGGGACAAGGTTTTGCCGCCGGGATCGGTATGGCCATTTCGGAGCGATATCTGGCTGCTCGATTCAATAAGCCAGAACATGTCCTGGTCGATCATTATATTTATGGCATTGCCAGCGACGGCGACTTGATGGAAGGTGTCTCCCACGAGGCGGCATCTCTTGCCGGTCACCTGGGGCTTGGCAAAGTCATTTACCTATACGATGACAACCAAATCACCATCGAAGGGAGCACGGATATAGCTTTTACTGAAAACCGCTTGGCCCGCTTTGAGGCCTATGGATGGCATGTACAGAAAGTTGATGACGGAAACGATCTCAACGCCATTGAAAAAACAATCGGGGAGGCACAAAAAGAAATCGGTAAGCCCTCATTTATCGCCGTTCGAACACATATCGGATATGGAAGCCCAACGAAACAGGACACGCCGGCTGCACATGGTGCGCCCCTCGGACCGGAAGAAATCCAGCGGACAAGGAAGAATTTAGGATGGCCGGCAGATTCGGCTTTTTTCATTCCGGATGAAGCATGTGATCAATTCCGGAAGGCGAAGGAGGAGGGAGAGAGACTTGAGCAAAAA
>PVMS01110511.1_pt1 | contig 11157 bp, 10 predicted proteins | sample 1853461 | NCBI WGS metagenome assembly PVMS01 (sample SAMN08582032, study PRJNA380276) | Marine sediment metagenome, whole genome shotgun sequencing project. | isolation source: ocean sediment barecode stripped | collected 2017
ACTGGTCTTGCCCGCTCCGTTTTCACCGAGCAGGGCGAGGATCTCGCCATCGTTGACGGTGAGGTTGACATCGTCGTTGGCGAGCACGCCGGGGAACTCCTTGGTGATGCCTCTCAGCTCGAGCTCCAACGACCCCTCCGAACACTCGGTGCCGACAGCACCCTAGAGCCTCGGGCAGTGCGGCGACAACGGGGAAGGGGCCCCGCCGAAACGGGGCCCCTACCTGTCGATCAATCAGGAACGATTGGGTTAGTACCCAACCGCAGTGAAGTCCGCCTTGATCACACCGCTCTTGATGTCCTCGAGGACCTGCGGACCTCGGCCGCCAGCTCAGCGGACACTCTATCGTCCCAGCTGTGGAACGGGGCGAGTCCGACGCCGTCGTTCGCCAGGGTGCCCGTGAACGCACCGGGCGTCCAGGTGCCCTCGGCGTCGTCCTGGATAGCAATCGTCACGAACGTGTCCAGGGCCTTCAAGACGGAAGTCAACCAGAGGTCCTGGTACTGCTCCGGTGCCGCGAAGAACGCATCGGTATCAACGCCGACCAGCGCAGCAGTGATCCCGAGGTCGATGATGGCGTCACCTGCCGGCAGGTTGATCGCACCACCGACCGGGATGGTGATGTCGCAGTTCTCCTGGAATTGGCTTTCCGCGGTGCTGCGGGCGAGCGCCATGTCGGTGAAGCTCCCGGTGAACGTACCGTCGGAGGCATCGACGTCCCAGCCGATGACCTGCACGTCGGTGCCCTTCACCTCGTTGTAGTGCTGGGCACCGCGGGTGAAGCCGTCCATGAAGATCGACACCGTCGGGAACAGGTCCCCGCCGTAGGTGCACATCACGCCGGTCTCGGTCACGCCCGCTGCCAGGTACCCGGCAGCGAACGCCGCCTGGTCTGTCTGGTAGACGGTCTCACGCACGTTGGGCAGCGCCAGCGGTGCGAAGTCCGCGTCGGTCAGCACGTTGTCGACCATCGTCCAGGTGATGTCCGGGAATGCTTGGGCGTTGATCGCCGTCACCTCACCGAGAGCGAAGCCCACGGTCACGATGTGCTCGCAGCCGGCCGCAATCATCTGATCGATGTTGGGCTGCCAATCATCAGCGGCCTCCGACTCGAGGAAGAACGAGTCTCCGGTGGCGTGGCCGGACTCCACGGCGGCTTCGACACCCGCCCAGGCGCTGGCGTTGAAGCTGCGATCGTCGACTCCGGCCAGGTCGGTAACCAGGCAGGCCTTGATCGGTGTGCCGGCAAATCCGGCCTCTGTGGTCGTGGTCTCCTGTGCTGCGGCGGCGGTGGTAGTGGTGTCGTCGCTAGTACCACACGCCGCTGCGATTAGCGCAAACGCGAGGAACAGCGTTACGAGCGCGCCTCGCCTCTTGAATCCTGTCATGAAAAATGAACCTCCGTATAGGTCTCCCAAAACGCCGCGCCCAACTGGCGCAACCGACCGCAGTCTAGAGGGTTTCAGCGGGTGGATGCGCTGCGGTGTAGTACCAAGTACCAAGTATCAAGTAATGAGTAAGCAGCTACTTGTTACTTGCTGCTACTTGTTACTTGTTACTCCGACTCCGCCAGCTCCACCGGCGGCTGCGCCGGAGTTTCGACCGAGACGAACGACAGGCTGCCCTCGTCCTCTTCATCGACATCGACGAGTATCGTCGCTCCGGCAGGGAACTCCTTCTGCAGAACCCGCTCAGACAGCGGATCTTCGAGCATCTGCTGGATGGCCCTGCGCAGCGGGCGGGCTCCGAGCTGCGGGTCGTAGCCCTTCTCCGCCAGGCGGGTCTTGGCCGCATCGGAGAGGGCGAGATCGAGGGCCTGGGACTCGAGCTGGGTTCGCACCCGCCCGATCAACAGGTCCACGATGATCTTGACCTCGTCCATGGTCAGCTCATGGAAGACGATGACCTCATCGATGCGATTCAAGAACTCGGGACGGAACTGCTTCTTGAGCGAATCCATCACCTTCTCCCGCATCTTGTTGTAGCTGAGCTCATCGTCCTTCTCGGCAAAGCCGATGGCCTTCTTGCGAAGCTCGGCGGTGCCGAGGTTGGAGGTCATGATGATGACCGTGTTCTTGAAGTCGACCGTCCTGCCCTGAGAGTCGGTCAGCCTGCCGTCCTCGAGGATCTGCAGGAGAATGTTGAACACGTCGGGGTGGGCCTTCTCGATCTCGTCGAAGAGCACGACGGAGAATGGCTTGCGGCGCACGGCCTCGGTGAGCTGGCCTCCCTCGTCATAACCGACATAGCCGGGGGGGCGAGCCGACGAGGCGGCTGACGGCGTGCTTCTCCATGTATTCCGACATGTCGATCTGGATGAGGGCATCCTCATCGCCAAACAAGAACTCGGTGAGCGCCTTCGATGTTTCGGTCTTGCCGACCCCGGACGGGCCGAGGAAGATGAACGACCCTGCCGGCCGCTTCGGATCCTTGAGCCCGGCCCGCGTCCGGCGGATGGCCTTGGACACCGCGGTGATTGCGTCCTGTTGGCCGATGATGCGCTTGTGGAGGTTGTCCTCCATGTTGAGCAGCCGCTCGGTCTCCTCTTCGGTGAGACGGTGCACAGGGATCCCGGTCCACATCGCCAGGACCTCGGCAATCTCCTCCTCGTCGATGACCGCCGAGTACGGGAGGTCCCCGGACGATTCTGACGGGATCTCGAGCTCGGCCCGATCGGCAATGAGTACCCGCTCCTGGTCTCTCAGCTGAGCGGCCCTCTCGTACTGCTGGGCATGGACGGCCTCGCTCTTGTCCGTCCTGAGCTTGGCGACCTTGTCGTCGATTTCGCGGACGTCCGGTGGCAGGTCGCTGCGCTTGAGGCGCATCCTGCTCCCCGCCTCGTCGATCAGGTCGATCGCCTTATCCGGAAGGAACCGATCGGAGATGTACCGGTCTGCCAGGTTCGCCGCGTTCACCAGGGCCTGCTGGGTGAAGTTCACCCTGTGGTGCTCCTCGTAGGACTCACGGAGCCCTTCGAGAATCAGAATCGTGTCGGCCACCGTCGGCTCGTCGACCTGGATCGGCTGGAAACGGCGCTCCAGCGCCGAGTCCTTCTCCAGGTACTTGCGATACTCCTCGAGTGTGGTGGCGCCGATCGTCTGCAGCTCGCCGCGGGCAAGCATCGGCTTCAGGATGCTCGCCGCGTCTATGGCGCCCTCGGCCGCACCAGCACCGACCAGGGTGTGGATCTCGTCGATGAAGAGGATGATGTCCCCCCGGGTGCGGATCTCCTTGAGGACCTTCTTGAGGCGCTCCTCGAAGTCGCCCCGGTACCGGGACCCGGCGACCAGGGCGCCGAGGTCGAGCGTGTACAGGTGCTTGTCGGTGAGCGTGTCTGGCACCGTGCCGAGCACGATCTGCTGGGAGAGGCCCTCAACGATGGCGGTCTTACCGACACCGGGCTCCCCGATGAGCACGGGGTTGTTCTTGGTGCGACGAGAAAGGACCTGCATGACCCGCTCGATCTCATTGCTACGACCGATGACGGGGTCGAGCTGGCGGTCGCGTGCCAGCTGGGTCAGGTTCCTGCCGAACTGGTCGAGCACGGTGGACCCGCTCGATGAGGCTCCGGACTCGCGTGAGCTGCCACCGCCCGGGTGACCGGAGGGTTGGCCCTCCTCGCCTTGAACCCCGGAGAGCAGCTGGATGACGGTCTGGCGAACCTTGGGGAGATCGGCGCCGAGTTGCTGAAGAACCTGGGCGGCGACCCCCTCGCCCTCACGGATGAGCCCGAGAAGGATGTGCTCGGTGCCGATGTAGTTGTGCCCGAGCTGGAGGGCTTCCCTGAGCGACAGCTCGAGAACCTTCTTGGCGCGCGGGGTGAACGGAATATGTCCGCTGGGAGCCTGCGACCCTTGTCCGATGATCTCTACGACCTGGAATCGCACCGACTCGAGGCTGATGCTCATGCTCTCGAGGGCCCTGGCGGCGACACCCTCCCCCTCGTGGATGAGACCGAGCAGAATGTGCTCGGTGCCGATGTAATTGTGGTTGAGCAGCCGCGCTTCTTCTTGGGCCAGAACCACAACCCTGCGTGCTCTGTCGGTAAACCGCTCGAACAACTCGGCACCTCGTATGTAACTGTGGCGCCCTCTTCAAGGCGCCTCGGTGAGTATAGGACCGGGTCTTGCTAAGTCCTGGACCCGGCTGACGGCGTTCTTCTCACCTTTGCAAACGCCGCGGCTACCATCCTGATTCCCCCACCTGGCCCCGGAGCCGTCTGTGGATCGACCAATCCTCCAAGAGCTCGTACCGATTCCCGGCGTCTGGGAACGTATCGTCGCGGTCGAGGCTCGCCTTGACGAGGTAACCCACTCCAGCGATGAATTTCTCACCGAAGTGGCCCAACATCTGTTGCGCGCCGGGGGAAAGCGCTACCGCCCGCTGGTGGCCCAGGTCGCCGCCGAACTAGGCCCAGATCGGGGGGATGGGCCGGTAGAGGCCGGCGTCTCTGTCGAGTTGGTTCACCTCGGATCGCTGTACCACGACGACGTCATCGATGAAGCGGGTAGTCGTCGCGGGCGACCCTCGGTAAACGACAACTGGTCGAACACGATCGCGATCCTGGCCGGTGACTTCCTGCTTGCCCGCGCCTCCGAGGTGGCGGCTCCGCTCGGCGAAGCCGCAGTTGCACTGATCGCCAGCACCTACGCCACGCTGTGCGAGGGTCAAGTGGCTGAGCTCCGCTACGCCGGAGGACTCGAGCACGGACCAGATGGCTACTACCGGGTGATCGGTGGAAAAACGGCGAGCCTCATCCGCACATCCGCCCGGCTCGGGGCGATGACATCCGGGGCAGACGAGGAGTCGATCGAGGCCATCAGCGACTGGGCCTGGGAGATGGGTCTGGTCTTCCAGATGACCGACGACGTGCTCGATCTGGTCGCCGACGAGGAATTCCTCGGCAAACCGGCAGGATCCGACATCCGCGAGGGCGTGTACACGCTGCCGGTGCTCTATGCCGCCAACGGACCCGATGGAGACGAGATCCGGGCGCTGCTGGGAACCAAAGCCCCCACCGACCGGGGCAAGATCGATCGGGTCATCGGGCTCACGGTCTCGGGAGGGCATGTCGACCGGGTGGTTGATGAGGCGGTTGAACGCATCCGGGTCGCGGAGAAGGCCGCCGACCGGATCGCGTCGGAGGAGCTGCGTGCCATCCTGGGAAACCTGGATGCCTACCTGCTGGAACGGGTGCGCCAGGCTCGTAGCTCGTAGAGCTACGAGCCGTATGACGCAATACGTAATACGTAATCCGTCGGACGGACTACGACTCCGGCCGCATCGTCGGAAACAGGATTACTTCTCTGATGTGCTCCTTATCGGCCAGCAGCATCACCAACCGGTCGACACCGATGCCGAGACCGCCGGTCGGCGGTAGCCCGTACTCGAGGGCCCGTATGTAATCCTCGTCAATGGGATGGGCCTGGTCGTCGCCAGCCGCACGCGCCACCGCCTGAGCCTCGAATCGGTCGAGCTGGTCGACGGGGTCGTTGAGCTCGGAAAAGGCGTTGGCATATTCGGACCCGGCAATGACGAGCTCGAAGCGCTCCGTCGACTCCGGGTCGTCGCGGTGTACGCGAGCGAGGGGCGAAACCTCCTTCGGGTAGTCGACGACGAAGGTCGGCTCCCAGATCTCGTTCTCCACCAGCGCCTCGTACAGGGCGAAGAGCACGCGGCCCGGGCCCGCCTCGTCGCCGACCTCGACGCCGTGGCCTTCGGCAACCACGCGCAACCGTTCGAGGGGCGTAGCGGTCCCGACCTCCTCGCCGACGGCCTCGGAAACCAGATCGGTGAGCCGTGCCCTACGGTACGGCGGCTCCAGGCTCAGCTCCCTGCCCTGATAGGTGATCGAAGTAGAGCCGACAGACGCCTCGGCCACCGCGGCGAACACCACCTCGATGAGCTCCATCATGTCCTGGTAGTCGGCGAGGGCCTGGTACGCCTCCAGCATGGTGAATTCCGGATTGTGGGTGGAGTCGACCCCCTCGTTCCGGAAGGTCTTCCCCAGCTCGTACACCCGTTCCATGCCGCCGACGACGAGCCGTTTCAGGTACAGCTCGCTTGCAATGCGAAGCCGCAATTCGAGGTCGAGCGCGTTGTGATGCGTGATGAAGGGCCTGGCGATGGCGCCTGTCGCCTGCGGTGACAGCATCGGGGTCTCCACCTCGACGAATCCGCGCAACTCGAACTGACGCCGCAATTCGGAGACGACCGCCACCCGGGTCAGTGCCGTCTCCATGGCGTGCTGGTTGACCATCAGATCGACGTAACGCCGCCGCGACCGGGCCTCAACGTCCTTGAGCCCATGCCACTTCTCGGGGAGGGGTCGCAGCGATTTGCTCAGCAGCGTGTACGACTCGACGCGCACAGACAGCTCCCCCTTCTTGGTGGTGATCACCTCACCGGTGGCACCGATCCAATCCCCCGAGTCCAGGTCGAGGAAGCCTTGAAAGTCATCGTCTCCGAGCACGTCATTCGAAACGAACAGCTGGATGCGACCCGAACCATCTTGGAGCACACCGAAGGCGAGGGCACCCATCTCACGCACATTCATCAGCCGCCCGGCGACGGTCACGACGTCCCCGGTCTCGGCAGCCGGATCCAGGTCGGCGTACTGCTCGGCGAGGGCGGAAGCGAGCTCGGTGCGCTCGAACCGGTACGGGTACCCGCCGGCGCGCAAGGCGTCCTCATGTTTGGCCATGCGGGCGGCGACAAGTGGGTTGTCGGAAGTCGAGTCGTCTTCGCTCATTCCCGGTTCAGTTCATAGATGAGCCGGAGGCCCTCGAGGGTCAGATACTCGTCGGTTGTGTCGACCCGCCGGCAGTGCGGAACGATGGTAGAGGAGAGGCCTCCGGTGGCGATGACCACCGGCTTGGAGTCGAGCTCCCGCGTGATCCGCTCGACGATCCCGTCGACGAGCCCACTGTGGCCGTAGAGGGCGCCGCTTTGAATCGCTTCCACCGTCCCCTTGCCAATCGGGGACCGGGGCACGGTGAACTCGACACCGCGCAGCGCGGCGGTGCCCGCGGTCAGCGCATTCGTGGACAGCTCTAATCCGGGGGCGATGACGCCGCCGATATAGGCCCCGTCGGATCCAACAACATCGAAGTTGGTGGACGTCCCGAAGTCGACGACGATCGCCGGAGCCCCGTGTCGCTCGCGGGCAGCGAGGGCATTGACGCTTCGATCGGCCCCAACCTCGCGTGGGTTGTCGATGAGGATCGGCATGCCGGTCTTGGTCCCAGGCTCGACGACCACAACACCCCCTCCGTTGGTGAGCGCCGGTGCGACATTGCGCAGTGTGGTCGTCACCGCGGGCACGACGCTGGAGACGGAAACTCCGTTGATGTCCCCTGGCGAAAAGCCGTCGAGCGCCAGCACCCCGATCACCTCCCACCGCATCTCGTCCTCGGTACGGTCGGTGGTGGTGAGCCGCCAATGCCCGACCAGATCCTCGACATCGAACATCCCGAGAACGATCTGGGTGTTCCCGACATCGATAGTGAGCAGCATCAGGCCTCCCCGTAGAGAATCGATGGGCTATCCAGGCGGGCGCCGAGGTCGGGCACCCAGGATCCGTCAACCCGGTCGATGTGGACGGTGTCCATCAGTCTGGTGGCGCCAACGCGAGCCGCAACCGCAAGAAACGCGGGCACCTCGAGCGTGGGTAGAGCCGAAGCATCGGCCTGGGATGCCAGGGTGACGTACTCGAGATGGGCGCCGGGCTCAGCATCCACGACGGCCCCGGCGATCTCCTCGAGGGTGGCCGCCTCCGTTTGGCCCTCCTCGACTGCGGCCGCTGCGACCGCCAGCCCTGCAGACAGAGAGAGCGCAGCGCTCCGCTCGGCTTCTGACAGGTAGATGTTCCGAGACGAAAGAGCAAGCCCGTCTCGCTCCCTGATCGTCGGACGGCCGATGATCTCGACGGGAAAGGACAGGTCTGCGCCCAGACGAGTCACCAACACGAGCTGCTGGGCATCCTTGCGCCCGAAGTAGGCTCGATCGGGCTGGGTCCCGGCGAGCAGCTTGGCAACGACGATGGCGACGCCGTCGAAGTGACCGGGGCGACGGTCGCCCTCCATCAACTCGCCGACGCCGGCCACGGTGACCGAGGTCGAAGGCTGCTCCGCGTACATCTCTTCGATCGCCGGTGCGAACAGCAAATCGGCGCCGGCCTCGTCTGCCAGCGCGGCATCGCGATCCGGGTCCTGTGGGTAGCCGGCAAGATCGGTTTGGTCGTTGAACTGGAGCGGGTTGACGAACAGGCTCACCACCACGGTGTCGCTGGACCGACGCGCCGCGGAGATGAGGTCGAGGTGGCCCTCATGGAGAAAGCCCATCGTCGGGACCAGCGCCACCGACCCGCGATCCCCTTTGCGGACATCGGCGAAGGTGGCAACCGTCCTCATAGCAATTCCCCGAACTGATCGGTGGTTCCGGCGACCACGGCAGTCGCCCTGAGGAAGGAGCGAAAGGCTGTCTCCCACTCCGGTGTTTCCTCAGCCACCGCGGCAAGTTGGGTGGCGACGGTAGCCACGTCGCCGCGGGCGATCGGTCCGGTGAGCGACTCGGCAGGTCCTTGATCAAAAGCGTTGGCGATGATCGCCTCGACGAGGGGGCGCGCCGCGGCGAACGGAACTCCCGCCGCAGCGAACAGATCCTTGGCCATAGTCAAGGCTGCCAACGGGAAGTTGGCAGATGCTGCTGCGGCCGCGTGGTAGGCAGGCTTGTGCGCATCGCCGAGATCGAACGGGAAGCCACCGATCGAGGTCGCTAGCTCGTGGAGCAACTCTCGCAGTGGGGAATCGGCCGTGACGGCGAACCATGCGCCACCCAGGCGTGCCGCCCCGGCATCCGGGTTCGGCAGCGTTTGCAAAGGGTGGAAAGCGCCGGTGGCGACATCGGCGGCGGCGATCGGGGCCAGCACCTCGACCGAGGTGGCGCCCGAGAGGTGAACGGCGCCGGAGGCGTCGCCGATCGTCGGAGCGAGCAAGTCTGCGACGTCGCCAATCACATCGTCGCGGACCGCGATCAGAACGAGATCGACCGGTGGTACGGGATCGCCGACCCGCTGCGCCATTGCCCCGAATCGAGCAGCGGCATCCTGGGCGCGCTCACGCGTTCGCCCGAAAACAGCGACAATGTCATGCCCCGCCCGGTCCGCAGCGATGGCAAGCGACGTCCCGGCACGGCCGGGACCTACAACGACAATCCGCATCCGGCTCCGATCCTGTTTCGCGGTATCGGTCCTCAACCAGGAAAGGTAGCCGCAGGTCGTGCTTGTTTCTCCCCCTTCTTCTTCGTCTCCACCGCAAAGCGGGGGAGACGCGTTGCGGCGCAAGCCGCAAACGCAGAGGGGGCTCTGAGGGCAATCCGTTCAGATGAGCTCATTTTGAAGCATTGAACCTCGCAGAGCCCCCTCCGCTCGCAGACTTCGTCTGCTCGCGCCTCCCCCACTTCGTGGGGGAGGCGAAGATGTTGTTCCCTCCGTCACCGGCCGACGCCGCTGCCACCTCCCTCGGGGGGAGCAGGGACAGCAGGAAACGGATAGACCCCGAGCGGATCGGCACCCTCCACCTCGACGGACCCAACCAGAGTGCCGTCGGGAAGCGCGACTTCCGGCCACACCTCGAGCAGGGGCTCTACGACGAAGCGGCGCTCCAGCAAACGTGGATGGGGGACGGCGAGCCCGGGCAGATCGATCTTCGCCGAGTCGAAAATAAGCAGATCGAGATCGAGCGATCGTGGGCCCCAGTGGACCAGCCGCTTCCGATCCCTGGCCCTCTCGATGGTCAACATCGATTGCAGCAGCGCCGCAGCAGGCCTGGCGGTCTCGATGACGACAACGGCATTCAGGAACGGTCCCTGCTCCGGTCCGCCGACCGGAGCCGTCTCATAAGCGGACGACACACCGGCCAGGAGTGACTCGGCGCCGAGGCCGACGGCCGCAGCAACCAGGTTGGCAAAGCGATCGCCGAGGTTCGACCCGATGCCGATCGCGGCAACGCTCACTCGGCCGGTATCAGGCTACGTCCCTCTGGTCCGAGGGGACGACCGATGATCTCCTGGATCACCGATGTCGCAATGATCGGGTCCTCCACCAGGCCGGAGTGCACCAGGTACCCGGCGAGCAGGCCGGAGAGGGTTTCATCGATCGTATCCCGGTGGACGAGCACCGAAGAACGAGGCTCGGAAAGGGCATCGTCCATCGCGGCGAAAATCGCCTCGATCTCTTCGTTCGTTTCCGGCATGCCGTCCACCGTATGGGTGAGAACTCGAAAACCGGCTTCGTCGTATGCGTTGCGGTTCTGGCCAGGGGCAAGCAGGCTGAGCACGGTGTTTATCCCCTGATCGGTGAGCCAGCGGATCTCTTCCTCGCGGCGCACCCTTCGATGCTGGAAACCCGACCCGCCGATACGCTCGGAGACGGCAAGTCGCCCGGCGATCACCCACCGGAAGCCTCTGGGTTCGAGCCCCGGTACGTCTTTCTTGATCATCGGTGGGCCCGAACGATAGCGTCGGCAGTCCTCGACGCCTCCAGAGCCATCCCCACATCGTGCACGCGAACGATGGCTGCACCAGAGGAGATGGCGAGCGACACAGAGGCGGCGGTCGCCACATCACGATCCGCCGGTCGACTGGGCCTACCCGCCTTGTCCAGAATCGAGCCGAGGAAGGCCTTTCTCGAGGTTCCGACCAGCATCGGGCGACCCAGGCCGACCTCGTCGAGGGAGGCAAGAAGCCGGAGGTTGTGCGTGGCGGTCTTACCAAACCCGATGCCCGGATCGACCACGACCGCCGCCGGACCGATACCGCCCTCGATGGCCACCTGTGATCGCTCGGCGAGGAACTCCGCGACCTCGGCGACGACATCGTCGTAGCGGGGGCTGTCCTGCATACTGTCCGGTGTGCCTTGCATGTGCATGATCACGACCCCAACCCCGGTCGTCGCACACAACGGGATCATCTCCGGGTCGGCGAGACCGGTGATGTCATTGACGATTTCTGCTCCGGCGCCGACCGCCGCCACCACCACCTCGGGCTTCGAAGTGTCGACCGATACCACGATTCCGTCGCCGCTCAGCTTCTCGATGACCGGCGCCACCCGGTCGATCTCCAGTGAGGCCTCCACCGGTTGCGCCCCGGGTCGATTGG
>PVMS01144844.1_pt1 | contig 11156 bp, 12 predicted proteins | sample 1853461 | NCBI WGS metagenome assembly PVMS01 (sample SAMN08582032, study PRJNA380276) | Marine sediment metagenome, whole genome shotgun sequencing project. | isolation source: ocean sediment barecode stripped | collected 2017
ACTGCAAACAGCAGAGGGCGGCGAGGGTGCGCCGCGCTGGGAGAGCAGCCGCTTCCCGCCGTTCGTTTACGTGTATCGCACGATTGAGCTCGGTCTTGATTGGCGTGTTACGACATCTGTCACTCGCATCGCGCCCGTGCAAGGCGCGCTGACACTCGAGCTGCCGCTCATCGCGGGCGAAACGGTGGTGACCGATAACATGACTGTCGAAGACGGGCACATTCTCGTGTCGATGAACCCGCAACAGTCAACGGTAAGCTGGCACTCAAATATTCCACGAACGTCGCAGCTGGAATTGACGGCAGAAAGCGGTGTCCCGTGGACGGAAACATGGTTTGTTGGCGTAGGCACTGTCTGGCATGCGGAATTCAGCGGTGTGCCGGAAAGCGAAACAGGCGGCAGTGGTTCGAGGGTGCGTCGGGCGGAATTTCATCCACGCGGTGGCGAGACGCTGACGATTGTTGCGAGCCGGCCCGATGCGATCGAAGGATCAACGCTGGCATTCGATTCGGTCAATGTATCCGTGAAGCAGGGCGCAGGGTCGAGTACAACCAGCATGGCGCTGCGCTACCGCAGCACGCGCGCTGCGCAGCATGTTATTCGATTGCCTGAAAACGCGAACGTTAGCCACGTTGCGGTCGATGGGAACACGCGCTCGCTACGCGCCGAGAACGGCGTACTGACCGTGCAGATATTGCCGGGCGAGCACACGATCGATATTGAATGGCGGGAGGATGGCGATGTGGGTGCCCGTACCCAAACACCAGGTATCGACATTGGTGCACCGGCCAGCAATATCACTTTGGATCTGTCGTTGCCGGATAATCGGTGGTTGTTAGCAACTAACGGTCCGAGGCTAGGGCCCGCGGTATTGTACTGGTCTGAATTGCTCGTACTGATTCTGCTCGCATGGGTTCTGGGTCGCATCGAGTGGACTCCGTTACGTATGCATCACTGGTTACTGCTGGGTCTTGGCTTCAGTACGTTCAACTGGCCTGTGCTCGGATTTGTGGCAGCGTGGATACTTGTTGTCGGGGCGCGCGATAAGTGGCGTACAGATGTAGGGTGGATCAAATACAATCTTCTGCAAGCTGCGGTCGTGGCATTAACATTGTTGGCGCTCGTCTCGATTGTTACGTCCTTGCCCGATGGACTGCTTGGCGAGCCGAACATGCACGTTACGGGTAACAACTCCTACGGAAATGATTTGTCGTGGTTTGCGGATCGCAGTGACTCGGTCTTGCCTGTTGCGACGGCTGTAAGTGTGCCGATATGGGCGTACAAGGCATTGATTCTTGGCTGGGCGCTGTGGCTGAGTTTCGCACTGCTTAAATGGTTGCCGTGGACCTGGCAGTGTTTTGCGCGAGAGGGATTTTTCCGATCGAAAAAGGACGATCAATCCAAACAACCGTCGAGTGAGGCATAGGAATGAGTACATGGCGTATCGGTTGGCTGGCCGTTTTCTTTTCGGTGCTGATCTGGTCGGGAATCAACCCGAAGGACTTCACGATCTGGGTATTGGAAGTCATGCCAGCATTGATCGCCATCGCGGTGCTGTTCTACACACGTAACAGTTTTCCGCTGACAACGCTGACGTACTCATTGATATTGATTCATTGTGTGATTCTCATGGTCGGCGGCCATTACACTTATGCCGAGGTGCCGATAGGGGACATGTTTCGTGAAATGTTCGATGGTTCACGCAACAATTACGACAAACTTGGCCACTTTGCACAGGGATTCGTCCCGGTCATTGTTGCCAGGGAAGTAGCGATTCGCTTGAGTGTTTTCAAATCCAGAGCGTGGATGAATTTCTTTATTGTTTCGATGTGCCTTGGAATTAGTGCGTTCTATGAATTGATCGAGTGGTGGGTTGCACTGATGTCCGCCGAGGCAGCCGATGCGTTCCTGGGAACACAGGGTTACATTTGGGATACGCAATCGGACATGGGTCTTGCATTGCTGGGAGCGATTGTCGCGATAGTGGCGTTGAGCAGCGTGCACGACAAACAGCTAAAAAAGATTTCGGTGGATGAATATGCCAAATAATGATACGCACGCTATCGTGCTGGTAAGGGTTTTATCATGCAAATACGCACAATGCGGATGTTATCCTTTGCTTTGTCTACCTAAATATAGTTAGGCTGCAGCAGAACCATGGCCGATTTCTGGTGTCCGCTATACACGCAATTACGGACGTGTAAAAAATCAACAAATGGGAGAGCTATTCATGAGCATTATTCTGGATCCGGCAAAAAAGTTTTTCGAAGCGTGCGAAACAGGTAAAGGTTGGGATGAGTGCAAAGCCTATTGTCATCCCGACGCGACATTTTCCTCACAGACAGGTGCTTTATCTGATATATCCACTCTGGAAGGATACTGCGAGTGGATGAAAAACCTCTTAACGCCCATTCCAGACGGGCACTACGAATTGAAATTCTTTGCCGGCGATGCCGCCGATGAATCCGTCACAGCTGTTGCTGTCTTTCATGGCACGCAAACCGGACCAGGCGGGCCAGTTCCTCCGACGGGAAACAAAATCGCTGCTGACTACGTTTACCACATGATTTTCGATGGTGAACGCATCAAGCACATGACAAAAATATGGAATGATGCCATCAGCATGCAGCAGCTCGGCTGGGGTTGAAAAGGGCTTCACGCGCGGTGCAGCCTAACAATGCGCTGCGCTGGCTGTAAGTTAGCTTAGACCTTAGGTTGTGCATATGGAGTCTGAATCCCTGTTTCTCCTGGCCGCCGATGTGCTTTTGTTTAGTCACGTGTTGTTTGTTGCGTTCGTGGTCGTCGGTTTAGCACTGATTTTTATCGGGAAACTCTTTGCTTGGACTTGGGTGCGAAATCCGTGGTTTAGAATCACACATCTCGCAGCAATTGGTGTCGTCGTATTTCAATCCTGGGTCGGAGTAATTTGCCCACTTACTACCTGGGAAATGGCACTCCGACAACGCGCCGGCGAAGCCGCGTACTCGGGCTCCTTCATCTCACACTGGCTTGAAACTATCTTGTATTATCAAGCTCCTGCATGGGTATTCACTGTTTGCTATACCGTTTTCGCTGCCGTTGTGATCGCTAGCTGGTTTTGGGTGCGTCCGCGTCGGTTTACTAAATACCCAACATAGGAGTACGAATCGTGAGCGACCCTAAATACGGTGGTTGCCAGTGCGGAGCCATTCGTTATCGCGCCGACAGCCTCTGTGATAACTCGCATGTGTGCCACTGTCGCATGTGCCAAAAAGCGGCGGGAAATTTTTTTATGGCACTGGTGGGCGTGCCGTTGACAGACTTTTCATGGACACGCGGTCAGGCCGCCGTCTTCAAAAGCTCGGAGCAGGTGGAAAGAGGTTTCTGCGAGACTTGCGGCACGCCGCTTTTTTACCGCCACGAAGACAGCTCTTACATATCGATGACGACGGGTTCGTTCGACCATCCCGAAAAAATTCCATTGAAGTCGCAGTTTGGCGCGGAGGCTCGACTGCCACAGATTGATCAGCTGGCGGAGCTAACCGATAACAGCACGACGGAAGAAGACGACTCCGAGGTCGCGGCCGCTATAAGGTCATCTAATCGCCAGCACCCGGATCACGAAACGTAGATATCGTCCAGGCAGGGGAGATAAGTAACGATGGACATTTTTGAATTCATTGTTGGGATGATCTCGGTCATTCTCGCATTGGCGATTGCCCAGTTGTTCATTGGCATCTCCGGCCTTATTCAAAGGCGTGACCGCATAAGTTTTTTCTTGCCCCACAGCCTTTGGGCAACGGTACTTTTTTTGACTACCTTCTTGCATTGGTGGTCCCTGTGGACGTTCAAAGACCTGGATTGGAACTTCGCAATGTTTTTTTACAGCTTGTTAGGTCCAAGCCTGATGTTCTTCGCGGTCACAATCTTGAATCCGCGCGACCATGGAGAGGACTCACTCGACCTGGCAAAATATTTCATAGATACGCGTCGCTACTTCCTTGGTGTAATGCTCGTAATCTTTCTTCTTTTCTCGCTCGATGGCCCATTTTTTGGTACGGAGCCACTCTTCAACGGCCTCAGGGTAACGCAGGGGGTCGTAACCGCATCCATTATCTGGGGGATCGTATCTGACCACCGCCGCGTACATACGATTATCGCGCTAGCCATTCTTGGGTCTTTGATCGCAGCTGTAAGCATCCGTTTTCTTCCAGGGCAGGGCTGAGCGTGAGCGGAATAAAGTGCAAGCCCTTACGCGTATCCTGCTCGTTCGAGGTCACGCGCTATACTGTCAACACAGGAAGGTGAATTTCGTTGCGTAGCCAATAAATATTGACCAGGGGCGAAAAAAATGGCTCAAAAAGTAATCCGATACGAAGGTAAACAGGAATCCGTAACCTGGGATTCCAGGTTGTGTATCCACGTTGGAGAATGCGGCCGTGCTGCAGGCGATCTTTTTGTTGCCGGGCGGAAACCCTGGTGCGATCCGGACCTGGCAAGCCCGGAGGAGGCGGAAGACGTCGTGAGCCGATGCCCTACAGGTGCGTTGGCCAGGACGAGTCCTGATGGCACGGTTGTTGAAGAAGGTGCACCAGCCGAAAACACAATACACGTCGCCGCTGATGGGCCATTGTATGTGTCCGGTGACCTCGATATTGATGGTGCGGAACAGGACATGCCAAGCGTAAAGCGGCGGGCAGCCTTATGCCGTTGTGGCGCGTCGTCGGCCAAACCATTTTGCGACGGATCGCATAAGAAAATGGGTTTTGATGACTCTGGCGCAGTTGGCGGAAATAAACTTGAGCGCAAGGAAACAGGCGGACAACTTAAGATCGGTCGCACAGCGAACGGTCCTTTGATCGTCAAAGGCAATGTGACGCTCTATTCAAGCGCGGGCCGCCAGGCCTGGGAGGGCGAATTCGCAGCGTTGTGCCGCTGTGGCGCTTCAAAAACGAAACCCTTCTGTGATGGGTCGCACTCTGCGGCAGGATTCGAGGCCGACTGATATTGGTTCGTAGTCGACATTTACGTTTATGCGCTGGAGGAAATCGTGGATCAACTCGTCTTTCTGGTTAAGGGTTCCGCGGCTGAGCCCTACGAAGTGACGTTCATCAAAGACGGTGCGAGCCTGACGGCGATTTGCACTTGTCCGGCTGGCACGTACGGAAACTTCTGCAAGCATCGAATTTCCATACTCGATGGCAACGCAAAGGCGATCACGAGTGATAACGTCGGTCAGGCGGCTACTGTGGTTGGCTGGCTTGTAGGCACAGATGTTGAAACGGCGCTGTCAGAGTTGCGGGTGGCTGAAAAAAATGCGGGCCCGGACAAGCAAGCCTTAAACGACGCCAAACGAAAACTCGCAAGGGCCATGAACACCTGACGTTGCCGCGATGCTCATCACCGATTTTGACAAAGCCAGACACATGGACGCACTGCGTGCGTGTTTGATCGAACTACAGGATTACGAATGCGAGCTCGATCCCAGGATTCCTCCCGGCGCCGCCATCGTAGATGAATTCATTCCACGCTTGTTGCGTAATTGCAGGCTCAGTGACGGCAAAATCCTGATGGTCGAAGTCAACGGCGAAGTCGCCGGCTTTGTTGCGGTCTTATCCAAGGTTCGAAATGAAGAGCCTGAAGAGGGCGACTACGAATTCGGACTCGTAACTGACCTCGTCGTTTTAAAAAGTTTTCGAAACAAGGGGTTTGGCAGGCAACTGCTAGAGGCGGCAGAGGAATTCGCTAAGTCCAAAGGTGTCCGGTGGCTAAAAATCGGCATGCTCGCGGGCAATCAGGCCGCCGGCAAGCTGTATTCATCCAGGGCGTTCTCGGCGATCTGCGGCGAGCGGGTATAGGGCCGCACCTCTTCATGGCCCGATCCACACCTAGTCGTCGGTTTGCATCGATTGTTTGTTTTCCAAATTCGTCAGCGCGCGTTTGTCTGCGATGTAATAGCGGTAAATATTGCTCACGTAGGTTATCGGCTCTCGCCCGACCTTGGCGGCGACAACAAGCTCAACGTTGTTGAACCAAACGTTGGGGTCCAGGCCACGTTTTTCTGTCTCCCGTCGCAAGCGATTAATCCTGTTTGGACCGGCGTTATAACCCGCCATCGTAAATAACATGCGTTCTGTTGGGTCCATGGCTTCGTCGGAGAAATAATGATCACGCAGTACGAACAAATACTTTGTTCCTGCGTGAACGTTGTTCTCCAGATCTTCGATATCGGGGATACCAACAGCACGGTCTGCTGCTGTCGCAGGCATTACCTGCATCACACCGATCGCCCCAACGGGGCTACGAACGTTTTGATCGAACGCTGACTCCTGAAACGCAAAGCTTGCAAGCATCAGCCAGTCAATGTCGTACTTCGCCCCGTAGGTACGGAAAAGTCCGGCCAGTTGATCGAATTTCCGAAACGGGTCTCGTTCCAGCGCCGGCCGCACCCAGCCGATATTTCTACCGTACTTATTCAGCACCACATTTGTGATTAATGTACCAACGCGATTTTCATGAACAAAACCATCGAGCAGTTCTTTGAGCTGTGGGCTTTCTTTTCGCATTGCGAGCGCGATCTTCGCGTTTTCTCTGAAGACAATGTTGTCGTGAACGACGAGTTGGGTGAATACCCTTGACCAGAGGGACGCTCTGTACTCGTCTACAACTGTCGGCGGCAACAAACCGGCGTTTATCATCTCGAGAATGTCTTCTGCCTCAAGGCGCGGATCCGACAAAGTAATATCGATCGGTTCCAGGCCATCTGCGACGAATTGCTTATTCAACTCAGTCAGGCTTTCGAAATAACTTGATGCGTGAGGCACAACAATTTCCTCACCTGCAAGATCCGTTAGCACGACAATTTCCGGGGCGCCTGGACCGGTAACCAACAGCTCGCGGACCTTCTTTGTAAACGGTAAAGAGAAATCGACGACCTTGCTGCGCTCCGGGGTTACGGTCAGGTTCGCAAACGCAACATCTCCATATCCCAAGTTAAGAAACGGTAAGAGCTGGTCGCGGCGCACAGCAATAATAGTGACTTTCAGGTGCCTCGCATCCTTGCCGAGCTTTTCACGCGCATAGGTCTCGAGGATTTGCGACATCTCGAAGACCGTGCCACGTTGCCGGCCTTTGTCGATGAAGTAGGAGCCGAGCGTCATGCTTGTCAGTACGCGTATCTCGCCGTTCTCAATCATCGTATCCAGATCGCCGAAACGTGGTTCGGAAAGGGTTGGCCAGACATCCTCGAGAGGGGCGTCCAGCGTCTCCGTCTGCTCCTGTGCAGTAGCATCCGGCGCGCACGCCAGCAGGCCGAAGCCCAAAAGGGCCAGGCAGGGCAGTCTAGGTCGGAGGCGCAGCACTTGGACTGAATGTCTCATAATAGTAGTATAAACAAACTTTCCGTCCCCGCCTCGCTGGCGCGGATAGGTACAGTAAATGGAGTAAAAAAATGCAGTCTCGACAACAACCAAGAATAACAAATTATGCTGTTCTTCTGCTTCTGGGATACGTACTGGCGGGCTGTTCTTCCGGCGGAAACATCATCTCAGACCACGACAAGAGCGCGCCATTCGGTTCTTACAAGACCTACAATTTTATGCAGGGTGCCGGACCAGAGGCTGAAGGCTACAAAAGCTTTTTCTCCCAATACATGGTGGCGGCGATTACGATCGAAATGGAAAATCGCGGTTACACGAAGTCGGACAATCCCGATATTCTGGTGAATTTTAACGCCAGGTTGCAGGACAAGACCAAGGTAACGACCTCACCGTCATCGTCGATGGGCGCTGGTTACTACGGTTACCGAGGCGGTCATGGCGGTTATGGTGGTTATGGCGGATATGGTGGTTGGGGTGGCTACGGCTACGCGACCGAGACGCATGTGTCGCAGTACACGGAAGGTACGTTCAACATTGATATCGTCGATGCAAAACAAAAACAGCTCGTGTGGGAAGCAGTCGGTGTCGGCAGGGTTACGGAAAAGGATCTCGGAAATCTTGAAGAAGTGGTTATGAACGGCGTGCCAAAATTCTTCTCTTTGTATCCCTACGTCGCAGGCGATCCTAATCCTGTAATCGGAAAATAGGATTACAACGATGCGGCAAGCGTGTCTGATGGTGGCGACCGCACTCCTGTGTGGCTGCGCCTCGGTGGATTTCGACTATCCGAAACCGGAGTCTCACGTTGTTACGGATACGGAGGACTCGTTTCTGGGTCAACGACTTGCCGAACAGGCGAGTCAACACCCGGGTGAGGCAGGCTTCTTTCCCATTAGCGACGGAATCGAAGCGCTTGCTGCAAGACTATTACTGGCTGGACGTGCCGAGCGCACAATTGACGCACAGTACTATTTAATCAAGAACGACCATACCGGCAACGCATTCATATATGTACTGCTGCAGGCAGCCGATCGCGGTGTGCGCGTTCGACTGTTGGTCGATGACATGTTTACCGGTGGCTACGATGCGGGTATGGCCGCGTTAGATTCGCACCCAAACTTCGAGATTCGGATTTTCAATCCTTTCGCTAGGCGTTCCGCGCGAGCCGTGGATGGACTGACGAGTTTCAGCCGCATTAATCGACGCATGCATAACAAGTCGTTCACCGTCGATAACCAAATAACGATTATCGGCGGTCGAAACATAGCGGATGAGTATTTTGGCGCGCGCGAGGATGCCAAATTCGGCGACCTTGATGTGATTGGGATAGGTAGCGTTGTACAAGAAGTTTCGGAGATGTTCGACAGTTACTGGAATCACGAGCGGGCCGCACCGATAGCTGCGTTCGCGAAGATGCCCGAGGATCCGGCCGCTCAGCTGAAGCTTCTCAGAGAGAGGCTGGAGGAGTCGCGCCAAAGCATCATGGTCACGAAATATGCAGAGGCCGTCACGGACACAGTCCTTGAGTACGTAGAGATCGATACCAGTGAATTCATATGGGCGCCGTATACTCTGGCAGTTGATTCACCCGATAAGACATACAAGAAAAAAGCCGCGGAAGTTGCATCGATAACAACACCGCTGCGCGAGTCACTGCTGTCCGCAAAATCCGAAATCATTATCATTTCACCGTATTTCGTGCCGCGAAAAACCGGCATCGAAGCACTTTCGGAAATGCAGCGCAACGGCGTTAACGTGACGGTTATCACTAATTCGCTGGCGGCCAATAATCAGGCAAGTGTACACGGAGGATATGCCCCTTCTCGCAAGCCATTGCTCAAAGCCGGCGTCAGAATCCATGAAGTTCGTGATGACGCCGATGTGTCGGGGTCGGAGTTCGTCGCGGCCAGCGGCGCGAAAGCAACCTTGCATACAAAAGCCTTTATCGTCGATCGTCGCGAAGTTTTCATCGGTTCGTTTAATTTCGATCCTCGCTCTGCCAACATCAACTCGGAACTGGGAGTCATCATTCGTTCACCAGAGCTGGCTGAGGATTTTGCAGAACGCATCAAGTCGGCGATCCCTGGACAAACCTTCGAAGTCTTTCTAAATGAAAAAGGCAAGTTGCGATGGCGGGGGCTGGAAAATGGCCAGGAAGTGATCTTCGACAAAGAACCCCATACCACCTGGTGGCAACGATTCGTTGCCGGGTTCATGCGGATACTGCCAATCAGAGGCCAGCTGTAGTTAGTCTGGTTTCTGTTCGATGACGTGAATGTCGCGTTGTGGGAACGGTATTGATATTCCTTCAGAATCGAATCTTAGTTTGATCGCTTTCGTCAGCGCCCAATAAGTTTCCCAGTAGTCCGATGTCTTGACCCACGGACGAACGATGAAATTAACGGACGAATCAGCTAATTCATGGAGACGAATATTCGGCTCCGGGTCGTCAAGTACAGCGTCGTGTTCTGCAACAACCTCACGTAAAACCGCTTCGACTTTTTCGATGTCATCCGCATAGGAGGCGCCGATCGTCAAATCGATTCGCCTTGTTCGTTGCGCGGTAACGTTGGTAATGACGGACGCCCAAATCAGGTTATTAGGTACGACCATGCTCTGGTTGTCGAACGTCATGAAAGTGGTGTTGACGAGGCTCATATGACTGATTGTGCCATTAACACCGCCTGCTTCAACGACGTCTCCTACGTCAAAAGGCCGATAAATCAGGATCATGAGTCCGGACGCGAAATTGGAGAGCGTGTCTTGCAATGCAAAACCGATTATGAATCCTACGACGCCGAGCCCTGCAAGCAATGGTCCAAGTGATATTCCCAGTTGTGATATCGCGATCAGAACGCCAAAATAATAATGAGATTGCGTGTCGTTGCGACAATCATTCGACGCAACAAGTGCGATATGTGAACCCGTGCCGAATCCAGACCACGATTAACTAATTTCTGTACGAGATTCGCTAACTGAACTGAAACGAACAATATGGCCGCCACCAGCAGCAGGCGAAACAACACCTTGAGTCCTTCCTCAGCCACCATATCAACGATCGATTTGCTCCACCCGGAGACAAGGCTGCCAACGATACCGACATCCAGTACATCAGTCGTAATTTCGCCCGTGACCGTCAGCACCTGTTGCCGGTATTGTCGTGTTTCGATACCTTGCGCGTTCATCAGCGAGACAATATCTCGCAATGCCTTCGCCGCCATTTGGAGCCTCGTTTGGACGGCACTCAACCATTTTGCAAGCTCAGTATCATCCGGCAATGTCGCAACGGTGGACTTCAACATTCGTATATCGTCCAGCGCCAGTTCCAGGAATATGGATCGGTTCGCGGCGCTGTCGGACAACACCGATGCTAAAAACTCTTTTTCCATCGTCGCGTCCAGGCCGAAATCGTCGGCTACCTGGATGTACGCGCTGAGGGCGCGGTAGATTTCGTCGAGTCCGAAGATGTGTTTGAAGAGCCGCTGATCTGCGATGACGAGCTCTTGTGGCGACAGGCCCGGCGATGGGAACACGACCCGCTCCCGTAGCCGTTGCAATGCTTCCTGAGCTCTATCAGGTAAAGATGCCAACTCAACAACAAGCCGAGCCTCAAAAGCAGATACATCTTTGCCACCAGCCTTCTGAGCAGCGACATCTCGGGCCAGCGTCACTGTATTCTGAAACATCGAGGTCCAGAGCCTGTCCCTGCGGGTGTCGAGTAGCCTTGCGAGAAAGCTTTCATCATCACCAATGCGCGCTTCAAGGTTCTCAATATCTTCTTTTTGATTCCCGATCGCA
>PVMS01098536.1_pt1 | contig 11155 bp, 10 predicted proteins | sample 1853461 | NCBI WGS metagenome assembly PVMS01 (sample SAMN08582032, study PRJNA380276) | Marine sediment metagenome, whole genome shotgun sequencing project. | isolation source: ocean sediment barecode stripped | collected 2017
ACCATCGCGACGATCGGGCGGCGGACGAAAAATTCAGCCATGGCGGCTTAAGACCCGGCCACGTCGGTCGAATTTTCCTGGCCGGTCGAAACAGGCTTGACCGTCATGCCGGGCCGGACTTTTTGCAATCCTTCAACGATCACCGTTTCACCGGCTTCCAGCCCGGACTCAATCACAACGTCAGTTCCGGTTTCCGGCCCGAGACTGACTTCTTTCGCTTCAACGACGTTACTGCTGTTGACGACGTATACGCGAAACAGGCTTTGCAGCTCAGATATCGCCTGCTTTGGAATGACCACCACGTCTTCCAGCGTTTGGTAGATTGCCCTGACCCGTGCAAACTGGCCCGGCAACAGAAACCGCTCCGGATTGGGGAAAGACGCTTCCACCGTGTAGGTGCCGGTTTCCTGGTCAATCGACTGGGCCGCTGCAACCGCTTTACCGTGGTAATCATGCTCACTGCCATCGGCGAGGATCAGGATCAGGTCGGCTTTTTGCCCGGACCGGTCGCCGCGATCCTGCCGGTCATGATTGGCCAGGTAGGTCCGGGCCATGATCAGGTACTCACGCTCGGAAATTGAAAAGCGCACACGGATGGGCTCGATATCAGAAAGAGTATTCAGAACCACCGGACTGGGTTCACGGCCTACGAATTCACCCGGTCGGGCCTTGGTCAATCCAATCAGGCCATCGATTGGGGCTATCAATCGCGTGTAACTCAAATTGATCTCGGCCAGATCGACCCCCGCTTCACTGGCACGCACAGAGGCGCGGGCAGCAGCCTCCTGCGCAACCGCACCATCCAGGTCCTGCTCACTGACTGCTTTCATTTCAGCCAATGGGCGGATACGTGAAAGGTCGGACTCCGACTTCGCCAGATTGGTTTGGGCAGCCGCGAGTAGGCTTTGGGCTTCAACCAATTTGGCCTGGAAAGGCTGGGCATCGATGGTGTAAAGCAGGTCACCCTTTTGCACGAAGGTGCCTTCCTGGAAATCCATCGATTCCAAAAAGCCCTCGACCCGGGCCCGGATTGAAATATCCTGTGTTCCCAGCGTCGTGCCGACCATGTCCATCGACAAGGGAACATCTTTGCTGACTGCCTTTGTGACCCGAACTTCAAGTGCCGGCGCCTGCTGAACGGAGTTACCCTCCTCGCCGCAGGCCACCAGAGCGGAGATCAGCAGCCCGCCCAGTGAAAGCGACAGGAATTTATCTTTAACCCGGTGTTTCTGAAAGAATGGCATCAGGGACCTCTACTGAACACAATGATTGTGACTCGAAACCTGAACTGGAATCGGGGTTCGGCCGGAATCCACCTATCTTAGCTCAGTTCATCACATGACAAAATGAGCGCACGAATCTGCTTATTGCTGTTGTTTTTGCGACAGGTACTCATCGTAATTCCGGTACCCCGCCTGACGGGCCGTGTATTGCCGTTCCAGAGACGCCTGCTCTTCGCCGCTGATCTCTCGCCAACCACCGCCCTGGTAACGCTGCCAGCCCCCGGCTGTTTTTCGGAACACCCCGCCGTCCTGACCGGAATACAGATCGTCCTCACCGTTATTGGCCTCGGTGTAGGATTTTTTACCCCGGGTAACAGAGTGATTTTCTCCGCGATAAACCTTGCCGTCCGGCATGACATACTGGCCTGAGCCCACGTAATTACGGGGACCCTGGTCGTAGACCCGGCGCTTGTCGCCTTCGAGATCCCATTTCCAGTCTTTCTCTTGCCTGCTCACCGTATAGGTGGCTGAGCGGCTGTAGCCGTAGTAGCCATAATGTCCGTAAGCGCCGCGATAGCCGTAGCGGCCATGGACAGGGTTGTACCAGGCGCCGTAGCCGTAACTGTGAGGATAACGCCAGTAGGAATTGTAGCCATGGGGGTTATGGTGAATATGGCCCGGGTAGTGCCAGCCGGTTCCATATACCATCGAATAGCCATTGGAATAGACCCGCTGGTAACCGCTGGTTCTTCTGTAGGCCACTTCCTGGCTGCTGTCATTGAACGAATCCAGCCTGACATAAGTTACGTTGTAAGCGGGGTCTGTCGACGGTATTTCATAGATTTCTTCCGGCACTTCGGTCGCCACCTGCCAGGGTCCCGGAGGCCGGGTCGACTTGTACCAGGCCCCTTCGTGGCACAGGTAGTAGAAATTGTTGTGCAGGATGACCTGGAACGGTGTGTTCTCCGCCCGGCGCAGAGAGGTCCCCTGGATCTCCACGAAACTCGGTTCACCGGCGTACTGCACTTCAATGCCATTCCCGGAACCCAGGCTGAACACGGAAATCCGCGGAATGGCTGCTTCGATCATGGCGATCCGCGCCTGTGGCATACCAGGCACCGAAGCCCGTACATACGATTTATGGTGATCGCTGGGGATTTTGCCAAATGCAGCAGGCAGCTTTTTGACGGCGGACCACTGGCGATTCAGTTTTTTGGTCATAAACCAGCGGCCCGATACCAGCAGGTAATAGCGGTCAGCCAGCAGAAACAGATCACTGTCCGTGTTTTTCACAAAGCGCAATACCGTTCCGGGTACTGCCTCGAATTGCGTTTCGCCATCCACAACAATCAACTCGGTTGGCTCGTAGCTGATGGTGAACGGTAACACCGGCGTATCCGGTGGCTGAGGTGGCATGGCGTCTGCTACCTGCGGCCAGTTTGAGTTCAGCTGCAGAGTAAGAAAATCCTGTGGTAATTCCTTGGCGGGAAACCAGTCCCCGCTGGAAAGCATGGTGTTGGACTGCCAACTTCGTTCGCTCAACAGGTACCAGGTATCTGTGGACTTGTGGTGAAAGATGTCCCAGTCGGTGTTCACCACGTAGTCGATCCCGGTGCTGTCGATCTTCGCCAACGATGGCGGCCCATCGATCAGCATCAGGCGCATGGGCCGGTTGGAAACCACGATACGGGGTGGAGCGGGGTTGAGTTGCACCGGCGCCCTGGCAGCACTGGGGATCCTAAAATTCTCCGGCAAGGCTCTGAGCAAGTAATCCAGAGCCACTTTGTCCGAACCGCCCTGCAAGGCGGCACGGGCGAGTTCCAGCATGCTGGAGGGAGGTTCTGCTCCATCGAATGCCCACTGCGACGCCGTCGCATCATGCAGGCTCACCAGGCGCTCATCGAAATGGACCACGGTGTCCACCTCGAAAGACAGTGAACCAATCCACTGATCACCGCCTGAACTGCTTATCTCGACCGGCATGCGTCCTGACAGGCGCTTGAAATTCTTCCAGTCTGAAATGACGGGATGATGCACCTTCACTTCACCCGCAGCGCCTTTGAATGCGCGCGGATAAGTCGAAGCATCTATCGGCGCCGCCGCCTTCAGATGACTGGCCATTGCCAGTGAAAACAGGAACAACAGGGCCGGAATACGCCGGCAAGGCGCAGGCAATCGGAGCATCTCAGGTTTCCGCGAAGCTTATTCGGGCTTTCTGAATTTCAGGGTCCAGCGGTCGGTATTGCCGGTGACCGTCTTACGGCCGACTTCGAATCTCAGTTCATCATCCGGGCGGTAGTGCAGGTCTGAAAAATCCACCAGTTCGAATCCCGCCGCCTGAATTTCCGAAATCGCCAGGACCGGGTCGATGCGGCGGCGATTCTCGGGTGTATCCCCTTCCATATGGCGGCGATTGTGATCGACTACGGCATAAATGCCGCCCGGTTTCAGGGCGCTGAACGCCGCCTGGTTCATGGCGGCACGACCTTCTGGACCAAAATTGTGGTAATTGCGGAAGGTCAGGACCATGTCGGCGTCCTGCACACCGAGGCTATCCATTTCCACCGTATAGCTACGTGCACCTTCGGGCCGGTACATATTGGCATCCTCGGCAGTCACCTTTACATGCTCGAAGCCAGGCTGGGTCAGAATATTTTCCTTCACCCGCCCGGTACCCATCGCAATATAGAACTCCCCGTTCTCTGCCATGACCGGCGCCAGCAGTTTGGTGTACCAGCCTCCTCCGGGCAGCAATTCAACCACTTTCATGTCATCGCGCAGACCCATAAACTCCAGGGTTTCAACCGGCTTGCGGTTACGGTCCCGCGCAACTTCCTTCTCAGTTCGGATATCGGATTCCATAGCGGCTTTCAGCTTGGGCTCAACCGCCGAAAAATCACTTGCGAACAGGCTGCTGCAAAAAACAAGCAGGAACATCACAAAAACGGATTTCTTCATTTTGATACCTTTTCGAATTTCATTGAATGCCGAGGCGCAGCATAATTGAAAATTGCGCCGGCGTCATGATGTCCCTCGATTTTCGGGATATTAATCCGCTACTGGTGTCAGCCTTGCTTTCTGGAATTCATCCCTGGCCGGCTTGCGTGAGACCAGGTGTGTCAACAAGGGTGTCTGAATGACCAGGCTGAAGATGGCGACACCGTAGATCATGCTCTGAATCGTGTACCACTGCGGGATATCGGTATCCAGCGAAAGAGCCAGTGCAATGGCCACTGCGCCACGGACGCCACCCCATAACATGAGGTTCTGATCGGCCAGGCGAAGTTTTTTCTGGCCAGGCAGAAAGGAAAGTGGTCCGGCGCCGAGAAAAATGATCGCAGCACGCGAAACGACGGCAGCCAGAATACCAATCAACATCGCCAGCCAGTGTTCCTGGAACATACCAACCGTGATGCTCATTCCTACCAGGGTGAACAACATGGCATCAGCAGAGAAGCTCAGTATCCGCCAGGTGTCCAGGGCAAAGGCTACATCTTCCTCTGCGCGATGCCTGCCCTGGCACCAGGCAAAGGTCAATCCGGCCGACAGCGTTGCGACCACGCCGGAGAGTCCCAGCAGGTGTTCTCCGGCCCAGAAACTCAAGAAAGCCAGCACCAGCGTTGTCGAAGTGGTCAGAATCGTATCGTCGAACGAACGGATGATCCTGTCGAACAGCCAGCCCATGGCCATTCCGGCCAGCACACTGCCAAACAGTATCAGCGCAAAGCGGCTGGCCACTTCGGCAGCAGTGAATGCGGTGCCGGGCGTCAGGATAATGGCGGACAATAAGACAAACAGCGTGATGGTGGCGGCATCGTTAATCAGACTTTCACCCTCGAGAATCCGCACCAGGCGCCGGGAGGCGCCGGCATTCTTCAAAATTCCAGATACCGCGGTCGGGTCTGTGGCGCAAATCATGGATCCAGCCAGCAAGGCCAGTGGAAAAGCCATCCCGTTCTGCCCCCCCGGCAGGAAGTGGATGATCAGGGCCGCCAGCAGTGCGGCAATGATCAGCAGAGGCACTGACAGGGCGCCGATCAGCAGGCTCTCCCGCCGCAATGACCGGATATTGATGTTGATCGCAGAGTCGAAAATGATGATGGGCAGCAGAATATAGAAAACCAGGTCATGCAGAAGTTGCCAGCGTAAACCCGTGTCACGCCCCAGCGCGACCCAAATCTCCGAACTGATGAAGCCGAGCAACACCAGCGCGACGGGCAGGGGAACAAGGCGCCAGCGGGCCAATGGGCGGCTCAGCATGGCCGCGGCAAGAATTCCAAACATCAGAAAAGGAAGGAGCGTACCCATATGGTGGTCTCTCGGTTCGGTTGGATTGTCGTAAGAGACCGGAAGAACGGCAAAACAGTTTCAGCATTTGCCCCGCAGAAGGCTCCATTCACCCCGATTCCGAATGTATCCGAAAAAGAATGAGAAGCCGCGCCGTGATCGGCGCAGGGGCGTCGTGGTACAAAGAACAACCGCAGCCGCTTCAGGCGGCGGCGCGAAGATCTCTGTATTGATTGCTGTTCAGATCACGCAATGCCTGCTTCAGAAGAAGACGCATTTCGTCTTCCTTTTGATCTGACAGCGTATTGCGGTTGAGATGCAGCATCTCATGCCAATACTCAATCTCCGCCTGGAGAATGAATCGTCTGGAAGATTCCATTTTTTTGCCCAATTGCGCGCCCGCTCATCCTGGAGGGACGGTACTGCCAAAATCATCCTGATAAGTACATCCGCAGAAATCCGTATCCGCGGCGCATGCCCTCAACGCATGCATTTCATGACTGGTAGATCATGAAGGGTTAAGTAATAATACATTTCAGGCTAGATTTCAAGCGCAAAAGTATGATTTTTCGCATAAATGTGATGTAAGTCTGCAAATCTTGCTGCGCCCCTATAGTTCCCGCAATGCCGCGGACACCGGTTGTCGGGCGGCTCGGACAGCAGGAAACAGGCCACCAATCAAACCGATGATCATCGCAAATATGATGCCGCGGGTGAGCAATGGAAAAGATACATCGAAGGCAAATGCCACCTGGCTGAAGCTGCTGAAGTTAAGCGTGCTGGCGCGAAACCCATCGAAGGCCCACCAGGCCAGGGCCGCCCCGATCAGGCCACCGGTGAACGCCAGCAGCAGGGACTCCAGCAATACGGACACCACGATCGGGCTGGAATGAAATCCCAGGGCTCGCAGCGTGGCAATTTCCCGGCTGCGTGACGATATGGCTGTATACATGGTGTTCAGAGCGCCGAAAACGGCCCCGCAGCCCATGATGACCGCGATCAATGTACCCAGGCCGGTGATCAGGTTATAAAGCATCGCCGATTGAGAATCATAATAGTCAGCTTCACGCATGGGTTTGACATGAAGGCGCGGATCACTGGTCAACGCATCCTTGAATTCCTGGAAAGCGTCTTCCGACTCCAGCCGGGCATACACCGCCTGGTAGGAATTCCCCCTCTTGTAGGCCGGTTGCAGCACAGCTCCGTCCACCCAGATTTCCGTTTCCGCCAGCCCGCCTCCCGCGGCGAAAACTCCGACCACCGGCCATTCTTCCTGCGCTACCGTTATCGAGGAACCGATCCCCAGTCCGGAAAACTCCATCTGAGCGCCCACGCCTACGATCACTTCGTTCAGGCCCCATTGGAACATCCGTCCCTTGACGATTTCAAATTTGTCCCGGACATCCATCGCCATCCGGCTGATGCCTCGCATGGGAACATTGGCGTCAGTGCCGGTGGAGCGCATCGGCAGATTAATAATCACGAACAGTTCAGCTGACGCCATAGCTCCGTTTTCATTGCGGGCCAGGCCAGGGCCTTCGCTGATAATTTTCGTTTCATCGCCTCCGAGACCACTCATCATCTCGGTATCCGAACCACTGCGCAACACGATCACGTTTTGTGCGGAGGCCGAACTCTCCATGGTCCGCACGATACCCTGCGCAATCGACAGGACCCCGACCATCACGGCAACAACGCCGGCGATTCCGAAAATGGCCGCTGCCGACGAACCTTTCCGTTGCGGTAATGTACGCAAATTGAACCTCGTCACGGAGGCGATCTGGGATAGCCAGTTCAATGGACCGGTCACGGCTTACCTCCTCAACGCATCGGCAATTTGCAGCCGTTGCGCCTGCAGTGCCGGCAGAATACCTGCTGCCAAGCCCATCAGGCCGATCAGCACAATGCCTGTGAGCAAGTCCCGTGCGGGCAAATAAAAGACCGGCAAGGCGCCGTTGGTGGGATCGCCCATCGAAACCAGCGCCCAGGCGAGGCCCAGGCCGATACCCCCGCCCATGAAGGTGAGCAGCAGTGTTTCTCCCAGAACCAGACCGAGTACACCCCGGTCAGAGAAGCCGATCGCCTTGAGCACAGCCAATTCGTTGGTGCGTTCGCGAACGGCATAGGCCATGGTGTTGCCGGCTACCAGCAAAATCGTGAAAAATACGGCGGCCACAATCGACATCATGATGAATCCGATGTTTCCAACCTGGTTGGCAAAACCCTGCACGAAGGCGCCTTCCGGCTCGGCTTTGGTTTCAGCGGGTGAATTGGCAAATTCCACGTCAATTAATTTTGCGACCTCAGCGGCCTGATCCGGGTCAGCGACGCGTACCGCGTACCAACTGACCAGCCCCTCATTTGTTCCAGACGCGACTCATCGAAAAAGTCGTAGCGAAACAGGAACTGCGAGGTGTCGGTGCCCTTCTCGGCGCCATCGTATATGCCCACCAGGTCGAATTCCCAGGTGGACTCCCCGCCCTTGCGCATCCAGATCGTTGCCGCGAGGGGAATGCGGTCACCGACTTTCCAGCCGAATCGATCCGCGATGCCACGACCGGCGATGGCGCCGCTGCGGGTGGATAGCCAGGCTTGCTTTTCCTCCTCACTGAGAAGGAATTCCGGATACATTTCCAGAAATTCCTCCGGTTTCACCGGCATTTGTGCGAAGAAATTACTCGGCTTCTGATAGATACCGCCAAACCAGGTCTGGTGAACGGCGTCCTCGACGCCATCGATCCGTTCGATTCTCGCTTCGTAAGCATCGGGCAGCATCTGAATAATGGATATTTTGTGCCGCACGATGAGGCGGTCCGCCCCGGCCACGTCGATGCCCTGGCTGAAGCCCTGCTTGATGGCGGCCAGGTAGCCAAACAGCATGAAGGCCACCATGATCGACAGCACCGTCAGAATGGAGCGCATTTTCTTGCGCTTGAGGTTGCTCCAGACCAGGTACAGGTATTTCATTCCACCGGTTCCGTGGTCAGGCGCCCCTTGTTGAGGTACAGGGTGCGCGAAGCGCGGGCAGCAGCATGGATATCATGGGTCACCATCACGATGGTTTTGCCCTGTTCGCGATTGAGCGCCTGCAGCAGGTCCAGAATCTCATCACCGGATTTACGGTCGAGGTCGCCGGTGGGCTCATCGCACAACAGCAACGTCGGGTCGGTGACGATGGCACGGGCGATTCCGACCCGTTGCTGTTCGCCGCCGGACAAGGTACGCGGATAATGGCCCGTGCGGTGTGAGAGTCCGACAATGTCCAGGGCAATCGCAGCCTGCTTTTTGCGTTGGGCCCGTGACAAGTGCGTCAATAACAGGGGCAGTTCCACGTTTTTCTGGGCCGAAAGCACCGGCATCAGGTTATAGAACTGGAACACCAGCCCGACATGGCGTGCACGCCAACTGGCCAGGCGCCTGTTGGAAAGTTTGTCGATCCGATCGCCACCCACTTCTATGGATCCCTGGCTGGGCCGGTCAAGACCGCCGATCAGGTTCAGTAAGGTAGACTTGCCGGAGCCCGACGGGCCCATCAGGGCAAGAAACTCACCATCAGGGATGGCCAGGTCGAGACCGCCGAGCACATGGATTTCTTCGGAGCCGCGCTTGAAGACTTTGTCCACGTTTTCAACTTTAACCAGCACTTCACGACCTTCCGTCATTCCTGTCTCTCCCGTACACGCATTCCATCAATCAGCTCCGCCGGGCCTTTGACCACCACGAATTCACCGGGGTTAATCCCGGAGGTTATTATTGCATCGCTGCCGCGACTGTCACCCAATGCCACCGCCCGCCGTTCGAGCAGACCATCGCTGACGATCAGCACATAGTCCCGTCCGTCAGCACGACGTACAGCCGATTGCGGAAGCACAACACCGGCCAGGCGCCGATCGGGGTCTTCGCCGGCCTGTGCGGAATCCTGAAATGCCACCTTTACACCCATGTCCGGCAGGATCCGGGAGTCGAGTTCATCGAAACCCACCCTCACTTCGACCGTCGCGCGCTGGCGGTCTGCGGTGGGGATGATCGCGATCACATGGCAGGGTATTTTCCAGCCCGGATAAGCGTCCAGAGTCGCCATTACTTTCTGGCCGGCCGCGACACGATTGATATAGGCCTCATTGACGTCGATCTCGATCTCCAGTGAATTCATGTCCACGATGGTCCCGATCCCGGTACGCGTGAAGCCCCCGCCCGCGGAAACAGGAGAAATCATTTCACCCGGTTGGGCATTCTTGGCCACAATGACCCCGGCGAACGGAGCGCGGATGATCATGTCCTCCATTTGCTGGCGGTAGATATCGACCTGCCGCGCCGCGACTTCCACATCGGCGCGCTTGCGCTCCAGTCGGGCGTTCAGTGAACCAGCCAACGCCCTGCTGCGGTCCAGTTCGGCCTCACTGGCGAGCTCCCTTTCCACCAGGCGGCGGCTGCGCTCGAAGTTGATCTGCGCCTCGTTCAGAAGGGTCTCGGTTTCCTTCAGGCCCTTCTGCGCCGAGACCAGTTGCGCCCTGGCCAGTTCAAAACTGGCCGACACATTCGAGTTATCCAGCCGCGCCAGCACCTGGCCGGTTTCAACCTGCATGCCTTCTTCAATCAGGACTTCAGTTACCTTTCCGGTGAATTTCGAAGAGACCGTCGCCTGGCGCCTGGCCGTGACATAACCGGAGGCATTCAGCACCGTTCCCGCGCGCTGGCTTTTAAGCTCACGCGCCACTTCCGTGCGAACCTCGGCGACCGCAATCGAACTGTACCAGTAGAACCAGGCGGCAACCGCCCCGACAATCAGCAGCAGCACCCCAACAAGCCAGGGCCAGTTCGAAGACTCTTTCTCCGGCTTACGCTCGATACGCAATTGATCAAGAGCCGGTTTCTGCATCAGTTTTCCAACGCGTCTTCTCTTGCCTTGAGCAGCAATTCCAGTTTACCGTCGGGCAACAATAATCCACGCTCAAAGTCGAAACAGGACATCATTTCGTACATTTCTACCTGGGAATGCGGGTAGGTGGCGGCTTGTTCTGTCTGACGGGGCCTCACACTCAGGGTATTTGCATCCATCACACCATATTGCTTGTTGCCGAGCCGGATCGCCAGGTGGTGAATACCGAAACCGTGAGCGCGGGTACCGTGCCGGATATAGGGGCGCAAGGCCTCATTGAATGCCTTCAGCGCCCGGTCGTCCAGGAAGCATAAGAAATCCCAGAACAGGCAAATGTCCAGTCTGGTTCCCGCTGGAAAAGTCAGCAATTCAGTGAAGCGCTGCTGTATTTCCTGCTGGCTTGTCACGTTCTGCAGATCGCTCACCAACGGCTCGGAAAACAGGTCGAGAAAATGGATTCTGCACTTATAACGGGAAAAGAACTCGACTGTTTCAGGCAAGGCCGTGCCCACCTCGAGTATGGTCAGGCGATGGCCGACGTCCAACAGGCGATACAGAGAGCCGAATATTTTACTCGGTTGTTTGCTAGCGCCCCGCACAGAGGCAGGCGCCCCGTCATCACGACCGACTTTTGTTGCTACTGTGTTCAAAGCCAGATTTTTCCTCTGAGGTAGAGCGGAATCGCGGGAACTGCTTTGCTGAAGATCTTATGCTGCTTCAGCGAGGAAAATCAGCCGCTCTTGAGCGTCAGGCTGGGTTCCTTCCG
>PVMS01142819.1_pt1 | contig 11155 bp, 24 predicted proteins | sample 1853461 | NCBI WGS metagenome assembly PVMS01 (sample SAMN08582032, study PRJNA380276) | Marine sediment metagenome, whole genome shotgun sequencing project. | isolation source: ocean sediment barecode stripped | collected 2017
TATTAGAGGAAGAAAAAAAAGAACCTGAATGGACGCCGGAAAACAGTGACGAATTTTGTACCGGCTGCGGAGAGCATAAGCCAGGCCAGGTGGAAGGGCGTCATTCCTTTGGGTTGTACGCAGGAAGGCTCTGCACGGCTTGTTGCGGACGGTTTAGGGATAACTGCGGGGTAGGAGGTGAAGGGCAGGGCGATCCGAGGGACCTGGATGAATGGCCGGACAATTACTAAGAAAGGAGAAAGCGATTGAAGATCATACTTTACGCCAGTATTGACAAAGAACAGCTATACGACAAAGGAGTGAAGGCGGGCTTTAAAAATGAGGACCTTGAACTTTTCATGAACTTTAATGAGGTCCCAATAGCGGTTGAGGTTGATGAAAAGGGTCTGGTAATTTCTTGTGAGGCAAAACTGAACAAATGGTAAAAATGATGAAGAAAGGGGGGAGCTGTAAATGTGGAAAAAGAAATTAGCAATATCTTGCATCGAATATGTTTCCTACTACTTAATTATTTTCGGGATAATCGGTACTATTGCGGCTTTTATCTCGAAGCCAATAAGCATGGGGGGGGTGGTAGGTGGGATAATCATTACTGTATTAGGGTTTTTATGTATGGAAAGGGAGGACTGATAAAGAAAGGGGGGAGCTATCTTGACACACAAGCTAAGAAAACGGATACAGCCAGTGGAGAGGGACAGGCCAAAGGTTAATTTTACTATCGCCTTTAAAATGAATGAGCTGGAAGGCAAAGAGTTGATTAACTTTGTAACAGTGGATAGAAAAAACGAAAGGGAAAAGGACATTCTCTTTTCATGGTGTAAACATTTTGCAATGAAGGGCTTGCCCTACAAAGTGACGGAAGAGCCCAAGGGGACATTAATATTATGGATAGAACGCAAGGCTTAGGCCTGCCATCGGTTACGGAAATTTTGGGTATTTATTTTGATTGGGACAAAATACCAAAGGACCGGCTTTTAGCAGCCCAGGACCGTGGAATTTCAGCGCATGACGCGATTTATGCTTTTTTGACAGATACGTTTTATCCAGTAAAAACGATCCAACCCGAAGCAAAGGGCTATTACCTCAGCTTTTTAAGTTGGTTTGAAGAAACGGTTGATAAAGTGATTTACGCGGAGAAGGAATTAATCTGTAACTGTTTTGGTTTTCAGGGCCATGTGGATTTTGTGGGCATCTTGGAATACGACAACCTTCTAACCGTGCTTGATTGGAAAACGCCTATCACGGAGCAAAGGCATACTTGGAGAGCCCAAGTCTGCACATACTGGCATTTGGTCCAGGTGCATGGGTGTTTGCCAAAGGAACTTCCTCAAGTTGGCCGGTGCGGTTCGATTATGCTTAGACCGGACGGCAAGCCAGCGCGAATGAAGGAATACACAAAATACAGTGCCAGGTATTTCAATTATTTTGTAATGGCCCTTGGAGCATGGAAAGGGCTGAAAGGGGTTTAAAATGGAAGGCATTTGGTGGTTTGGATATAAGCACGAAAACGGCAGCTTGCACGTCAAAAGGTATGGCGATGAAAAGGACTATGAAGAAGCCAGGGACAGCGATTTTGTGGACCAGATTTATGGACCGTGGCCCTGTGACCGTAGGGACCAGGCGCAAGAAATACTCCGAAAGGAAGTATTAGAAGAATGACAATTTCAAGGTTAATTATCAAAACTATTGACTTCATCGGATATACCTTAATTGCCGTTAAATGGATCGTGATTTTTTATGTAATTCTTTACGCGGGCCGGTGGGTCCTAAACACTGGAGCATGGAGCGGTTGGTAGGAAGGGGGGAGCATGACTTACATAACAACCAAAGAAGCTGCAGCAATTCTGGAGATGCACGTCAATTCTGTTATGTATCACGTCAAGCATGGAAACCTTCCGGCTTTTCGGCTTTTCAATGAATGGCGGTTTGATCCTATCACGGTATTTCAATTCAAAGAAGAGGAAAAGGACAATGGCCAAAAAGTGGTTTGAAAAGGATTTTGCTCTGTGGCCCCAGGACCGTGAAACGATCATCCGGTATGTGAATGAATTGCTTGCAGACTATCTCAAATTAAAAGACGAAAACATAAAACTGAAAGAGAGGTTAGCTATGACAACAATCAAAACGGAAGAGAAGGGCGGGTTCAAGGTTATCTCGTTAGATATGGGGAAAACCGTTATTTGTGATTGGAGTTGCGCTAAGGATTGGACGGATAGGGAAGAATCGGGCGGGCTTCTCTTCCAAAGCAAAGCCGTGTGCCCTGAATGTATGCCCAAATTATTAGAGGGCGTGAAGAAACACGGAGAAGAAAAGTTTATCCGTGAATATTGCCCCAAAGGTGTTTCTTTTGCAAATTGGGTGCGATCCATGAGAGAGGACAGGGAAGAATGAAGGCCATAGACAAATTCAGAAAAACCGGAATTATAGAGCTGACCTTTCCTGAAATCTTGAGAACAGAGGGAATAGCAAAAGAGCGCAGAAAGCAGGGCATCCGCTTGGGGGATTACGGCAACAGGAAGAAAATAGGAAAGAGGGATCAGTTTATACAGGACTGTGAAGGCCTCCGCGGGGAATATGCCCTGCAACTCTATACCGGAGTTTTAACGCCCATGAACATGCAAGAAAGGTGGGACCACATGGTAGGCGCAAAAAACAGGGCCATTGATGGGTTTGTAAATGGTTGGTCTTATGACGTAAAGCATACCTCTTACAGGGGGGGGCATTTAATAGTGCCATCAGCAGCGAGAAAGAAATCACAAATTTTTATCCTTACAACCGAACCTACCGGATTTAACCATATCATTAAAATAACCGGTTGGGTAACTCGAAAAGAGTTTAAGGAAAAGCATATCATGAAAGTTTTCAAGGAAGAAAACGGGCCTCAGCCCTGTATGCCTCAGTATGATTTACACCAAATTAAAGATTTACCGGAAAGGGTAAAAAATGAAAAAACTTTGGGAGAAATTTCTGTGCTGGATTGAGGCCCATGATTGGACTTCTAAGGCAGGCCAGGGCATTAAGCCGAGCGAAGAAGAGCTGCACGGGGGCGTGGCAGGCTTTTACAGATACGCTGAAATGTACTGCAGCCGTTGCCCCGCAAGATCAAAATTAAACGGAAGGTGGTGAAAACCAATGACAAGGTTAGAGAGCACTTTAATTTCAATTTTAGCTTGCGTCATGTTTGGCCTTAGCATGATGTATGACGTGGACTCCGGCAAAGGGATTCACTGGCTCAACAAAACTGAACGTAATTTCATAATGATTACAGAAGGGGAGTTGGCCACTTTGTATTCCGATGATGGAGAAGTTCTGGAAGGCAGCCGAGATGAAATCATGGAGCTATTGGAAATGTATGCTCCAGTTGATCTTGACAATGAACCTTTTAAGCAAATCTAAAAGAAAGGAGATAATAATTTGGAAGATTTTGGAGAAATTTTAAAAGGAAGAGTTGGCCAGGAAACGAAAGATTGGGCAGAAGCCCAACCCGTGGAAGTGGTTGCAGCACAACCACTAAACGCTGCGCCGATAAAAGCCAGTATTGCCAAGTACGAAAAGAAGGTCAAAGAGATGTTGGCCAAGGCAGAAAAGCTGGAGATAAAAACCGATGCAGCCGAAAGCGGGGCTATTACCCTGGCCGGTAATTTAGGCAGTATGCACAAGGAGCTGGAGAATATCAGAACGGAAGCTGTGAAGATTCCTAACGCCTATGTGAAGGAAATCAATAACGCAGCCAAGAAGCTGACCGAACCCATTAAGAGGATGCAGGGGATTATCAAGCAGAAACTCCAGCAGCATATTGCCAAAAAAACACTGGCCCGAAGGCAGGCGCAGGCCATCATTGAGGAAAAGACAAAGCAGCTACAGGAAGAGCTAAACGCAGAAGCCGAGAAATCGGGCGTGAAGGCCCCCCAGGCTGCACCTATTGTTATTCCCAAGGATGAAAACGTAACCAGGGGCACAGACGGCAGTTCGTTCTATACCAGGGCCAAATGGACGGTAGAAGTTGAGGACGAAAAGAAGGTCCCGCGTGAATACTGTACACCTAACCAGCAGTTATTGGACAAAGCAGCGGAAATGGGTATCCGCGAGATTCCAGGCTGCAAGGTTTACGAAAAACATATACCCGTATTGAAAGGAGCATGACGCGATGAACGATAAATTATTACCAGCAAAGCAAAAAGCCGACACGATTAGGGCCTTGCTTGAACACCCGCAAACCATGAATCAAATGAAGAAGGCCATCCCTCACCATTTAACAGTGGAAAGGTTGCTGCGGGTATCCATGACAAGTATTCAGCGCACCCCCCGCCTTTTAGAATGTACGCCCAATTCTTTATTGGCCTGCATAATGACTTGCGCTCAGTTGGGGTTGGAGCCGGACCAATTCTTAGGCCAGGCTTACCTTGTGCCTTTTTACAATTCCAAGAAGAAAACGTATGAAGCACAGTTGATTCCTGGATACAGGGGCTTTGTTGATTTGGCCAGGCGATCCGGCAGGGTCCTCAGTGTCTCTTCTCAGGTGGTTTACACCAATGACGAATTTGAAATGGAGTATGGCATTGAAGAAAAGCTGCGCCATGTTCCGGCTGACGGCGAGAGAGGGGAGCCCAAGGGCGTGTATGTGGTTTTCCAGTATAAGGATAATTCCCATTCTTTCGATTACATGAGCACCGCGGACGTGGAGAAAATTCGGAAGCGATCCAAAACACCGGACGCAGGCCCGTGGGTAACTGATTGGGATGAAATGGCCAAAAAGACCGTGATAAAACGCCATTGTAAATTGGTCCCTATGTCCATTGAATTTGCTCAGGCCTCCAGGTTGGAAGATTATGCAAATATGGGCGCCAGCCAAATGGGTGTGTTTGGGGATATTACCGGAGAGCCGGACGCAGACGGGGAAATGATTGACGCCGAGAAGGTGGACACACAGAAACAGGGGGATGATTGGAAGGATGAAGGACCGGCAGGGGCGCCAGGTTCCGTGGTGGACGCCGAGTTTACCGCCAGGGACCGCCTGGAAGCTGAGGTTGTGAAGCCTTCCGGTATTGCTATGGAAACGGTTGATAAATTTATCAAGGAATGGGCCGAGAAGCAAAACGCCTCTGAGGAAGAGATTATCGCTGCAGCCCTGGAGAATCGAAAGGCCTTCCTTACCTCTTTAATAAAATGGGCAAAAACGCCGGATGAAACCGTGGACAAAAAAGAAGCGGACCCTGAACTTGAGGCAATTCGTAAAGAATACCTTCACAAGAGAAAGGGAACTCCTGGAAAGAAGGGCGGTTTTCAGGGTTGGGTGAATGATAACCTGATCCGCATAAAGACCTTACCGGAAGAATTACAGGTGGAAATCAGGGATAAATGGGTTGGTTTTTACCCTGAAAAGGCTTATCCGCTTGATAAGGCCCCTGAGACGGGCGAGACGAGCGTTACTTTTGGAGAGGCCCCAAGTACGGCTGAGGGTGATCCAGGCGCAAGCGGCCAAACTGAGGGCTCAGAGCAGCCCAAAACGGAGCCTGTGCCACAAACCCATGAGTTTTTGGCCCTGTTCGATGAAGAGGTTATCAGAATGGGCGAGAGCCTGGAAACCGATATTGCCTGGAAAATGACGGACCTTGACAAGTGGATAGCGGAGCAGGTAATGAAGCACGATTTTGACAGTAATGACGCCTATAAAGTGTCCGTGATGCAGGTTGGCCACTTTGACGCGATGTTTTCACAGTTTATGCGGCATGTATCGGGGGATGTTGATTAGGCAAGTTCCCCCGTGGGGGGTTGGGGCGGTAAATTTTCTGCCCCTTCTCCCCCGAATTTCGAAAGGCAAGCTATGAGGCATGAACCAAATCTGAGGATTGACCAATACAGAGACAATAATAATCCGGTGGGGGATAGCCCGCCAGGTGTGAATTGGGGCTTTTTCCGAATACCACGGCAAGGCGATATTCTCCGTGTAATGTCCTCCGGCACGGCTGAGGAAACAGGTTGGGAGCACATTTCAATTAGCCTGAAAAACCGCTGTCCCACTTGGGAAGAAATGTGTTACGTCAAAAATCTATTCTGGAGAGAGGACGAAACCGTAATTCAATTTCACCCGAAAAAATCTAAGTATGTCAACCGATTTCCCTATTGTCTGCATATCTGGAAGAGTTTAAAAGCTGAACACCAGCTTCCACCGGATTTATGCGTTTAAAAAACCGTGCTCCCGCAGTTGTGGCGTTTCGTGAGGGGCGCCGTCCATCCACTTACACTGAATGGGATAAGGTCGGCTGCGGGGGCACAACCTGAAAGGAGAAATAAAATGAGATGTATGGATGATTGTCACAATTACGAGCTGGATACTTTCATGGCTGCCGAGAAGAACAAACCCCTTTTAACCTTCTACCAAATGATAGGCGAGACAAAGATTGACGGCGTGACGAATGAGGAAATTTTAAAAGTGCTTATCCACCGGTTAAACTATCTCAATGAAACCTGGAAGGACGGGAAATTCAAGTGCCAGGAAAACACGGACGCCCTGGGCTTCCTGGAAGGGGCCCTTGCCCGCCTGGAAGATAGGACCAAGGACAGGGAAACCAGGGGAGTGGAGGGCTCGCACAATGTCTGAACCTCTGAAAGTACCAATAGACGTTAACGGCATGAAACAATTATATGTAATGGCCAAACAAAACGGGACCTTAGATAATTGGGCCATTGTTGCTCTGGAATGGATGGAAAAGGCCGATGAAGAAATCCTTAGATTACAAGAAAACGTCAAAGAATTGACTGTTTCATGTGAAACAAAGGAAGGGAGTAAGCAATCCGACAATTAAACATAAACGGCAAAACCAAAGAGGAATTGGCAATCGAATTTATCCTAAAACATGAGCCACCGGAAGGCTATTTTCTCGGCTTTTCGGGGGGTAAGGATTCTTTGGTGCTTTACGATCTGACAGAGAAATCAGGCGTGAAATTCAAGGCATATTACGCAGCCACCGGAATTGACGCGCCTGAATTGGTTATGTTCATCAAAGAATATTACCCTGACGTGACTTGGAAACGACCTTTCATGACCCGTAAACGAAAACACCCTAACTGGAAAGGCACTCATTCATTTTTTAAGATGTTACAGGTTAAGGGTTTCCCCACAAGGAAAGCCCGCTGGTGCTGTGATGTTCTCAAAAAAGACCCAACAAAAAACGTGCCATTAAAGCACAGGCTCTTAGGAATAAGAGCAGAAGAATCAAGCGCCAGGGCCAAGAGAGGTCAAATTAGTGAATACAGAAAACAGGTGGTCTATTATCCCATCTTCTATTGGCTCGAATGGGAAGTATGGGATTACATCGAATTACACAATTTACCTTATTGCACCCTTTATGATGAAGGGTTTAGCCGGTTGGGTTGTGTCGTTTGCCCATTTATCTGTCACGGCGTCCGCGGCCAGCTAAAGAGAAACATGGAAAGGTGGCCGCACATTTATAAATTGTTCGAGAAATCCATGAAAAAGCTGTTCGACAATTATGAATGTGTCGTTAATTCACGATCCGGCGCGATGAATTACAGGCGGGAAGATAACTTCAAAGATTTTATTGATAATTGGTACAAGGGTATTTAACCCCTGAAAGGAGAGAGCAAATGCCACCAAAAAAGAAAAAGAAGGATGATGAAACCTTAGTAATGGGTAAAGATCAAAAGGCAATCGTTACCATTGAAGGGGATTTTGGTTATTCCTTTAGTTCCCCCGAAGAGTTGAGCGTACCAAAAACACCGGAAGAGATGATCCAGTATGCCTGCGATATTGTCTATTGCACGGGCAAGCCGGTAAACAACCACACCTTTGAATTATTTGAAGGCAAGTATAACGTCTTTGACGGAAACCTATTTTTTCCAGCAAGGCAGATTATTGGCTGTCTTAAATTCTCCGCGTTTTTGAAAAAGCATAAACTTCAAGGAAGTGTGGAAAGATGCCAAGAGATAATTAATCGGGGAATAACAGTAGGACCGGAAGAGATATTATTTGATCCCCTACTTACCTTTGACGATATTGTGCCGACAAAAAGGCCTATCTTTAAAAAGGACAGATCAGCGGGGATGCTGCACATCTACAAAGCGAGATTGAAACCGAGAGATTGGAGAGCAAATTTTGAAATCAGCTTTCCACACTTTTTCCCTCAAAAGGAATTGAAGGATATTTTAGACTTTGGTGGAACGTATGCCTGCATTGGGGGAGAAAGACCGTACAAGGGAAAGTTCAAAACAACAAAATGGAAAATGGTTTGAATTAAATGTAGTACATTTATTTGTTTTACTTTGATTTTACGTTTGTTCTGATACTTTAAAACGTAGCTTGTGTTATTTTTATTTAGATTATGTTCACATTCCTTATGTTGTTTTTTCATAAATTAAAATGAAACATGAATTGTATTGAGATCGGATTGGATAAGTTGAATTACGCTGTAATAGAATGAGATCAAACATAGAGTGGAATGGTCTGATTTAACGTAATGGTGAATAGATTTCATTTGAATAAATTAAAACGTGGGATAGGGTGATTTGAATTACATTGTGATTGTATCCTATGTCATACGATGTGCTGGTTTAGGCTCCTATAAAATGAAACATGATTTGAATTACTTTATCTTGTGTTTGGGTGCATTGCATTGGAATTATTTTAAATCCTATGTGATAGATTCACTTAACCTGGTTTAAAATGAAACATACAATTTCTTAATTTGAGTTGGAATACATTTACTTGCCGTTCATTATAATTGGCTGAATTAAGATTCAATAAACTACTTTAAAACCAATGGAATTATTTGAAAGGAGAGAGTTATGCCACAAGAGACTGATAAAACTGACCTGGAGAATCGTTTTACTTATCACCCGCCCACAGAGGACCAGGAAGAAAGATACAAGAAAATAAGAGGGATAGGTTTAGGTTTTGCATCCTGTGTTTTGATTATGGCCCCACAAAGCAGAGAAAAAAGCCTGGCTTTAACCAAAATTGAAGAGGCTGTCATGTGGGCTAATGCTGCCATAGCAAGGCATGAATAATGGAAAAGAGAAAACCAATATTTAAGTTCCGGTATCAGAGTTTAAAAAAGGGCAGCCCCGTTTCAATCGAATTGTTTGAGGCTGCCCTTTTTGATGATAGGTTGGCAGAGGATTCCCACTATCGGGTTATAGGCCTTGACGGACGTTTCCGGCTGCGGATAAATGGCATTTGGTTTATCCCTCAAACGAAAGACGGCACGAAAATTCAGTATGCGTTTTTCAACTTGCCGGAAATCAAAGAGCTGATCTGGAGAGCCATCACAAACGAGATTGAATCCTAATCCGTTTCTTTATCGCTTTTCAGAAATCCGACTAATCCGGCAGCAACTACGCTTGCCAGGGTGAAGCCGTCCGGCTCTTTCAAAACAAAGGATGCTGCTACACCGGCCAGGGCGATTAAAACCAGCCCGCCTACTGCGATCCGTCTTACCCAAGGTGTGGGTCCATTCTCGGTTGGCATTATTCACCTTTTTTTACAAGGTTTATTTCCCCAAGTGTAAACCTTCGGTAAGCGTTTTCAAAAACGCCCTTCGGGGACCAGCTTTCATATCCGTCTGGATACACCACCTTGTAACCTTCCATGCCGTCCTTTTCCATAGGCTCGGCATGGATAATCTTTGATCCAATATAAGTTTTCAATGCCCTCTCCTTTCTAAGTGTCCGGCAAATCGGCAGGGACATTCCCTATGCCCTTTGCCTTTTCATCTTCATAGAGTTTATCCAGCTCCGCACGTTCCATTCCGGCACGGTTGGCCATTTGGACAGCCAAAGCGATTACCGCCTTGATTGCTTCCGCAATAATAATAGAAATCGGCATAACCTTAATCCTCCTATGGGGCTCCAATCAATCTATCAATGAGCCCGTTTATTTGGTTTTCGATTTCGCCAGGCGGTATCTTGCCGGTGTCAACATAAGAAGAGGCTGTCTTGAGTAAAGGGTACAGGTCCGTAAAAACCTGTTTCTTTAATCGGAGCATTGTTCTTTGCTCTTCTGACAGACCGGCAATCGCTTCTTCTGACTTCCGCTTCTGTTCATCGGTTAATTTGCTGAGGTCAGTTGACGGTACACCGCCCAGGCCTACCATTCTTTTATACTCTTCAAACTGTGTGTTATAGATACTCCAGGCCCAACCCATATAATCCTTATGGGTCATTTGAACACCAGCACAAGCCACCAGGAGCACTACAAACAACAGGCAAAAGAGCTGCTTGGACTTCTGAATCATGGTTTTACCTCCTTTCTATGGATTTTAACGAAAAACGGCTTCCATATTAAGCCGTGGTTGCGACTTCTCAGGGCAGGCAAGGCCTAAGCCCTACGGGCCTGCAGGCGTGGGGGACCTTTCCCTTTCAGCCTCTATGACTTCCTTCATGGCCCCTTTTATATCGTCTACTGTCAAAGCAGACTCCTGTTTCCTTTCTATTTTCAGGAGCTGTTCATGTATATGATTATATTCAATCCGGATTTTTTGTATCTCCGTGGTGTTTTCAGCCGTCTTGTTTCTTTGCTGTGACCAGGCCCGCATTGAATATACGGTCAGCGTGGTTGCGGGCGCCATTAAAGCCAGCAGGGATATAATCATAAATTTACGAGATACCCTGGATTTGATGCAAAGCGTTAATTCGTTTATTTTGCCTTTCAACCCGCCACCCTCCAGGCCAGTTCCAAACAGCTCTTCCTTTATCTCATTTATAAAAGTGGTAAAGGTTTTCTGACAAGTTAGGTCAGTACATTCTCCGGCCATAGCTATCCTTTCAATTTAAGCCCCCCTTGTCTTTTCTTGTTCCCTTTTGGCCTTTTCTATCTGTTCGTAAACGGGCGCCAAAGCTATCGCAGAATGTTGGGGCTCTTGCATGGCCTCTTCGATTAGGTCCAGGTCAGCATCTTCTATTTCTATGGGGTCCTCTTCGGCATCAAAAATTAGCTGGCCCAAGTTACGGGCTCGCATGATTTTCTTCCCGTCCTTGCCGGTAAAGGTTGCCAGGTATTGAACAATGACATCTTTTACCTGCAGGGTTTCACCGTCAGGGGTTGTAATGGGCTTCCGCTCAAAGCTAAGAATCGTATCCATTACTTTCAACGATTTCATAGGCTCTCTCCTTTCCGTTTTGGGTTAAGTCAGCGTGA
>PVMS01013847.1_pt1 | contig 11154 bp, 10 predicted proteins | sample 1853461 | NCBI WGS metagenome assembly PVMS01 (sample SAMN08582032, study PRJNA380276) | Marine sediment metagenome, whole genome shotgun sequencing project. | isolation source: ocean sediment barecode stripped | collected 2017
CGGGGTGGGGGTTGCCGGCAGACCGTGCCTGTGCGTGTGAGGGGGACCGCACGATGTCGGGGAAAGTTGAACCATTAGATAGGAAGGAAATTCTCGCCACCATGAAGATGTTGGCTGGCGGACAGGAACTAATTGCACTTTTACATTCTCAGGAAGATTGCACGTCAAGAGATCAGTAGCCTTTACAAATCAGTTGTTCTTTGACAGCAAGCGCATCATCGAACGCCCGTCGAAGTTACGGCTAATCTCAAGTGTGCGCCGTCGCGAATCAAAAACCGGCTGCCTCACCTCAAGTCGCGCGACATCAATATCATCAAGAAAGAACTCGCGGGTGTCTCGAACGCGATCGCAGAGATACGTCCTCACCGCGATTAGCTGAGCGGCTGTTCCCAACCGGCCGGCAGCGCCCCTTGTCCGAAGTTCAACTCGAACAAATCAACGGCAGTGCCCGTGCGCAGATTGATTTGCGGTCCGGTTCAGCAATGCGGTGCGGCTATTGTGGTGCGGTATACCTCCACGGTGGGCAGGTCCTCGGGTGGTTGGATAGTGGAATATTGGGGGTAGGCTGGCGACCCAAGAAATGACCATGACCTAAATGCATCATCCCCCGCCGTCGTCATGGTCGTCGCCACGAACGGGTTAGCGTGCCCGTTGCTGACGCTTCCTAGAAGCCAATTCAGCTATTTCTGGCATGGACGGGCTTCATATCAGACCACTGTACACCCATACATCCCTGTACAAACGTACAGGAGACGTTTTGAGCCTTACCCACCCCCTGACACTAGGTATCACAGTAAACGCCACCAGGGGCTCTCATGGGGCGCTATAGCGGACGTTCCGCGATGCCGAACTGACCGGCAGCTTGGTGCCCGTTGCGGTCATTCCATAGCTTCAGCGAGGAGCTGGCAGATTGTGTCGTTCGACAATATTGTCATGCACGACCCTCATGCCTTTGGGCTTCGGGAAAGCCGGGTGCAGCGTGTTCCGCCAATCGGGATTGCCGAGGCGCCGTTGGATTGCTGCACCTTCCTTCGAGCGTGTTCTGGCTCGCGTTCTCGCTGACTTCGATAGCCCAACCCGTGGCACATTGGCGGCATAAGAAATACTCCTCAGCAAGGACGAGCATAGCTACACGCCTATCGCACCTACCGCATCGAAACCAAGGCCGAGAACCTCCGAAATTGCAGGGCGTCGCTCGATTGGAATGCGCTGCTCGACGAGGTCAGCGGTCTGGTCGGCATTGGCCTAGTACCGGAGTTCAATTTCCGATGGGGTCGCCGAGAACGCAATGCCTCGGCCTCCAGCTATATCTGCACATCGTTGAGCGACAGCCGCTCACACTTACAAAATGCTAACAAGTTGACACACGTCACAGTTCGAACGTCCCGACTGGCGTAGGGTTTTTCCCCATGGATGGCACCACTGGCGGGACAAACCGCGATCCATAAGAGGGACAAAAGTGAAACTAGATCTGATCCGGGTGATTTGTAGCACCGGGCAGCTAGCGGCGGCAACCGTCATAGCGATGTCAATTGTGCTTTCGGCGACAGCGGCGCCCCCTCCCGGCAAGGGGCCGAAACCGGTGTTGCCGCCATTGCTTTCGTTCGCAGGCTCGCCGGACTCGATAGCGCCGGGGCAACCCGTACTACTCAGCTGGGCGGCCGCAAACACCAGAAAGTGCAGCGCGTCAGGCGGTTGGAGTGGCAGAAAACGGCCTGAAGGCACCTACTGGACGAGTCCTCTAACGACGTCCGGTGCGTTTACGTTGACCTGCAGCGGCAAAGGTGGCGAGGTTTCGAAAACCGTCACGGTTCAGGTCCAGACCGATACAGTCGTTCCAAGCATGCAGATTTCCGCCGACCAGACGGCGGTCGCGGCAGGAGAGATGGTTCGTCTCGCGTGGTCGGGCGACGGAATCGACGCATGCGTGGCGGCGGATGGCTGGTCAGGCGCGAAGCCCCTATCCGGCAACGAAGAAGTGGGACCGATCCGTGACAACACAAAGTTCTCACTTGCGTGTACCGGTCCAGGGGGCATGGCCGATGACAGCGTTACCGTCACGGTTGTTGCCGCGGCACTACCAACCGTTACAGTGTCCGCAGCTTCTACACAGGTCGATTATGGCGCGTCGACGGACATAACGTGGTCCGCACACGACGCCGACAGCTGCGTGGCAACGGATGCCTGGAGTGGTTCGAAGCCAACGCAGGGCGAGCAGACCGTCGGCCCGCTATCGAGTGATGCAACGTTCGTCTTGACGTGCACCGGAACGGGCGGCACCGCAAGCGCCTCGGCAAGTGTGAGTGTCGCCCCTGCGCCCGGCCCGACTATGGACCTCACGGCATCGCCAACCACCATCGAGAATGGCGAAACAACATTGTTGAGCTGGATGACAACGCACGCGGATGATTGTTCTGCATCGGGTGCGTGGTCAGGAACCATGGCGTCGTCGGGATCCGAACAGACAGCGGCGCTGTTCGACACAGCGACGTTCACGCTCTCCTGCGAGGGTGTCGGCGGCTCGGTTACGCAATCGGTAACAGTCACCGTCTCAGATCCGGTGCCTGCCCCCGATCCTTCGATTTCACTGTCTGTGGATTCCGGCTGGGTCGACCCTGGCGCAACCACTACTTTGGAGTGGAGCGGTGTCGAAGTGACAAGTTGCACTGCGGGTGGAGGATGGACCGGCGACAAACCGACCTCGGGTACAGAGATCGTCGGGCCTATCTACGACGACACGACCTTCAACTTGAGCTGTGTTGGAGAATCCGGCAACGCAATGTCCATGGCCAGCGTACAGGTGCGCCACGCCATCTTGTCGTGGGATCCGCCTACCCAGAATACGGACGGCACTACGCTAACTGATTTATCCGGTTTCGTTGTCCACTTCGGACAGGCGCCGCGCAGCTACTCGCAAAGTGTTGAAATCAACGATCCGAATCAGACCAATCTCGAGCTCACGTTGACCCCGGGTACCTGGTACTTTGCAGTCACCGCTAAGTCCAGTGGCGGCCTATACAGCGCATACTCGGGTGAGGTCTCGAAGACCATCGAGTACTGACCTGTTGAATTTGATACCACGAACTTCAGGCGGAAATGGCGCCTCAACCGGCAGGCGACCAGCCTCAGGCAATCGAGCAGGGTCCCTGGTTCCGGCAACGCGCGAGTAGCGTTGAACTGACGAATACGGTGAAACTCGAACATCCTGCGACCAAGCGCGATACAAGGGCTTTGCTTGGATACGCTATCCTTTCGTGGAACCACAGATACAATTCAGCACCATGATCAAGCCATCCCGAAAGTTCAAGTTGTCCATCCTCAGCATGGGTCTCGCGGTTGCGGTCTCTGCCGCAGACGCCAGTGCCAAGTCGATCTGGGCGTGCAAGGCTGATGAGTACTCCAAGGAGGATCTCTGGCTCGTCGAGTGGCAGCACAACAACTACGTCAAGCTTTACGGAAATCGGATCTGGAGCAGCTTCCAGTACGAAGGCGAAGATCGACGTTGGGATTTCGACCGGAAGTCAGACGGGACGGCGCGCTACTCGGTGGTGCTCAAGACTGACAACACGGTCGACTACTATGACTTCAGCGATGCCAAGCCTGGAGAGGAGTTGGAACCGGCGTATTACTACGATTGCCGATTCGCGCAGTAGATTCAGCGTGATCCAGACTCGCTGGTCCGGATTCGATTGCGTACCAATTCTTGATTCCGATAGGCCGTCTCAAAGTGGCGAGGCGACAACCTGAGCGCTTCATCAAGCAGTGCCTCCGCCCTCCGCGTAGTCTTCGATTTGAAGAAAAGCGTAAGTACGGCGGTATCGAGCGAGCGGGTTGATTTGGCGTTTTTTTGGGATACAGCTGGGGATTGAGTCCGCGTTATCGACGAGCAATCGTATGTTAGAACGACTAGGGCTTTGGATTTTTGATCCGAGACGCAGGCTGCGGTCAGGCGGTTTCTTGAGGGCTAGAAGAGTCTGTGCTGGTTTGGCGTCTCAGGATGATCCAACGTAAAGTTTTCTGTCGCCAGCCAGGTAGCTTCAACCTCGACACCGTACGCGGTCGATTCACCAGCGTTTACCGTGATCGTTTCCTGGGCGGGGTTGCCCGATGCATTGATGAACGGCACCAAAGCCGGGCTCGGAATTCTGGAGGCGGAGTACGATGACTTCGAGTTCGACCCGCAACCGAACAATCCCAACGTCGGGGTCGTCGATTTCTCCGACCTGGACGTGCCGTTTGCATCTCTCTTGCAATGGTCGATCGACGGTCCGTACGCGTTCCATCTACGGAACGGTGGCACGATTTCGCTAGATGCCAACGCGAACTATCAGGACGAAACCGAGACCAGCCCCTTCGATGCCAATGCGGCGGCGCTCGACCCCATTGTGGTCCGGCAGCCGACTAATACCAGGATCGAGGAGCGCACCCTGGTAAACGCCAGCGCGACGTGGCGTGACCCGGGCGACCGTTACTATGTGACGCTCTATGGGAACAACCTTACGGATGAGAACAAGCGTGTCGGGGCCAACTCCGTGGCCTTCCTGTGGAACTTCACCTACTACGGTCCACCGCGCGAGTATGGCATTCGGATTGGGGCGAATTTCCAATAAAGCGACCCGAATCAGCCGTTAGCTGGTTGAGTTTTACGAGCGGGCACTTGGGTGCCCGTTTTTTTGGTTGTCGCGGTATCAGCGGGGGTCGAACCCGCGCTTGGCGCGTTCCGCGTTCATGCGTACGCCGTCGGATTCCAGTCGAGGCGTCTTCTCCTCTTCGGGAAGCTGGCCGGCCATGTCGCGTGCGGCCTTCTCACCATCGTAGGTGATCCACTTCACCGGCTCGATTTCCAAAATCACCCGCAGCGGGGAATCCAGCAGGGAATAGAATGCGTCCTCGCCTGCCTGATTGTCCGGACTCACCTTCTTCGCCAGCGCGCGATAGAACCACTCCTTGGTTGCGTCATCGTCGTGGAACGTAGCCGTGCCTTTCATGGTCGCGGTGCCGGTCATGGTTTTGGCGCCAACGCCGCTGACCGCCACCGAAACCCTGGGATCGCGACGGATCGCTGAGGCCCTATGACGGTGAGCCGCGAACGTCAGCCAGACTTTCTGGTCTTTCCAGACGAACGCGTGGACCACGCCGACCGGCCAGCCGTCCTTGGTCGACCACATCAGAACGCATTCCGGGGATTCGGTCATGAGCCTGTCGATCTGCTCTTCGCTGTAGCCGTAGATCGAAACGAGTTCATGGTCGTGAGATGTCGATGACATGATGTGTCCTCTGTGAGCCTTGCTGAGGGTCGAGCGAGCTAATTCAACGCATCTCTGAGCCCGGCGCAACCCTCCCATTGGACAGTAGTCGTCACCCGCGTGTTGATGGCTCAGGCGGCGCTCGCCGGCGCGAGCGCTGCGATCTGCTCGAGGCTTTCTTCCCGCGGCGTACCCGTCGTACCGAACAGGTAGCTCTCCCCGGTGGGCCTTTGCTCGCCATGGGCAACCACGTTCAACACCGCCTGTCCCAGATCCCCCGGCTTCATGCCGAGGTCCGCCATTTCTTCGTTGACGCCACGCAGCATCGGTGTGTCGGTCGCCCCGAAGCACAAGGCATTGACCCGGATGCCCCGCTGCGCAAGCTCCGCTGCCCAGGTTTCCGTCAGACGCCACTGGGAGAATTTTGCGCAGTCATACCCGGTCGCCGGCGCGCCGGTTATGTAGTGACCTTCCTTGATGTGCTCGGTGATGAGATTGATGATGTTAGCGCCCCGGCTCATGTGCGGAACGGCAGCACAGGCACAGTAGTGACTCGCCAGCGCGCACACCGCCATCGCGCGGCTGAATGATTGCGTCTGTTGCCGGTAGCTGCCCCCGGTCAGCGAATCATCGGACCAGATCGCTGTATTGTTCACCAACAGATCGATCCGGCCGAAGCGTTGTGCAACCTGCCCGATCGTCTGCTCCACCGCGTTCGCATCCGCGACGTCACAATCCAGAAACAATCCCTGCTGCCCTGTCGCAGCTACCAGACGGGCCGACTCGGCATTTCCAGCGGAGTCGATGTCCAACCCGGCAACACTCGCACCCTGCTGGGCGAACGCCACCGCCAGGCCGCGTCCAATCCCAGCCGCGGAGCCGGTAACCACGGCAACCTTGTCAGTCAGTAGTTCGTTCAGGAGTTCAGTAACGTGTCCGCTCTGCAATTCACTCAAAGTGCGTCCTCTTCCAATTTTCTGGCTCACGGACGCCGATAGACGATCGGTTTACCGCCCCGCAGCGCCCCCTCGCCGAGATGTTCAGCAAGATACGGCTTCGCGTCGGTTGGCACGGTCCAGCCCCAGGTGCTGCAGATGTACATCTTCTGAATTTCCCAGCGCGCATCCGCCGGAGCCAGTTCAACCTGATAGACACCCCCACCAAAGCCGAATTCACCCGATGTGATGAAGTAGGCCGACAACTCGGCGCTGCTCGAGTCGACCCCCACGTCGACCGTGACATTGGCGGAGTGATGCCGCCCGATGCCCGCCCGGTGGCTGGTGTACAGGGGGCGGATCTCGTCACGACCCTTGAAATGCAGGTTCTCGCCGCTGCCCGGCGGGAAATTCATGACGTTCAGTTCGGCATCCGGCGCGAAGACCTGCATCAGGTCCTCCAGATAGTCGCCGTCAAGATAGTGGAGGTACTCGTTGAACGTGCTCACGCACGCCTCTCGAGACTCCAACCGTTCCACCCGGGCGCGCAGCGCCGTCAGATCATTGTTCATCGTTGCTTCTCTTGCTTGAATCGATAGGGTCCCTAACCCGTGATTGTCCGGTGGGCGGGTTTTCGCGGTCCCAGTTTGATCGGCTCCCCAATCCAGGCGCCGATGTTCTCGCCGCTACGGCCATCCTCCAGCAGTTCGAGCAGCAGGCTCGCGATCTGTTCCGGCTGTATCCACGTCGCGGCGAATTCGGCCGGCGGATCTCCCGCCCACAGGCCTCTCAGCATATTGGTATCCGTAGCGCCCATTGCGATCGCGTTGACGCGGATGTCGTGCTCCGCAAGCGCCAGCGCCCAGGCCTGAGTCAGTCCGTTGAGTGCCCACTTGGAGGCGTTGTAGAGGTCCGTGTCCGGCGAATTCGTGCCCGCGCTTTTCGCCGGCAGCACGTAGTAGGTGGACATGTTGACGATGTCGCCCCCGCCGCGCTCGATCATCAGCGGTACGCACAACCGCGACAGCAACAGCAGGCCGCGCAGGTTCGGGTTCATCACCTCGTCCCAATCGGCCACGGCCTTGGCAAAAGGATCTGTGACCCGGGTCCGCGCCCAGACCCCGGCATTGTTGACCAGCAGGTCGACGCCACCGTGGGCGTCGACCGCCGCGGCAACAACGCGCTGCAAGTCCTCGAGCTTCGACACGTCCGCGACCAGGCCTTGCACCCTGCCGGGGCCTGGGAGCGCTCCGGCAACCGCCGCGGCATCGTCACGCACATCGCACAGCGTAACGTCCGCGCCGGCACCCGCCAGGGCCGCGGCAAAGGCTCTACCCAGCCCCGACGCTCCACCGGTGACAATTGCCGAGCGGCCGCTGAGATCAATCATCAATACGGCCTCCCGGTGATCCAGTAAGGGTTCTCGCGGGGCGGTGGCAACACCACCGGGTGACCCACCGCAAAGCCTATGTTGGCGCCGGTTCGACCGTCGCGAATCAGGTCGATCATCACCTGCGCGACATCCTCGGCCTTCATCCAGGACGCTTCTTCCTCCGGTGAAGGGTCGAAGTCGTGAAAGCTGCGCAACATGTGCGAATCCGTCGCACCCATGCACAGCGCATTGACGCGGATGTTGTCCGACTCGAGCGCCTGCGCCCAGGAAAACGTCAAGCCGTTGATGCCCCACTTGCTGGCGTCATACAGGTCCATGGCGTCGCCTCCACCCGTGGGTCTCCAACCGTCCTTCATCCAGGGGCAATCCGGCGCGTCTGCATGATCCCACTCGAAGGGCGCGCCACAGGTGTGCACATGGTCGGTATTGATGTTGATGATCTCGCCACCACCCTGGGCGATCATGTGGGGGATCACCGCCCGGCCGAACAGGAACACGCCTTTGAGGTTGGTCCCAACCAGATAGTCGTAGTCTTCGATCGTCTTTTCTACGGAATCCGTGGGCCGCGTCGCCGCCCAGACGCCCGCATTGGACACCAGCACGTCGATGCGGCCGAAGCGCTCCATCGCCGCATCCACCACGCGCTTTACATCATCCGGGTTCGCCACATCGGCTTCGAACGTCAATACGGGCGAGCCGAGGTCTTCGGCCAGCGCCGAGATCTCGGGGCGGACATCGCACACGACCAGGGCCGCGCCTTCTGCCGCCAGAGCGCGCGCAAAGGCGTTGCCCAGCCCCACGGCCGCCCCCGTCACCAGCGCAACTTTATCGTCGAGCAACCCCATCAGGGACCTCCACTCACGGCCAGGGTCTGGCCGGTGGTCCACTCGGCGGCCGGCGACGCAAAGAACACAGCAGCCGCGGCGATGTCGTCGGGATGTCCCAGCCGACCGGCCGGAATCGTCGCTCCCATCGCTTCAGTGACGCCCGCTTCGTCCATGTGCATGGTTTCCAACAACATCTCCGTCAATACCACGCCCGGCGCGATGCAGTTGACCGTGATCGCTCGGGGCGCCAGCTCAACCGCCCAGGTCTTGGTCATCTGCATGACTGCCGCGCGCGAAGCTCCGTAGGGTCCGAAACCGGGCGAAGGACCGAGCGCCGCGGTCGACGAAATGTTGATGAGCCGGCCGCCCTGCCGAAGCCGACTGGCCGCGGTCTTGCAACCCCACCAGAGGCTCTTCAGGTTCAGGTCAACCAGCGTGTCCCAGTTTTCTTCGGTGGTTTCACTCAGGCTGTGCATTTCCCGATCGGTGTTGCCACCCGCATTGTTGACCCAGATCGACAGCGGCCCCAAGGCGGCCTCCGTCGCTGCCGCGAGCCTGTCTATGGCCGGGAAATCCAGCACGTCGGTCGGCACGGCCAACCCTTTGACCCCGTGCGCCTCAATCTCCCGCTTTACGCTATCGATGTCATCCTGGCGTCGCGCCGCTACCGCGACATGCGCGCCACACTCGGCCAGCGCCAGCGCGATCCCCCGACCGATCCCCTTGCCGCCTCCGGTAACGACCGCCACCTGACCATCCAGCCTGAATCTATCGAGCATCCGAATCCCCCACGTCGAAAGCCAGCAACACATTGCCCGGCATATGTGCGTAAATGCCGTAGCCCGAACTCATCAGCAACAGACCATCCGCCACGACCGGCCCGGCGGCACCCCCGAAAGATCCACCATGGGCCCGTTCCCCGGACGCCGTTTGGACCCCGCCGCTGGCATCGTGCTCCCAGAGCAGCGTCCCGGTCGCGCCATCGTGGATGCGCATCACACCATCCATGCCGCCGGCCAGCACCATGTCACCCACCGCCGTGACCGCCTGCGAGATCCCCGGATGACAGAACTCGCGTTCGCCGCAGACATCGTTCGGCGCCTCGGCATACCAGAGCGGTTGACCGCTGCGAGCATCGATTGCGTGCAGCCCCGAACGCGATGAATAGGGGTAGGAGCGGCCGTCGGACATGTCGGTAATCGGCACGAAGATCCTATCGCCCACCGCGGCCATGCCGAAGTGCACGCCACCCTGGATTCCGCCGCGACCCACCCGGCGCTGCCACACCAACGCGCCGCTGTCCGGGTCCAGCGCATGCACCACACCCGATTTCTGCCCTGCGATCACCAGGTCCCGGCCGTCGCTCGTGGTCACCAGCATGGTGGCGGCGCCGAAATCGAAATCCGGCCCGTCCTCAGCCGGGCAGGAGTCGTCCCGGTTGGTATCGCAGGCCGTGTTCCAGGCATCGCCGGCCGTCGCCTGGTAGGTCCAGGCCACCGCTCCGGAATCCAGGTCCAAAGCGAAGATGGCATCGCTGGTCAGCGTCGCCGGCGACGACATGTTCTCGCCGGTGCCGAAGTACAACTGGCCACGCTTTGCATCAATGGCCGGAGAGTTCCACACGGTCGCGCCTGACGGGCCGTACATGTCGGTCCCGGACCGGTTCTGGCTCTGGACCGTCGGCTCCCGTTCGATCGCATAGGTCTGCCACACCCGCTCACCCGTGGCCGCGTCATAGGCAAAGATGGATCCGCGAAACTTACAGCATTCGAAGGTGGGATCCACTGCCCGAGCCACCTCCAGTGAGGACAACGGCACGTAGAGACGCCCTTCGTGCAGCGCCGGCGTGGCGGTAATCGTCGCACTCGGATGATCGTCGGGTCGATGGCGCCAGACGCCGGTGCCGGTCACCGCATTCACGGCGTAGACCGAGCCAAGCAGATCGCCGAAGTAGATGTTCGGCTGCGCCTCACCATCACCTTCCTGCCAGGCATCAACCACGATCCCGGTACGCACCTCCGCGCCCGCCTGATAGGTCCAGTGAACGCAGCCCGTTCGAGCATCCAGCGCATACACCGCGCCGCCATGGCTTCCTACATAGACGAGCCCCCCGGCAAACGCGGGTTGGGAACGCGCCCGATTGGCGCCGAGAAACGCAAACGCCCAGCTCAACTCGAGGTTCTTCAGATTGCCGGCTTCGACGCCGGCCAGCCCTGCATCGATGTGTCGCGCGTTGCCTGGCTGAATGCCCCAGCCCGCGACCTGCGGCGGACGGCCATAGTCGAAACTGGACTCCGTGCAGGCCAGGGGAGTCAGCGTTTCGTCCTCCTCGAGCGTCCGACCGGCGAGATACTCGGCAACCTGCAGCCTCTGTTCTTCGCTCAGCTGCGCGGCTTCATCGCGCATGACGCCTTCGGTCAGCGCGAAACGGATCGTCTTGACGGTCATCATCGCGACCATGTCCTTGTGCGGGGCTCGGACGACGCCACCGTCATGACACCGAGCACACGCCGCCGCGTAGACCTCGCGGCCCGGCATCTGCTCGCGTCGTGCCGTAAGTTCGGCCAGCAGCCGTTCCTCTGTCTCCGCCGAGCCATCACTCGCGCCGCCCGTCGCCGGCATGGCGGACTCGTCTGTACATCCGGCGACCAACAATACTGCTAAGGCGGAGACTGCCAAGGCGGTGGCTCTTCAGATTGCCGGCTTCGACGCCGGCCAGCCCTGCATCGATGTGTCGCGCATTGCCTGGCTGA
>PVMS01129618.1_pt1 | contig 11154 bp, 9 predicted proteins | sample 1853461 | NCBI WGS metagenome assembly PVMS01 (sample SAMN08582032, study PRJNA380276) | Marine sediment metagenome, whole genome shotgun sequencing project. | isolation source: ocean sediment barecode stripped | collected 2017
AATTGAGACTGCCGCTCCTGCGGTCAGGCCTTTTTGCTAGGGATAAATCCGGTATTCGTACCGCGGTACCTGAACATCGTAATGCGGCTGCAGGTAGGAAACGATATCGATGAGTTCCTCAACCGTCATATAACCGTTGTACACCGGCATCTTCGATTGGCCATCGTCGGAAACCACGTCGGCCGGATATCCCCTGGCTAGTTTGTGTGACGGATTGATAATAGCGGTAACGAGTTCACCATAAGTTTTTACCCGGGTAACCTTGCCGCCCAATTCGACAAACGGCGGATCCGCCAGCGCCAACGCGGGCAGCTCTTCATTGGCGATGGTGTGGCACTCATGACAATGCATATAGATAAATGCCATTTTTCCATTGATGGCATTTCCTTCCGGGAGGCTGAACCCTTTCTCAGACATGCGGTCAGCCTGACAGCCGCTGATCGCCAGGAAAGCGATCAGTAGCAGTGCGGTCTTTGTTAAATACTTCATTTTTCTACCCCAAATGAGCGAATTGACAGACATTATCAGCATAAAAACACATCATATCCAATGGCTGAATCAGGGAAATAACCTACACGTCAGGTACTTTCCGCAGTGGCAATGCGACCAGGATCAGCCGGGCTTTCTTGCCCGATCGGCAAATAATAAAAGCGAAAAATCAGGTGATTTTTGTAGCGAAATTACATAGCATTGCCGGCCGTCGCGCCTGCAGCAGCAGGATTTCACGGCGGCAAAATCATAAACGAACCCTACCAGCTCTTTATGGAGACTGCTCTTCATGTTACGCAAATTCATTCTGATGGCCGTTATCATATTTTCTGCTAATTCAGCTTTCTCCCAGGGGACAACCGGAGCCGCCGAAGAAGAGGACGGCCCGTGGTCCGGCAAGGCATCACTCGGCTATCTCGCTACCTCGGGTAATACGGACACCACCACCTATAACACGGCATTCGAGGTGACCTATGCCGTCAACAAATGGTCACATACGCTCAGCGGTGCGGCGAATGGTAATGAAGAGAGCGATTTGCATCTTGCTGAGGCGTATCAGTTGGGCTGGAAAACAGACTACAACTTTACTGAGCACGATTACGTGTTCGGCCTGGTGAACTGGAGGAAGGACCGTTTTGCTGGTGTGACTGAACAGATTACCGAATCCATTGGCTATGGTCGGCGCGTGATCGATACTCCGAGTCACTTGTTAAGCCTTGAAATTGGCGCCGGTTATCGCGATGCCGATCTGAGTGATGACAGCACAGAAAGCGGAGCAATTCTTCGCGGTGGTCTCGATTACACCTGGACCTTCACCGAGAAGTCCGGATTCGATCAGAAACTCAGTATCGAATCAGGATCTGACAATACCTACGTTGAATCGATCAGCGCCCTGCGCGCCAACTTGCTGGGCGACTTCGCCCTCGTTCTGTCATACACAGTCCGTCACAATACAGATGTTCCGATAGGCAGCGAGAAAACGGATAAGTTGACCGCAATTTCAATTCAGTTCGCATTTTGAGCCTTGTCCACAACGCCTGTTGAGGCTTAGCCGCGCAGCCAGAAGCCCGAACATGGATCAGCAGCAGCAATAAATTCGCTATACTGATGCCGATGAAGAACGGGATCTTGATTATTGCAGCTCTGCTGTTTGCTGGCGCTTGCTCAGGTGACAATAGCGATACTGCTGATGGCGCGGCGACCGAACCACAAGTGACCGCTGGTACCGAGGATGACCAGGACGCCAGCGCTGGAGTCGAGGTCGATTCCGCTTCGTTACGCTCCCTGGATGAAATTCTGCCAGAGCAATTTGGCGTATTGACCGATTCCTGGCTTGGCGATCTCGACGGTATGACAGAACGGCACGCTATCAGGGTGCTGGTGATCAGTGGCGGCCCACAATTTTTTTATTACCAGGGCAAGCCACGCGGCATGATGTTCGAATTGCTGGTCCGCTTTCAAAAACACTTCAACAAAACGCTGGATCGCGGCTTGCATGCCGTCGAAATCATCCCGATGCCGGTAAGCAGGGACAGACTACTGCCCGCTCTGTTAGCCGGGCAGGCTGACCTCGTTGCAGCAGATCTTACGAAAACGGAGATTCGTTCAGCGCTGGTCGATTTTTCAATACCCTATATCAGCGATGTCGACGAGGTATTGGTTTTCGGCCCGGCCTCGCCAGCGGGCATTGAATCTCTCGACGACCTTGCGGGCAAGTCTGTATATGTTCGTGCGTCGTCGAGTTATTTTGAGCACATATCCGCACTTAATGTGAAAATTGCGGAGCGCGGTTTGAAGCCGATACACATCGAGCTGGCAAATGAAATGCTGCGCACGCAAGATATTCTCGAGATGGTGAACGCAGGCCTGGTGAGTGCAACTGTCGTTGACGGTTATAAAGGAAATTACTGGTCTAAAATTTTTCCGAATATCGAAGTGAGAAACGATCTTGTCGTCAACAAGGGCGGCGAAATCGCCTGGGTATTTCGTAAGGATAGTCCGCTGTTGGCTGCTGCGGTCAACAGTTTTGTTCGCGAAAATCGCGAAGGAACTTTGATAGGCAATATTTTAATCGAACGTTATCTCGAGAATGTTCAGTGGGTGCACAATGCGACCAGCGACGCGAGTATTGCGCGATTGAGACCGACACTGGAACTATTTCGTGCCGGTGGTGAAGCTGCCAATCTTGACCCCCTGATGCTGGTTGCCCAGGCCTACCAGGAGTCAGAACTTGACCACAGCAAGAAAAGTCCCGCCGGCGCGGTTGGTATGATGCAGATCAAGCCATCGACCGCGGCGGACAAAAACGTTGGCATCGATGACATCAGTAGCCCGGCAGACAATATTCGTGCGGGCGCAATCTACATGAGATTCCTGATGGACAGATACTTTGCCGGCGAGGATATGGACGGCGTGCAGCAGTGGTTGTTTGGCCTGGCCGCCTACAATGCCGGGCCCGCTAGAATTCAGCGAATCCGCAGACAGGCTGCGGCCGAAGGTCATGATCCAAACGTCTGGCTGGAGAATGTAGAGATAGTCGTGGCGCGCAAAATCGGTCGCGAAACCGTTAATTATGTTCGCAACGTATTTAAGTACTACGTCGCCTACCGAATGTCCTGGGCAGCGAGGGAGTCCCGCCAGTCAATTGGCGAGGTTAAATCGCTGGACCTGACCAAGCCGGTCGAACCTGATCAGTAAGCGACCGCGCCACCATCTTCCGCGCGCGGATCGGCACTGCCTGAGAAAACACCAGTCTCCGGATCACGATAAACGGCCATCGCCGAACCTATGGCGCTGGTTTCATAGGTTGTGTGGCCTTTTGCTTGATAAATGCTCATCGAGTCTGCCGCAATAACACCGGTTTCAACAAGCGTCCTGTCGGGCAGCCATTGATGGTGGATGCGCCCGGCATCAAGCGCTCGTGCGATGTTCATGCCGTGGTCGATGACATTAAGAATGGTCTGCAATGTCGTGTTGATAATCGTCTTGCCACCCGGTGTTCCGGTAGCAAACAGTGGCACGCCATTTTTTGCCACTATGGTGGGTGTCATGCTTGAGAGCATGCGTTGTTCTGGTCGGATCTGGTTTGCTTCGGTGCCGATCGCCCCACGCGCATTCGTCACGCCGGGTTGAGCGTTGAAGTCACCCATTTCGTTGTTCAGCAAAAAGCCCGCGCCTTCCACAACGATCTTGCTGCCATAGCCATGTTCGAGCGTATAGGTCATTGAAACCATATTGCCGTCCTTGTCTGCGACAGAAAAATGCGTGGTCTGGTCGCTTTCATAAATTTCTGCAAATTTCGCGGGATCACTTTTTGAGGCATGATCAGGATCAATGGTGGCACGTTGTTTTTCCGCGTGCTCTTTCGAAGTCAAAAGTGCGACAGGCATGTATTCATTAAGATCTGGATCGCCCAGGAAGTTAGCGCGGTCAGCGTAGGCGCGACGCATAGCTTCTGTCAGGAGATGCAAATAAAGACCGGAGTTGTGACCGATCTTTTTGAGGTCATAACCTTCCAGAATGTTCAGCATTTGCACGATCACGACACCACCCGAGCTCGGTGGTGGCATGCTGATGATTTCATGACCCCGGTAGGTGCCACGAATCGGAGTACGCTCGATTGCTTCATACTTATCGAGATCTTCCAGCGTTATGATGCCGCCGTTCTTCTTCATGTAATCAGCGATTAGCTGAGCGGTTTTCCCTTTGTAAAAACCGTCCTTACCTTTCTCCTGGATGCGCTCAAGCGTTTCGGCCAGGTCATCCTGCGCCCAGATTTCTTCAGGTTGATAAAAAGTGCCGTCTTCATGAAGAAAAATCTTTCCCGAACTCGGATATTTGTCCCACGAGACTTTGTGAACCTTGAATGAGTCATGCAGGTGCCAGCTGATCGGAATGCCGTTACGTGCCAGGTCAATGGCCGGCTGCAGCAAGTCTTCCCAGGGTAGCGAACCTAAACGCTTGTGCGCCAGTTCAAGGCCGGCGACGGTGCCGGGTACGCCGACCGCAAGAATGCCGTCATGATTTGAGTTGTCACGAACATTGCCGTCTTCATCGAGGTACATGGTTTTTGTTGCGGCCAGCGGCGCTTTCTCGCGGAAATCGAATGCGGTCGTCTCACCGTCAACCCCGTGATAAATGAGAAATCCGCCACCACCGATGTTTCCTCCAGTGGGCCAGGTGACTGCCATTGCAAATGCCGTTGCAACAGCTGCATCGACAGCATTGCCGCCTTTCTTCAGAATTTCGACACCAACTTCGGAGGCGATCGCAGATGATGAGGCCACGACGCCATTATTGCCCCGAACAGGATGCCTGCTGGTTGCCTCGGCCGTGATCGCGCCAAATAGCACCAGTGTGCTGATCGTGGCAATGAATAAGGTATGGAATCGGGACTGCATATTGGTTGTGTCCTGTGAAAAACTGAAGACCATCGACGCCTTGCTGACGGGCAACGGATAATGGCCGACGAGCATAGCAAAACGGTCCGAAATCGTATCTCAGCAGATTTACGTATGTGATGATTGAGGGCGCAAGTGTTACGCATAGTATAGTGATTGCATGCCCGACCCTTCCGCTGCCTCGCTCTTACCCGTAATTGTCACCCTGATCGTCGCGTTGACGGCCCGCAATGTATTGGTCGGACTGTTTTCGGGTGTGTTGGTTGGAGTCGCGATGGTGGCAGATGTTTCACCGTTGCTCTTTGTGCCAACCCTGGTGAAAGACTTCATCGTTCCCGAGGTTGCAGATACCTACAATGCCAGTGTGCTGGTGTTGCTCGCCTTTATCGGTGGTTTTGTAAAGCTGATTGAGTATTCCGGCGGTGGCACCGCATTTGCACGTACGGCTGCGCGCTGGGTTTCCGGCAAGGCACGCGCGCTGCTTGCCGCCTGGCTTGGCGGCATCATGATTTTCTTTTCTGACCTCGGGACACCATTAATTGTCGGGCCGGTGTTTCAGCCGATGATGGACCGTTTGAAAATCTCGCGGCAAAAGCTGGCCTTCATTCTTGATTCCACATCCTCTCCGGTCGCTATCCTGATCCCGTTTATTGGCTGGGGCGTATTCATCATGAGTGTGATTGCCGACGCATTTTCGGCCAATAATATCGTCATGTCGGAATGGGATGCGTTTGTAGCAGCGATTCCGTTTCAGCTATACGCCTGGCTCGCAATCACGATGGTGCCTGCATTGACGGTATTGCGTTTCGATTATGGAGCGATGGCGCTCGCCGAACGAGAGGCTGCTGCTCAACAAAAGGCGCTGCCGCTCGTGGCTACCATGACCATCGAAAAAGTTGGCGCGGCTAAACCGATATTGGTCTGGTTGCCGTTGTTGGTTCTTGGCGCAACCTTGTTTGGGACTCTCGCGCACTATGGATTTCCGTTCAAACAGGTTGCCGGTACTGACTTTCGTGCGAGCCTTTCCGCAGCCTATTTTCTCGCTGCGGTCGTGCTGGTTTTTTTGATGGTCAGAATGGGCGTAAAAAAATTGCTGGATACCTTTAACAAGTATATCGATGGCATGAGCGGCATGATGGCGATTGCCGCGACCCTGGTGCTTGCCTGGACTCTGGGTAGCGTCAGCGAGGCTCTGGGGACCGGAGCATATGTTGCCGAGATAGCCCGCGAAGGTTTGCCCGGCAGCTTGTTGGCCGCGGTGATATTCGTACTTGCCGGTATCATATCTTTCGCGACCGGGTCTTCCTGGGGCACGATCATCATCATGATGCCGCTGGCGATACCGGCGGCTGAAGCCACCGGCGCCGCATTGCCACTGGTCATTGGCGCGGTTTTATCCGGCGGGTTGTTCGGTGACCACTCCTCGCCAGTATCTGAAACTACGATTCTTTCATCGACTGGTGCTGGCACGACACCGCTGGAACACTTCAGAACACAGTTTCCTTACGCGTTGACCAACGGGGCGATCGCATTTTGCGGTTTCCTGCTGGCCGGATATGCGGGAATCCCGTGGATCGCACTGCTCGCCGTTGCAGCGCAATTGGTGGTTTTGTCTGCAATCAGGGCCCGGCTCAGTAGCACAGGTCAGCGGAAAGATTGAAGATGAGGCGCGGCCCAGCAGTGATCAGGTCAGGAAAATGTCTTGCCGTATTGCTGCTGCAGGCGGTATGTGCGGTGCAATGGTTGCGGCAAATACGATTCGACTCCAGGGGGAGTGCATGAGCAGTAGAAGCGGTCAGTGTAATTGTGGGGCAGTGCATTTCGATGCCGATGATGTAGAGCTGGGATTCAGCGCCTGTCACTGCCGTATGTGTCAACGCTGGTCAGGCGGAATATTTCTTGCGACCTCAGTAGGCAGCGTAAGGTTCACAGGTGAAGAGAACCTCAAGAGGTTCAGGACGTCCGATTGGGCGGAGCGCGGTTTTTGCGACGTTTGTGGAGCAAACCTTTTTTATCACCTGCTGAAGCTGGATAAATACGAAATGTGCATCGGTGCGTTCGACGACGTAGATGATTTCATTCTCACCGGTGAAATCTTCATTGACCGGAAACCAGCCGGTTACGCAATCGCTGGTGATCATCCGCGCCTGACTGAAGCGGATACGATCGCAAAATATAGCGAATATACAAACTAACGTCGGCGGGACGAAAGTGGTAGAGAACGCAAAAAAGCGCGAACCTGAAAGCTGGATCAATCGTATAGAATTGATAGTCGCGCTGGTGCTGCAGATCGGTATTCTCGTTATTACGGTCAGCGCCCTTATTCGAGGCCAGTGGCTCGGCGCTTTTTCCGGTTCGATCGTTCTGTTACTGACTTTCGCGCCCGCACTCATTAAACGACATTTGCGCGTGCCCCTGCCGGTTGAACTCACCTTAATTACCTGTGTGTTCCTTTATGCCAGCTTTGCGCTGGGTGAAGTGCGTGATTTCTACGAAAAAATCTGGTGGTGGGACCTGGCGCTGCATGGTGTGGCAGCATTGACGATCGGTATCATCGGATTCTTAAGTATTTATGTCTTTTACATGACGCAGCGCATTCAGATCGCGGCGGGCTGGATCGCTACGATTACTTTCGCGCTGGCTGTATCTCTTGGCACGCTCTGGGAGATTTTCGAGTTTCTGATGGACTGGAACTTTGGCTTGAACATGCAGAAATCGGGCCTGGTAGATACAATGACCGACCTTATGATCAATGCGACCGGTGCAGCGATAGCGGCTGTGATTGGTTATTTATACGTGCGTGATGAAGACGGTTACTACGGACGTAGAATTATCCGGGCGTATGTGGATCGAAAGCAGAAGATGAGGGAGTGAAGGCTGGGAAATCCCGGACGAAAAGAATAATGGAGTACACAATGAAAAAGCTGATTATTAGTGTTGTCGTCGCGCCTCTATTGAGTTCGCCTTTGCTGGCCCAGCAAATATCAGAGCCACAAGCGGGGGAAATCCGCCACGCTCTCGTTGCCGATGTGGCAGCGGAGCGAATCGAGCAGGACATCAGGAAGCTTGTTAGTTTTGGTACGCGGCACACGCTGTCAGAAACAGAGTCCGACACGCGTGGCATCGGTGCAGCACGTCGCTGGATCGAGGAAGAATTCAACAATATTTCCGGGGATTGCGGTGGCTGCCTCGAAGTCATCACGGTTAGCGACATAATTTCCGGTGAAAGACGGATTCCTGAGCCAACAGAAGTGGTCAGCGTGGTTGCGATTCAGCGTGGCACGCTTGATCCGGATCGAATGGTATTAATGGCAGGTGACATTGATTCACGCGTGACTGATCCAATGGACAGTACCTCAGATTCGCCCGGCGCCAACGATAACGCGAGCGGTCTTGCCGGAGTGCTGGAAGCAGCACGTGTGTTATCGAAACACGAGTTCGCTGGCACGATTGTCTATGCAGCACTGTCCGGAGAAGAGCAGGGCCTGTTCGGTGGCAAGATTCTGGTCGAACATGCACTCAAAGAGGGCTGGCGCATCAAAGCTGTGCTGAACAATGACATGATCGGCAATATTTCCGGCATTGACGGCGTTACCGACAACAGCACCGCGCGAGTCTTCTCCGAAGGTACTCGTGATGTCGAGACAGAAGAAGAGGCACGCATGCGCCGCTTCAGCGGTGGCGAGGTGGATTCGCCATCGCGCAATATTGCGCGCTACGTTGATCGCATGGCAGATGAGTTCATTCCCAATCTTGATGTCATGATGATCTATCGCCTGGATCGTTTCGGTCGTGGCGGACATCATCGACCGTTCAACGCGAAAGGAATTCCGGGAGTGCGCATCATGGAAACGCATGAGCAATATCAGCGCCAGCACCAGGACCTGCGTGTTGAGGATGGCATTGCATACGGCGATGTTATTGAAGGTGTGAACTTCGATTATGCAGCCAAACTGACCGCTTTGAATGTGGTGAGTCTTGCGGGCATGGCCTCGGCACCACCGTTTCCTGCGAATGTCACGATCGAGGGTGCGGTACAGCCGAGTACAACGCTAAGTTGGTCTGTACCGACTGGCAAAGCTGCAGAAAATCTTGCCGGGTATAAAGTCTACTGGCGGTTGACGACTGAGGCGCAATGGACATTCAGTCGTTTTGTCGGGTTGGTTGATACCTATACGCTAAAAAACATCGTGATCGATAATTACCTGTTTGGCGTCGCGAGTGTGTCCAGGCACGGTTACGAGTCACCAGTTGTGTTCCCGGGACCGACCGGGTCATTTGGTGAGTGATAGACTGCCTGTTCACCCGGGCTAAGAGAGCGTATTGACCAAGCGTCAGTCAGAACCCGGCAAAGAATAACAATGACAGGCCCGCCAATGGACAGTGACGCCAGTTCACGCACACCCGTAGCCGAATCTGAAGCCGTCAGCGGGTTCCAGATCGGCGTGGTCATCATCGGCATTTCGATTACGCTGCCGCTGATGTACAGCGCCGGTGAGCTTGTGAGGGGGGTCGGGCTGTCAAAGGCAATCACTGCCGTGGCAATTGGTGCCTTGATTCTGAGCCTGATGTCCGTACCGGCATCCATCGTTGGTGTAAAAGCGCGACTATCCAGTTACATGATTGTCGAGCACACTTTCGGTTACGTTGGCGCCAAGTTCGTGAACTTCTGGTTTGGCATTCTTCTTCTTGGCTGGTACGCCGTCACTGCAGAGCTGTTCGGTCGCACTCTCTTTCTCGCTGCGGGTGACCTGACTTCACTGACGCTTGCAGAACCTGTTTACACTATTTTGAGCAGTGCGCTGGTCACGGTGACCACCATTTACGGCTTCAAGGCGATCGACCGGCTTGCCCTGGTGACTGTGCCATTCCTGTTGCTGGCACTTATTGCGGTCGTCGTTTTTTCATTGCGTGAAATTTCGTTTTCTGACTTGTTGCTGATCGAAGGCGAAGGGCTGGACATGCCAACCGCGATTTCTGCCGTTGTCGGTGCTGCAATTGTCGGCGTTGTACTGATGCCGGATCTGACACGCTATGCACGCAATGTTCGCGATTGTGTGACTGCATCTTTCCTTGGTCAGGGCGGTGGCATCGCACTGGCCTATATCTGCGGCATGATCCCGGTGCTGGTGTGGAACGAGCTGGAGCCGATGAACTACATGATTATTCTGGGCTTCGGTGCCGCGGCGCTTGCCGTTCTGGTATTTGCTACCTGGACGACCAATGTCATTAACCTTTACGGGGTTGCGCTCTCGGCCCGGGCATCAGTTCCGGTCGGTAATTATCGTTCGGTAACCGTTATCGGCGGAATCGCCGGAACGATTGTGGCGCTTATCGGCATCTCCGATTTTTTGATCGAGTTTTTAATTATCATGGGACTGCTCGTGCCGCCAATCGCCGGCGTCTATCTGTGTGATTTCTTTATCTTGAGGCGCACTGACTTTTCTGCTGCAAGACTGGCAGAGCGGCCCGCGTTCAGAGTGAATGCGATGCTGGTTGGTATTGGCGCCGGGCTGATTGCGACATGGATGTACTTTACAGGCTCATCGCTGACGAGTATCGGATCGCTTGATTCGCTCCTGATCTCTGTTATTGCCTATGTCGCTCTTGAAAAAGGCACGGAAAAACTGAGGCGACGATGAGAATCGGTATCGATGTTGGGGGGACACACACGGATGCAGTTGTGCTCGATGGTCAGACTGTGGTCGCGTCCACGAAAGTCCTCACTTCCGAAAATGTAAAAGACGGTGTGGTCGGCGCGTTGGACGAAGTGCTGGCGGAAAGCCAGATCGAACGGACAACCATCGATGCCGTGATGATCGGTACGACACAATTCACCAATGCTGTAATCGAGCGCAAAGAGCTGGCACCGACCGCTATCATTCGCATCGCGCTGCCCTCCGGTGAACTCGTACCACCGATGATCGACTGGCCCGATGACATTGCCGCGGCACTTGGGCGACATGTGTACATGATCCACGGTGGTCTAACCTATGACGGGTTTCCGATTGCGCCTTTGTCGGACCAGGAAATAGATGCGGCAATTGATGACATCGCAGCGAAAGGGATCAGGCTAATTGCGATATCGGCCGTGTTCTCTCCGTCGGATTCTTCGCAGGAAGAGTACGTCGCACAGCGCATAAAAAAGCGCTTGCCAGACGTCCAGGTTACGCAATCACACAACATTGGTCGCATGGGGCTGCTCGAGCGAGAAAATGCGGCACTCCTCAATGCGAGCCTGTTACCGCTCGCCGGCAAGATTGTC